>Ga0209149_1001703_pt1 | contig 11522 bp, 10 predicted proteins | sample WorMetTyACAVOLI2_FD_187423 | JGI IMG/M metagenome (GOLD analysis project Ga0209149, IMG submission 187423) | Marine gutless worms symbiont microbial communities from Max Planck institute for Marine Microbiology, Germany - Olavius algarvensis... ...
CTCTGGTGGCAACAATTTTAATGGTTTTCTGCAGAATCAACTGACCAAACTTCGTACAGTTTAAACAGTGAAGGCAAATCGGGACCATGCGTCCTTTTTGTACAAAGAAAGATTTTTCACTACTGTGAATATAAACACTCGTGACGGTCTTCACTACGTGTGACCTCATGAGACGTCAGAGTCGATGTATATACGCTTTTCTTGCAACATCAAAAATGGCAGTCTAAGTCTCGCATGCACACTGTCCAGTGTCCAATGTCCATACACATATGAACACAAACAACACATTAGCAAAAAGTGCAGTGGTATAGCTAGCATTAGCAACAGCCTAATTGCAGCTGTGGTTAAGAGGTTGCGAAGTGTTTCAGATAACGAAGTCTAGAAAGCATTTTTTTCCTTTTAGCAAATCTTTCAGTGACAGCCTGTGCACTTACAGGAATATCCCGGTGAATGTGCAAGAGTGCTAGCCCAGTCAGTCGACCTTCACTCATCCGTGACTTCAGCCACGTTTTTACCCTTCTAAAAGTCAAAAAACAGTCCTGGGGTGATGAACTTGTAATTTGGGAAAGATTTATGGGACCATGGAATAGGAAGATTGGGAAAACTGGTTACCAAAAAAACTTCAGAGACCACTTTAGGGGCGGGGTGATCGCCCCCACTGCCCCTCTCCCCTATGGATCTGCCATTGCCCACCATCCTACACCACTGACATAATTATAATACCAACATTATAACTAAATGCATTTATTAATAACTGCGCCTGATCGTAACGCTGACCCTAAACCTAAATGTACTACGGACCGCATGCATTGCATACACTGAGTAGTTTCAGCAGCAATATCATACACACCGATGCTATGTCCCCGAAATTCGGGGACGGTCATTCGCTAAAGCGCTATGCCCTTGAATTACTCGCGGGTGTAACATTCGACGTTTATGATCAACATGCACAAATAATCACTGAATTAGACATTAAACTGAATAAGTGGCATATTACAATTGCAAAGTTGTGTTGTTGTTGATATCTGTTGACGGCCTTGTCGCGCCAGGTATCAGCTCCAGTAGTAACATCACAATTGAAAAGTTATATAAAAAACCAGCTGAAACAAAACAAAATTTAAAAAATTTATGACTCGACAGTGGGATCGAACTGCGAACCTAAAATGCAGCAGGCGTGAGCTATCGCACTGTGCCAGCAGGCAACGGGTCCGATTACGATCACCGATCGGTGAGTGTATTCCCCGCATCACTGATCAGTGACTTCTTCTCGAATGTATGTCATGAACCATAACTGGTCAGCCACGAAACAGCGTCTTCATTCGCAGAGTGTAGCCGAGATAAGCCACCATTCAGTTTTGTCAGGCGACAGTATTCGACACTGAGACATCGTCTGGGTCTCGCCACAAGGACACAGATCAGTGTCTGTAAGTCGCCATTTCTTTCTGCAGGCACCGCAGTGTCCTGTTCCGTGCAAAAACGGTTCAGCAGAGACCACTGTTGCCGAGGGAGGTCGAAACCCGGTTGCCAGATTGTGGGGTCACACACTAGGTGAGAATTGACCACCTTAGCCGACTTCCAGTTATGCCTCCATCGACTTTTGATGTCAACTGGTTGCAAATCTAGCCACAACGGCTTTCTGGATGTCAGTCGTAGCAATGGTGGGCTAAGGATATCAGGCTGGTTTGGCCAACTGTCATGTTTGACGATTTTCTCCACCAGCTTGTCAGTGGCAGCCTTCCTTCGTAGGGCTGGCAATTCAATGTTGGAGAGCACTGGAAGCCATGGGAGAGGTGTAGAACCAGAGGTGTACCAGAGATGAGACACATGGTAGAGTTCAACTGCACATTGATCTGACTTGTGTGAGCAGAGCATGAGCAGACTGCGGCACAGTACTCTGCTGCTGAATAACAAAGTGCCAGAGCAGATGACCACAGAGTGTTGGTGCTGGCGCCCCAGGTGGAACCAGCTAGCTTCATCAACAAGTTGTTTCGGTTCTTCAGCTTGCCTGCAGTTTTTATCAAGTTTTCTCAATGACCTTGAACGACCCTTAACCTGGTTTTCAATGTCACGCCATTCTTTGACACTGAATCTCTCACAAACGGCTACAGATACGGCCATAGTTACTATAGAAGGCGAATAGGAAACCACACCCGAGCTTTTGAATGGCACTAATTTCAATGACCTTGAGTGACCTCTGACCCACGTTTTAAGGTCATGATAATATTCAGCGTCCAATAACTCGTCTAATAGTAAGTCGTATATGACCTACTCAATAGTTCTGTTTCCAGTGACCTTGAATGACCATTAACCTAGATTTCAAGGTCACGGGGTTATCATAGATGCCCTCGACATATTGTGTGAGCAGCTGACGCTCGATCTGTTTGCGATAGCTAAGTTCTTGTTTGTTAGTCTGTTGCAGTAGAATACCAGATGTTTAAATTATGCAGTTTTTTGTTGCTGTAGACATATTAAAGGATGCTGATCTCACAACCATGTCATCAAAGAAAGTACGTCTTCAGTTGTCAGAAAAATATGACTGCGACCTTCAATCAAGGTGGATGCTTGGTTTTCTAAGAAAGTGATACACACAATGCTGGCAGTGTGTATAGGCATTTGACAACAATGCACATGGCCAGTGATGGTAGGGTGCGGAGCTTAGTGCCTGGCTTGCCAGGCTTAGTGTTTATGGCCTGCCAGCTGGATTCTGCAAGATGGTACAAATGCTGTGTGTTCAGTTGTTGACTACATTTAAGTGCAGATTTCTTCGTTTTGACGTTATAAATAATATTGTTTGTTAAAGCTTATTCAGTTACCGTTACTAGACAAGAAGCTCAGCTGTTGGAGAAAGGCCGTGTGATGATTCGTGTCTGTCTGTAGTTAGCTTCAGCAGTACAAGACCTCGAGCACAGTCCTTTATAAAACTAACTTTGGCTTTAGATTTGCCAATGTGTAGAATTAAATTTTGTTGTGTTATCTTTGGTGTACCAGTCCAGGCAAGACTCACTGATGTATGGCACTTCATCGCAACGGTATGCATGATGAACTGATGCCGACGCTTGCTGTAAATTACTCCACTGTTGAAACTGTTGATGACAGTTGACACTCGAGTAGTCATCGAATCTAAAGCTAGATATTGTTCGATTATCGCGATTTTTTGCCCCATTTAGGGCGTCCTCGCGGAAATATTGCTATAACATTTGGTATGGAATAAGTAGAATGGTGTGGCTACCCAATGGTGAGAAAAAGTTGAGAATATGGGGTTACTCATTTTGACAATGAATAGATGAACATGACAGACAGATAGACAGATGAATGGACACCATATGATGGAATAGGCCGTGCTTATACATAGCAATGCATGCCAAAAACTCTCTGCATGATAAGCTCCGCTTTCCTGTTTCCAGGCTCCCGCCAGTCATCTGTTCGCACTGGGCAGAAGTCAACTGCCCTGCTGCAGCATGCCGTTGGCATACCCACCGCCTCTTTTCCATTCACATATGTGATGTGGATCTATAACGGTTAGGATGTATGAGGCAGATTCAGTTTAGTGACTGTTTGCTCTGTCTTGGTCTAAGCTTTCAGTCACACTGTACCATAGTTCATGTAGCTGCATACTGTCTGTGGAGAATGCATTACTGGACAGAAGGACAAGCACTGTTGCCTGAGGAATCGTATGTAAGTAGAAGTTAGGTTTAGCACCTCTGTATCTTCAGACCTAATTGCAATATACAAATCCGTTATTATTATTATTGTTATTATTATTAGAGTTAGGGTTGGGTGTTAAAATAACATAGCTCTGAAGGCTCCAAATCTGTTTTTATTTCCAGAAATTTGCAACATGAATGGAGCCAGATCCAGATAACCACATTAAAAGTAACTGCTCAAGCAGTCATCAAGGATGTCCTTGGAGATTTTTTTGGCTGGCTAGCTGAGGTATACCTTGAAAATGGTTGTTGGTTGTCTGTGTGTGCTGTGTGAGGAAAAATAATGTGATGTTGTAACAGGAAGGAGGAGATCGATCGTATGATCATGGACGTGATTTCACAAGGCCCAAGCAATGCTGCTAACAATACTGCTAGCAAACCAGTTGCAGCTGCATCATCAAAGCCGACAGCAGCGAAAACGGCAGCAAAAACGACAGCAAAAACAACAACAACGACAAACAGCAGAAACAAGAAATCTGCTGTTAATGATATTGATGAGGACGATGTAAGTGATGAAGAAATGAACTACGACAAACAGTCCGACTCAGATAACAATGAGGTACTATATCTATTTGCCGCTTTTTCGTAGACTGTAATGTAAGGTCACTAATGCTAACTGATTGTCTCAGTTTTTTATTCTCATTTTGCCACATGACACTGTGCATATGGTGTGGTGTCTGTCCATCTGTCTGTCACGTCGATGTGTTGTATCAAAATGGCTGAACATAATCCTCAGATTGTTTGTCACCTTCTGGTAGCTCCACCATTCTAGTTTTTGCACACAAAATATTGTAATGAAATTCTGATGGGGTTTCCCTTATTGGGGTGTCAAATTCAGGTGCTTATGAAACAAGAAGCTCGTCCATCACAGAGAGGCCATGCGACGCTCTGTGTCCTTGAAAATTTTTTCTAAGTTGCCTCGGTCTGTGTGACTGATGCTAATGATAGTCCATAAAAGGATGGCTAATGCATAAGTAACAGGCCCGTTTATGTGGTTGAAAAATAGTGTGCTCTTGAAATTTTTGTTAGGGTCATTCAAGGTCTTTTGAAAATGGCACCATTCGATAGATAATATACGACTTGATGAATGTAGAACAGTATCATGTGGCCATCGATCTTCAGACCAAGCCAACCGAATTGGGCCATGAGTCAACCTGTAGGCTGCTTGAGTCTTTACCCACCATCGGCATTAATGATTGTTACTCATACTGATACTCATATTACTGTTCCGTGGAGAGTGGAAGACTGAATTGACCTGGCTGGTTACATACCGAGATGGTTTACCCGCTTGCAGATCGTTACTCATCCCGGTACTAACTGGGCTGAATATAGAGCAACTGTGTTGATCAAGACCAGTCGAGACTGTTCATATTTTAAACTTAGATTCATTCCTGTAGCCAGTGTTGGACATTGGTACTTCATAGAAAAGTAGAGGGAACACAAAAACAGGTGCTGCTTGATTTGTACAAAAAGAGGTTAGGTACAGCTTACATTTGGTGATGGTTTAGCAGGTCTATGACACCTGATGGAGGACAGTCTAATGCCACAACAAGTGTCACCAGCACCTCTTGAAATCACGACCTTATGGCATTATAGAAATGTGACTATTACTATGATTATTATCACCAGTCAGTCTTGTTACAACATTACAGGAATAGAATCGGGCTGTGCCTAGATTGACTCCACGTGTTACTTTCTAGGAATGATTTGACGAGTACTTAATGTTGCATATGAGAAAAAGAAATACATCCGTAACGATGGCCGAGTCGTCGATTAGAGAGATGAAATGTGTGAATGTACAGATAGATGACGAGCTGTTGGCACGTAAACTACAAGAAGAAGAATCCGCCGGTCTACGGAAGAACACAAGAAGGCCTTCGAAACGACCAGTTTGTGATGTTTATACTCTTCCAGACTGTCTTTACACTTACAGCGATTTACATATTAGCTACAATATTTTGTTGACCATTACATTTATAGAAATGTAATGTTTATGAAACAAGATGTTAAAGTAACAAAGCTTGAATGTTCACTAATTATCTTTAAATGAATTTTATTTGTATTATCTTCATACAAGAAACAGCTTGCATTATCATCGTTGTCGTCGTCGTCTTCATTGTCATTATTAGTGGCATTTGCAGAGCACAGATTTGGAATACAGGTAATTTGGAAGGTAGCCTACAGTCAGTTACATAGTAATGTTTTCAGATGTTTCCTAGAAACATCTGTTATCCAGTGACATGACCTGTGAGCACCATTGAGCAGTAAACCATTCTATACAACTGGGCCATTAACAGGGAACATTCGGTTACTGTAAGAAGTCGTCAGACACAGCAAATGTCAGATAAGACCGACCAACACAGGATGCAGTATGCTGTCATAGGACAGAGCCAGGCCATGCAGGCACTTACTAGCACAGCTTTCTTGAAGGTGATTCTCTGTCGTAGTGGTAGTGTAATGTAGTGCTGAGATCTTGTTCCTGTGAGAACCGATCACCTGTGTTCTGTATAACCTGCCTTCTGTGCAGTGCACTGTAGGTTAACACCAGTAAGCACATTGTTACTGGTTTAGTTACCGGTTTTGTGTAGCGGTAACACGTTCCGGCTGATGACCGTAGTTACTCTATGCTAGGCCCGGTTAGTGCCTAGGTGGGTGACCGTCTTTGGATGGGTAAACCACCTCGGTGCGGAACCAGGCGCCCAGGCCTACTCAGCCTGAGCCTGCTTTCTGTACAGGCTGGAATGAGTACCTGGCGAAAGCCGAGGGGGAGGGGGGTAAACAGGCATATCGCGTGACACACCAGCCTGTGCTTCTGGTCTCGCAGTGTTTGCTGATGCCTGGCTGGTGGCTGGTTTGCGGATATCAGCGCCGACTTACGGGAAGCCTTTGGACTCTAAAGGGTTAATGCAGAACACTTCACCTTTTGAGCCTGTTTGTATCGTAGGACTTTACTGGATCAGTTTTGGCAGGATGCCCTTCCTGATGCCATTGTTGACTAGTTGTTATTAGTGTCTTTTTTGAGTTATTTGGTAACCTCATAAAGTGATTTTGTATTTTGTTAGAAGGCGCCTAAAAGTAAGTCTGAAAAGTCGGGAGATGGTACCAAGACAAAACGTACAAGTATGAGCAATTTGTCTTTGTTTTGTACTCATCTCTTGTTCATAATTTGATGCAGTTGTTAGGGTCTGTTCAAGCTTATGCTGCTTGTTACTTTTGCTGCGTAAAGTCACAACTACTTTTTACTGTATGAAAACAGCAGTGCACAATGCAGCATTGCACAGAGATAGTAATGTGCAGGCAAGAGAGCAAATTTCTGAAAAATGTAGAATGTTGACTTTGTGTTGTACGTTGTTGGGGGATAGGCAGAGCAGCCACCCTGTTAAAAACCTTGCTTCAGTATTATGGCAAGTCTTTAGAGGTGTTGCCTACCCCGGTTTCAGGGACAACCGCAGCACCTTAAATACCAAAACTGGATAAAAAAAAGTTACGAGGGTCGTTCCATCAATCAGTTACAAAACGGCGTCATTCTGTTAATTTTCAGACTATGAAAATTCCGAAATATACATTTTGTAGGGGATTTAATTCTGACTACGAGTTATGAGTCTTATTACGATGAGATCTGTGACGTCGTTTATAAACGTTAGATATGGCAACGTTCCCGTTGAAATCATCACATAAGCAACAGTCTTGTTATTCGTTTGCTGTGGACAAAAGGACTTAGCACTTAGCAATGTCATTCAGTCTGAGATGCGTCCAGTGTACGGTGACAAGTATTTTACAAGACCAGCAACACATGTTTAGTGTAATAAGTTTGCTCATGGTCAAGAAAGTGTTGTTGAAGAACGTGGTCACCGTGTTGTTTCCACGACCGATGCAGCGGTCACAGCAGTCGATTCCCTCACGTGGTCAAACTGGCCATGATGGGATAACTGATGAATTTGGACAGATACGTTGAAAAATGAAACACTATTGATTGACGTTTAAACACGTTTGCTTGTTGGACTTGTTCACTTTTCTTGTTTAACTCACAATGCTGTTCAACTTGCGAGTTGCAAAACACTGCTGTGCAAAATACTGCACTGACTGACTGCATTTTAAGTACAAGTGACATCACAGTAATGACGTCATCGACATAATAATTCCAATATATGTCCTCAATTAATTCCATACAAAATGTATATTTGCAAATTTTCATATTTTGAAAATTAACAGAATGATGTCATTTTGTAACTATTTATGGAACGACCCTCGTATATAGAGTTAGTGATATTGCATTTGATGCAATATTTGCCGTTAATGTTTTAGATAAGTACAACGAGCCGTGTGAGCTTTCACCCGAGCTAGCAGCCATCGTTGGTGAGCCGCAGGTTAGTGTTCTGTGTTGACACTTTAAAATTTTTAGTAAGTTTTAAATCTTGGTGGTCAAAGTGGTTGGATTTATGTGTCCTTTTTCATTATTATCTGCATGATACTATCATATTGAGACTCACGATGTAGCAGCTGTCATTGGTTGGTTGATCAGTCGTGCAGAATTGCTGATGTATTGTGGTGAAGTCGCTGGACAGATTGATGTTGTGTATGGTATTAACCTCGGCCAGTGACACATCGGGTCACTTTATCTTTCGCTGAGACCAAAAACATATCTAAGACATAAGTAATGCAAAAACTGAAGTGACACTAAGTTTCGGTCTCAGACCGAAGTCTCAGACCAGACTTAGTGCTAAGACCAAAGACTGACCTCAGCAGTTTATATCGCTTCCAATGCATTTTGATAGGCAAACACCATTAATCCCTTAGAGCTAAGCCTTTAATCTTAAACTAACTAAACCACTTTATGTTCCACTCGTGGAACTTCTGCTAATGTAAACAAACAACATGGCGATGAATCCAGTTGGAATCGGTAATTGTTAACAACCAGCATCGCCCGTGATGGTCAAATATCCGTAAGATATCGTGTCAGAGCATGGAAAATCAGGAAGGGTATACGAGTTTGACAAAAATGATTTGAGTGACTGTCATTTGCGTGAATTTGGGAGTAGTAGGTAAGTAAGTAAGTAAGAGTATTTGTTATAAGGCGCAATAATCAAAAAAGTCATGATGCGCCGAAAGTGTGTCCTATCTATGGTCAATCACCATGGTAATGACCATAGATTGCATGCTTCTGCCTGGAAACAGCCGGCGAGGCTGGGCGAGCGTTCCAAAACTGCCAGCTGCCGGTGAGTGACCGATGTATAGCTAATGAGCCGGTGGAAAACTCCCAATGGAATGTGCCCTCAGTCTCAGACCAAAACTTTGGACTTAGACTTTAGTATCAGACCAAAGCTTAATCTGAACTCAGTCTAAAACCAGTTTTTAAAGAGTTCAAATTTCAATCTGGTCTCAGACCAAGGTCTAAGACTTTGGTATCAGTAAAAGATAAAAATGACACATTCTGTGTTAGATGGTGGTTGGAAACCCTCATAGATAACAAAACTTTAGACTCTGCCTACGTTTTTGCATAACTGGTCTTCTAGAAAATGCTTGTACGCCAAGTGCTTTGCTACTGGCCCAGTGGCTCTGCACTTGTGCTGCCATCTGATGAGGTGCAGATTTTGCCAAACTTTTTTGGCCTTCTTGTGTGATATTGAAGAGAAATAGTTCATTGTTGTTGTCATTGTGATACACCGTCAAGCAACACTTACATGAGGTTCTGTTCAAATGCCCCAAAGGTCACTGATGCGATAATGCCTAAATATTTTTCGGTGGTAAATCCACCACGTGTGGTCTGATGTACTTCATGTACAGACCACAGTGTCCCTATTCGGGGGCTGGGTATGCCAGCTGTTCATTGCACTGCAGTTATTCTTGTTCACAGTTGTTTTAAGCATGTATTGTAACTTTCATTACCTGGTATTTTCCACGTACATTAGTTCAGTTACTGAATGGAACAGTAAAATGTGTTGAGAGTGGCACTGTGATGCTGTGTAGATGCCACGCCACCTAGTAGTCAAAAGGATGTGGGAGATTGTCAAGGAGCGAAACCTTGCCGTAAGTTGTTATTCATCATCGTCATTACTAATGCCTACTGCCCAGAGTAGTAAGCCAGTGCTACTCATCATGTACACCATTGCATGTTATCACTGGGAGCTGTATAATAGCCGAGATCTGTTTCGTGGCCAGATGGCTTTAAAGGCAACGTGAGCCAGGTCTTGGTTTCTCAAGTTTACGTTAATTGTTGTTTCAGGTTTTCTGTGTTGTTGCTTAGTTGCACTTTATATTTGGTTTTGCCAGTTCAAGCCACGTGATTGGCTGGAAAGATCATCTATGACATGACCTTAAATGTGCTGAGTGGGCCAATCAGTTCTACTAGGCCATGCATTGGATACAGACTGGCTCAGTGGTTATGGCAGTGGACTTTCATGTGGATTGACCCAGGTTCGATTCCCGGTGATATTTTTTTGTCAGGAAGAGCATCCGGACAAAATTCCTCCAGTGCTTCTAAAAAGGTTGGCACATCTTATCGTGGGTTCATAAGCCCTCAAAATGGAGGAGTGCATGGCACTCTGTTGACTATATTTCATTTGCAGACTGTTAGTGCCACTTTAATGTGTAGCTGTCGGGCGGACAGTTTTAGACACGGCAGTTGTTGCACAGTTATTGCCGACTGTAATCTTAGATGCGGTTATATTGTGTCATTGCTACATTCATCTTTAGTGGACGCACCTTGTATGGAAATTGTTAGCGAATGTCGGCTTCTACCCGTCAGATTATTGTAGTTGACTAACAGTAACCTTCAAACATTTTCATGTTTTGTAGTTTTGTTTAAAATTTGTTGTAGTTGGCTTCAGCATGTAAAAGTCATGATGGACTAAACTATATTGCCCTTCCCTTCACTGTATGCCTCGTACGTTTGTGTATGCTAACTGTTATAGCAACGTGCAATTGTTATTCATGGTGTAATGCCGAATCTGTAACGTTTGCTGTTGTGATGACGTAGGATCCAAAGAACAGACAGTTTATGCTATGTGATGATCAGCTGATGACTGTTTTTGGTCAGTATGCTGTGCTTTTCAATCGTATGTTTAACTCTTTGTATTTCTCACTCCCAATTATTTGTCAGCGAAGTGCTAAGATGAATGGTATGTGTACTCTTCGTTCTGTCCGGTGTTTGCATTTGCACAGTTTTGTTGTACTTATGGTTAGAATGGAGGCTGTTTTGAGATTTTTACAGCCATTTGGCTTACTGATTGCATTTCTGTCTGCAGTGCTGTGAAACTAGGTTATTTTTCAGAAATCACGTTGGGTATGTGAAAATAGCACTTATACAGTCTCGAAAGCTTTTCTTGGAGATCTTTGGGAACCACTATAGTTATTGTTTTTAGTAGGGATGTGCAGTATAGATTTTTTAATCTCGGTTCGGTTTTTTAAAAAACTCGGATTCGGTTTGGAATGAGTTTGGTACGGTTCGGTTAAAAAAAAACTCTGTTTTCGGTTAAGATATTATAGTTACTTACTACTCATGTAATAGCAAATATTACAGCATCAGTGGATGACATGACTTTAACGTCACTGGCGTCACTCACGACAATGACAACAAGTAAAAAAACTCTGTTTTCAGTTTGGATATTATAGTTACTTACTACTCATGTGATTGCATTCTAAAATCTATATGCTAAACTCTGTTTCGTTTATGTTTTAAAACGTTCTTTATGTGCACAAAGTTAAATGAATGGCAGACTGCATGCAGTTTCCGTCAGAAAACCATCTGAACAGATGTCAAATTTTTAATCCGAACCGAATTTCAACATTCCGCACATCTCTAGTTTTTAGCTCTGCAGA
>Ga0209149_1001706_pt1 | contig 11513 bp, 6 predicted proteins | sample WorMetTyACAVOLI2_FD_187423 | JGI IMG/M metagenome (GOLD analysis project Ga0209149, IMG submission 187423) | Marine gutless worms symbiont microbial communities from Max Planck institute for Marine Microbiology, Germany - Olavius algarvensis... ...
CTTCTGAGCAGCATCAGCATCTAGCTCCAGCCATCTCCAAAGGTTCTTAAAAGACCTTCTGAGCAGCATCAGCATCTAGCTCCAGCCATCTCCAAAGGTTCTTAAAAGACCTTCTGAGCAGCATCAGCAACTAGCTCCAGCCATCTGGTTCTTAGGGAACCTTCTGAGCAGCATCAGCATCTAGCTCCAGCCATCTCTAAAGGTTCTTAGGGGACCTTCCAATCAGCATCAGTATCTAGCTCCAGCCATCTCCAAAGGTTCATAGGAGACCTTTTGAGCACCAGCCTAGCAATGGCCAGCTATGCGTGCCAGTACTAGGCTTAACAACAACTGCTTTCCTTCTAGACTCTTCAGCTGATAAACTCAAAACTTGCAACGACAACAGTACTCGGTGACTCTAACAACTGATCAGAGTTGGATTTTTGAATTTAAACTGATGAAAAACAGAGTCTGACCACAGAGGTTTACAACCACAGCAGAAAATGTCATTAGCACTAGTCTTAGCTTCTTATTGCAGTAGCAATATCCTTGTTTACAAAAGCGATGCATTCACCAATGAAAACAAATGGCTGATGAGCACTGACAGGTACTACAGGCACACTTTTTGTTTTTGCAATAACTTACTGCAATGTAAACCCATTTCTATAGTTTTTGCCACAATGACACTTGGGTCGCGTTAAGTTAGTCAGCAATTCACTGCATCGCTGCACTGCAGCGATGTAGGCCAACTTAACGCTGTGCAGCAAGTCATTGTAAACAACATGGCGGCGGAAGGCGAGATTGGATGGCTTACGGATATATGTGTCCTACTTGTGCAACGTTAGTTATCCATACAAACCAGGATAACTGTCATAAATGTGCCGTTTAGCATGACTTCACACGGAACCCATGTCCATTTACGTATATGGTGCGGTGAAATTAATACAGTAAGGCCGGTCCGGTACGTCAAGTTTATGATGTACTGTCGTATCTATACTGCTTTGTGACGATGTTTTTGCTATAGTAGACGACAACAGTAATAAAACTACAACCAAAATTATGTTATTTCCCTCCAAATACAAATACGAATACAAACTTTACGCGGGTAAACAAGACACGCCCACTTGCAGCGAGCTTTTGCAGTGATGCAGTCGTTCAGTTAGACTTGCTGCATTTGCTGCAGTGAATCGCTGACTAACTTAACGCGACCCTGAATGAATTTTCAACAATATGACGTATGTACTGCCACCGCACCTAATGTGTGTCCCTACACTACCTTGGCGAATATGAATTGTAAAAATTCCACATGTTCAACAACTGATACTGGTTTTATTACCACAAAACTTTCTTCGTTCTCAAGCCCAAATTTCACATTTTTTGCAGAAATACACCAAAAGAAACATTAAAAATACATGTTGCAGTTTGGCATCATACCTACTGCTGAGTTCCTCTGCCTTATAACAAACCATGCAACTGATGCAATAAAGACAGTAGTTCACACAGTTAACGTGAAATTCAGAAAGTTAAAGAATAATGTCAGAAACACTAACAAAACTAAACAACTTGATGCTCGAATTGTCCTCCATCGGCATTCACGCAGGTGTGCAGTGTCGGGATCGAGAACAAAAGAAGTTTTGTGGAAATAAAAGCAGTACTGGTTGTTAAACACGTGGGAATTTGACAACTCATTTTCGCCAAGGTAGTGTAGGAACACATATTAGGTGCGGTGGGCAGTACATATCTCATATTGTTGGGAATTTATTCAGGTGTCACTGTGCTGAAAATTATAGAAATCGGTGGACATTCGACTAAGTTATTGCAAAAACAAAAAGGGTGCCATTTTTTTACTTTAGACAGTGTAGCTTATACTGCAAAGATGTAACAATGCTCCAGTAACATGTTCTCTTGCTACTTAACGCACTAAATTTAATAAATTACTTCCTCAACTAATTTCTTATATACTTTGCGGCACAGCAAGACATGATCGAACTGTGTGTTTCATTCTGTTGTGCATCAGTACATCGCAGTGCTGTGTAGCTACGACTCAAACAGCTAAACATGAGGGGATGACGAACGTAGGGGGCTGCCACCCACTATGATAATAAAAGAACTTAAATAGTATTACAACGGGCGAGTATAGATAAGGAGCGCTCTTGGATCGATCCTGATTTTCGGGAACGATCCTTAACTAAACGATTTGTTCCCACGAGAGCGCTCTCATTTTCTGGGATCGAAAAAACTTCGATCCCAGCAGCTTTAGTCACGTGACCGAAGCGTTTGTTTGTAAACAAACTGTGATTTCGTTTCGTGTTTTGTTTGTTTTAAAGTGTTCTTCGTTGTTGCGTTGTTGACATTCGCTCGGTAACAGCATATAAGTAAAATTCGTGTCACTGATATCAGAAATATAACTCAAAACTGCTGCAAGAACAGACGTATGTTCGTTTAAGGTAGCCGTTTTATTTTTTACGAGAGCGCTCTCGGAGCAAAAGAGTCAGAGAATGATCGAGAGTGCTCTTGGAGATGACGAGAGCGGTCGAGAGCGTTCCTGCAAGAGCGCTCCTTGACTAAACTCGCCCAACTACTGGCATACTTGACAAGGTTCTGGCGATATTTTGCCACGACGTCATCGTACAGCATTCGGTTGACGTCGTGCAAGTAGCGCAGGACGTTTTGCGTCAGCTGGACGATCTGCTGGTTCCAGTGAGCCTTGGACATCTCAAACAGGGCGGGGTAGATGATGGGCAGAATCACGATAATGTTGTCGCTGATCAATGCTGCAATGTACTCGTTGGCCCAGAACGACAGTACTCTCTCGGCTACCTTACAACAACAGCCTCATCGGGTCAGTGTCTTTGCTATAGCCAAGACCAGAGAAGGCCAGTTTGCCTAGATAGCTCTGCTGCTGTAGGCCAGATATAAAATTTGCCAAATATTTTAAAATCAAAATTTCGAAAATCTGTTTCACTGTTTTTTTGCGTATTGGGACACAGATTATGTGTGCTAGGTTTTGTGAGAATCGGACTAAACTGTAGGAGGAGTAGCAATTTGCAAAAGTCTGAAGACCTTCAAACAGACAGACATCAATTACCTACTATCGGTTGGTTCCGTGGCGCAGCGGTAGAACGTCGGTCTTTGACCGGCGAGGTTTCGCTGTCCTGCGCTCGACCTACAGCTGACGGGTGACCACTTATGTGGGTAAACCGTCCGCTATAGGTCAGCCAACTAGGCCAACTCAGCCTTTCATCCTTTTGGGGTCAATAAATGAGTAGTAAGCTGCAACTAGATGTTGTCACCACAGTCCGTGGCGGCGCCATCTGGTGAACGCGAACGAAGGCTAAAGGCAGACATGGTGTTGTGTACAGGTTAAACTGTGTGATCCATGTCTGAGCGCCTTGAGATGCTTGTCATCTAAGGTGCTAGTGCTACATAAATCCATGTACCTTTACCTTACCTTTACCTATCTATAAGCTTTTCTGGCAGCAAGCTAGCGGTGGAGCTAAAATGTCTCAAGAATCTGCTTTCAGTATTCAGACACTAGGGAATCCAAACCCTTGTTTAGATTCCCTATCAAACACACTTTGGTGGCATCAGAAGAACATTCTGCCTGTCAAAATAATGTTCCAGCAACTTCATAAGATTTCCCAAAAAGGCCTCTGAAAAAGTGGATCTTTAAAAAGGAAAGTAAGACGAGGTATACAGCGGGAGTGAATGTCTCACTGAAAACATTATACAGGTCATTTCGTGGATGATTTTACGGGTCACACGACCCAACCAACAGTGTTATAGCACTGAAGGACAATGGTTAGTCAACCAGGTCAAGGGCCAATTCCACCAGACTCAGCTTACTAAAAGGTAAAGAAGAGAATGTAACCAAAACTAGAAATCAATATGCATCACCTCTGCGAGGCAATGCAATACCAGCAGCCTGCCCCTTGAGCAATTCTGACAAAATTTTGTGTCGCTGTCACTCTTAGAATGTGGGCTTACAGCCCCCAAAATTGCCATAATTGGTAATTTTTGGTATAAATTTGCCAAAAAGGGGTATACCCCCTTAAGCAATTTTTACAAAATTTGGGTTGGGGGAGGGTGTCCCAGGTTTGCACCCTCACGCCAAATTTTACCACTGTGGCTTTAAAAATGTGGGCTTACAGCCACCAAAATCGCAAAAATTGGTAACTTTTGTTTGTCGAAGGTCCGCTCCCGTGCCAAATTTCACGTTTATTGGGGCAACGTGTCGCCCCTGCGGGGCGAAAAACCCATTTTGGACCACTGAGTAAAAACAATACAATACCGGCATGACAAAAAAACATCACACTTTTTCGTCTACAGCCGGCGCGCGACCCACGATCCCCACCATACTTGGCATGGTGATAGAGGATGACCGTACCATTTTTGCACACCCTAACTTTTTTGATCCGAGCAATAGTTTTGCCACTAGGGGCTATTGAAATTTTAAGGGAAAATGCCCCCACCACGGGAAAATGCTTATAACTTGGTTGTTTGTCCCCCGAAAGTAACCAAATTAAAAACTTAAAAGCTTCCTATGGACGAGTATAAAATCTGAGAATTTCGTAAAAATTGTGCAAACGAGTGACCCCTGAGGGGCAAATTTATGACCAAAATTCAAAATTTTGACAGTTTTGGGGGCTGTATTCCCACATTTCTGCCCCTGTAAACATGAAATGTGGCACGGGGAAGAAGACCTTTGGTCCACTCTCCCGTGCCAAATTTCACGTTTATCGGGGCAACGTGTCGCCCCTGCTGGGCGAAAAACCTATTTTTGGACTACTGAGTAACAACAATACCAGCATGGCTGCACTTTGTGCAGGCCTGCCGGTAAAAATTTACTATACACACAGCACCATGAAGATCAAAGATATACGACCGTTTGGAAGACAGAGAGCTAAACCAAGCAAGATTGAAGCCTGATCCAGTCAACCAACCTGTAAGAACTGCTCGTCTCGTACCTTTGTGCACCATTATACTGGCACACAACACTGTAGCACAGAGACAGTTCTATTAATTCCCTTGATCCAGACCAACATCACATCTCAGATGTGGCCACGTGGAGGTAAGGGGGAAAACAAGCCGACATGGAAAAATGTGAGAGTGTACATTGTGAAGCTTTACACAACGGTATTAACGTATTCATTTTACTGTACTTCATTAATTCAGGCACACACACACACACAGCCTCAAACACAGCAATATGCTTCGACAGTGGAAGTTGGAGAACATTTAAGCAGATAGCAGGACAAACTCACTTGAAAATGAGGACTCATCATACACTTCGCCAGCTGCTGAAACAGCGGCTCAGCGACTGTCTTGAAATTCTTTGCATCGACGGCTTCAAGGATTTCCTCGACTTCGCCGAGCATCATCACCTGCATTCAAACGTGTAAAAAACCCAAACAAACTTGGCAAAGTGTGCACATTGCAAAAGCATTCGCCAGGCGACAGCACTAGTACAGGCAACATCGAATCGCTTAGTGCATGTGCATTTGTTAGAAGACGTAAAGTTCCCATATTTGTTGGGTTTCAACTCCCATTTGTGGGGTTTCCAGCCCCCATTTGTGGATGCTGCCAACCCCATCTAACACAGCCTGGCAAGTGGCAACGTCGTGTAGTAGGCATGATTACCGGACCCCTTTGCTCTAAACGGCATAACTGAGATGATATATGGTTTATTTTCATGAAAATTTCTTGCAATATAGCAAAGGCTCTGCAAATCTGAGAACAATTTGTCTTTTGATTAAATTTTCAGGCAGTATAGCCAAAGGAAAGCTGAGTCTACAAATATGAAAACAATTTGTCTTTTGATTAAATGTTCTTTGCTAGCAGCAGTTTAAAGAGACATCAGTAGAAGTGCTGCTCAATCGCTGTAGTCTGAGGCCCTATCATTAACCCACGCTGAAAGTAGGTCATTTACCCCCAGTCAAGTGTCCCCCGTTACCCGTCCCCAGTCAAACACCCCCTGCCAGTCACTTTCCCGCATGGTTAAGGCCACACTAAACTGCCAATACTAGCCGCATATCCATATCTCACAGTGATCTCCATTTCTGTAGCCCGCTGCAAGACACAGATGGCTGAGTTGACCTGGTCGGCTGGTTACATACTGAAATGGTTTACCCACCTGCAGATAGTCACCCATCTTGATACTAACCGGGTCTGACGTAGCGCAACTACGTTGATCGAGGCCAACACGTTACCACGAAGCCAAACTGTCAATCAAACGGCCAACGATGCCAAAGTCGAATAGGAGGCGGGTCTGCGTCTTATCACAGAGACAATATTCTTGCTTAGAGAAGTAATGCAATCGCCAACGAAAACAAATGGCTGATGAGCAATATCTAGTACATATCAGTACCAGTTTATACTGTAAAGACGTGACAACGCTCCATTTTGTTATATAACAAAACAAAACAATTCATATGCACATCAATAGGCTGCAATCAGAAACAATTATTCTACTTACCTGTTTCTGACTACTTGTTCGTGGCCAATATTTCAACAAACTTCTAACGATCTAAAAGAATAGACCCAAATCATGAATTCAAATTGAACAAGTGCAGACAACTGGTCAATAACTGACCAAGTGATTAATGCACACCAGCAGAACAACGTACCAATGATCAATATTTCAGCCTCTCAGCTGATATAGCTCCGCTATATTTTGTGGGCCCATTTGAGCCAATTAGCATAATTTATGCAAATATTCAAAATCCGCTCTGTAACTTTGTAACCCCTTGCCTTCATATCATTCATACCAAGTTCCATCAGAATGAGACTTAAGCTGATGGAGAAGTAACAATTTAAGCAAAAACTGATGCACGACAGACAGACAGACAGACAGACAGACAGCTCACACGATACGATATGCAAGTATTTAATGTGCAATCAAAAAACTGACGGATAGCCAGCATAGTCTACCACACGGGATCAGAAACTAAAAAAATATAATGATAAAAAAATAAAACAAACCAATGAGCATAATAAGTCCGAAAAGCGATCTAAGTCCGAGAAGGCAGTCCAGGAGTAAGGTACCAGAAGTCTATGGTGGAAAAGACTTGTGAAAAAAATAGGTTTTGAGCCGAGAGTGAAAAAGAGGAGTTAAGAATGGTAAAAATGGTGATGATGTACATGAGCTGCCATGAGTGAAATGCGGTGAATGTAAAGGAGACTGATTAGTAGACTATATATATATATATATATATATACATGAAATGACACAGGAAGCTGATTCCAGAGATGTGGTGATGCAAAGTGAAATGAGTGATTTGAAATTTTTAAAGATAAAGATGAGGATGGTCGAGAAATGATGACAAAAGTGGAGGAACAAGTGTTTCAAGTGGGTCAAAACACATCAGCTCTGGTGACCTCTGGTTAGAGCGGAGATAAAAACTGCAAACTGAGATGCCCATTTACATTTGTGAAACATAATTAATCAGCAGAAGTAGCAAAAAACGGACCGATTCACTCAGAGTGACGTCTTTTTCCAAGAACTGCACCACGCAATAGGATAACTGTCATAAAGCACACAGCACAGCAGTGTGATAACTTTCCAGTAAAGAATTCACTACGCGTTTCAGCACAAAATATTCTTTTACACAGAATTTAATGATGGTCACATGTTGCCCGTAATGTGCCCACTCCAGTTGTTTTCGCTAAATGGTGTTACCATTGCTGTGACTTGCTCGACATGGTAAGTTTCTAGATACTGGCCTAATTTGGTGCCAGCTTTATGGACGTTCGCCGATGATGGCGTTGCCAACCTTCACAGTATTTTTGTCCTAGTGTTGTGAATTTTGGCCTAAATTTGGCCAAAATTTAACGGCAAGATACCAGTACCATTTCCGATCAGTTCTGACAGTTTCATGGTTTTAGCTGTAATGTAACTGTTTTCCCGTAACTCTGCCAAGAAAGTTAAAAATAAACAAACAAACATTTACAAACACATGCAACCAAAAACAAATACCTCACCAGCGACATTGATTGGGTGACGTATGGTATAGTAGTGTTTAACGTCCCACTCGGCACACTGTAGGACGTAGGTCATTTCGGGGACGATTTTACGGGTCAGATGACCCATCCAACAGTGTCACAGCTCTGAAGGACGATCACTAGTCAACCACATCAATGGCCAATCCCACCAGGCTCAGCTCACTAAAAGGTAAGAAGAAGGATGTAAGCTAAAATTTCTTTTTAAATGTACACAGCATCACGAACACTGAAGAGACAGAGCTGCTAAGATAGAGAGCTACACCAAAAAACAGTTGTGTCAATATTTCCCTTCCTCCCGACCAACACCACATCTCAGATGAGGCCAAGTGGACGTGGGTGGGGGACGAGGTAAATAAATGACAACTACAAAGGCAACATTATCAACACTATTACAGTAATCATTTGCAATATATTATCCTATTTCCAACAATACATACAGAAGTTGTACAATATACCCTAACTTACAAAGCCAGTTGAAACAAGAATTTAGCACAGTGAACGGATGGTGGCCCGCCTTCTCTTTGACTTTGCCGTACGTCAACACAACAGTCGATGATTGTGAATAACAGCTTCAGAGTATTGCACTCTGTTTACAACAGCTGACTACACTACACCAGCGGCGAGACGACTGTCATGCTCGCTTTACTTGAGTTGTTGTCTGATACCAAGTCAAACAGGAGGCAGCATTCACCTTTTCACCTTTTCTTTGGGGTGACCAGCTGTCAACCACTCAGTGCTGAGGCCGTTGAGACATTCGGCCCAATGCACATCCCCACTGCAACCACTTTGTGGCTCTTGTGAACCACAAAAAAGTAGATGGTTCCACCTTATGAAGCTCTGCAGATTGCACTATGTGTGCTCGGAAAATAGAATATCTAATTTGCATTAGACAGTATTGATATTTCCAAATATTTTGTATTTGAAACCCTAATATATCCTCAGGGAAGCATACAGGGGAGGATATGTATGTGGCAACAGAATCAGTGATGCTAACGTCCTAACAGTGTTCCGTAGTAACTACGGTTCTATCTTGCTTAGTTTTCAAGATACAACCACAGAACAGACGACGGACCGACGATGGCAACCACTACATATTTGGCTCTAGGTATGCCCGCAATAAGAATCACGACGTAATTCAACTCAACAGTGCACCTGAGCATGGAATAAATTCATCGTGTTGCTCTGATGTAACGGCATCAGAACTTTAAAGAGGAACTGCTTGTGTTCCTGCTTCAACGGCAGCGCAAACCCGTTGATGATGCTGCAAACAACATAGTCACACTAACGGCGTAATCAATTTGCCAAACCGGTTTCAGATTCTATCCTGAAACCGGTTTGGCAAATTAATTATACGCTAAGTACTAATAATAAAGAACTGTGTTGGCACTGACAAATACTGTCTACATATAGTGCTTCCACTGTTACTCAAACTATCAGCCTTTCGTTGTTATCCACCAGTGCCATCTACAAATCTACAGTCTGTCTTTCTTCAACTTTCTCTAATAATAACCATGGTAACAGTAGTAGTGATGGTAGTATTAAAGGTAGTTATAGCAGTAGTAGTAGTCGGATTTAAGGCCCTTGCTTACGGTGATCACCGCAGTGAATTGCCATGTACAAAATAGCGACAAAAATCAAAAGCCGTAGGCTACCTGAAAGTAATTCTGTACAAAATGTATATTTTAGATTTTTCATATTTTAACTAGAAGCCTCTCGGCCTACATAGCTGCTGCTGTTTCAGAGACTTAGTCCAAATGTAAAATTTTTAAAAATCTGCAAGAATTTTAAAATCAAAATTTTGAAAATCTGTTCTACGGTTTTTGCATATTGGCACATAGATCATGTGTGCCAAGTTTCGAGACAATCAGAGAAAAATTGTAGGAGGAGGAGTAGCAATTTGAGAAAAGTTTGACACACACACATCTACAAAGACAGACAAACAGATAGACTTATCACCTATACTATAAGCTCAACTGGCTGGGCAGCAGTGGAGCTAAAATCTAACAAAACGCCACCATTTTGGACATATTTATGGAACAGTTCTTAAGACACAGACCTGGTTTTGAAAATCTCCGAAGTTACTCACCTGCCGAGGATTTCCAGTAGCTCGGCAATGCCAAAGAACTGCGTCGACTCATACACGTGTCTAACACAAAGTTAATTATACATTTTAGAAAGCAGTCAGTAATTTAATACTCAAGTTAACGTTTTTTCTCACGACTCCTCAAGTTAACACAAAAGGGTTAATTCCGACCTGTTACATAATCGTCTCTGAACCGATTGCAGTAAAACACAGCGGATTTTATTTGATAAAAATCAGTCCAACTGGCTTATGGGCACATAAGTGAAATGTAACGTATGATTTGTGACGTTTTATATTTTCCTCGTAGTCATCTACACCAGATAAGATTACCAGATTACCTATACCTTGATGGATTTTGACATAGGATGGCTCAAAAGACTAAAACATGACCACATTTAACCCCAAAAAACTTCAAAAAGATCACGCAGTGAACGCAAGATGAAAGCAATTACAACAGCTTGGCACACACTACGACTGAATGACGACAGACTGACTTAGAGTGTATCAGTGGAAGCCAGGTGGAAAAAGATGACATATATATATAGCTAGACGCAACCAGATGCTCCCACGTCCGCTTAACACTGGCACCAGACCAGGCAGTCTCAGAATTTAATCTCAAAGCATGCACGTAATAAATCCTGACAACTGCACAGACTGCGAGTTAATTCGCCTCCGATTCGACATTCTGGACACAGTGCGCTCTACAGATTGCTATGAGTAAACCTGAACGAATGAATAAAATCAATCCATGAAAGTTCACGCGTGCATACCGCCGTGGCATTAACCTGTACACCACCAGGGCAGGCATGTCGCACAAAATACCGGCCGAAGATTGACTTTTCATGTCGTCAACCAATCGGCACTTGTTGTGCGAAGCAGCGGACTTGCAGTGAATGTCACTCGAACGTACCGCAAGAATATATTGTTGATTTGTTTGCGAATGTATGCCCGAAGACTGAGAAATTTCCCGTATATTCGATGAAGTACCGTCTTTAAGCTCTCTCGCTCACGAGGATCTTCAGAGTCGAACAACTCCAACAACTGCATTACAGATGTTCAAGCCACTCACTAAAAGAATACAAGTACATTTTTTCCACTTTCTTGCCAGCTGCACCCCTCTTAACTGCTACAATTGTGTCCTCAGAGTTGCACGACTCTTGACCCGACCCGCGGGTCGGGTCGGGTCAGAAAAATTGCAGAAAAGGGCGGGTCAGGTCGGCTCCAGTTCGGCAAGAGGCTAAAATTTAACTTTAAAGTGTCTTGGTATCGGTGTTTTATTTTGCACTTTAGTTTGCACAATGTTTCAGGTGTATACTCAGTATCTCAATTAAGTACAGAAATCCAAAGTCATTGGTCAGTCTCTACAAGTCGCTGGTACGACCTCAGCTGGATTACTGTTCAACTGTCTGGCACCCTCACTTCAGTAAAGATAAGTCACTGTTAGAAAAAG
>Ga0209149_1001707_pt1 | contig 11512 bp, 7 predicted proteins | sample WorMetTyACAVOLI2_FD_187423 | JGI IMG/M metagenome (GOLD analysis project Ga0209149, IMG submission 187423) | Marine gutless worms symbiont microbial communities from Max Planck institute for Marine Microbiology, Germany - Olavius algarvensis... ...
GCTGCACTTCGTCTATGGCATTAGCGGCGCTGTCCTGTCATGGATTCGGTCATTTTTGTCCAACCGGACTCAACGCGTGTCATTTGGTGGCGGCCTGTCTGAGGTGATCGCACTCTTGTTCGGTGTAGGCCTAGGCTGCAGAACCATCTGACTATGAGACACTTTCACAGTGTCGCTGGTAAACTGCACGGTCGACCGTCGCAATTATTGATCGCACTCCAGCAGTCATCGATAGCCAGATATTCGTCGAGAATCGCTATTTTTGCCTACCCCACCTTAACTCGACTAAATAGAGCAAGTAGCTTTTACTTAAGTCAAACAGCTGAAGCTGAACTAAATGCGAGAAATAAATGAACATACTGGTACGAATACGGCGTTGATGTATGTGTTTGTGTATCTACCGACTGGTCGCAGGAACGGAATACAACCATCCACTGGAAACACAAAGCCAAGAATTATCAAAATTCAGCGAACGAGCCTTCAGTTATGCGGGACCTGCTGCATGGAACAGTTTACCTGATCATTCAATCCACCACAAACACTGCCAGTTTTAAACGACAGCTCAAAACTTTTATGTTTTCTGCATGCTCTTATTATTGAACTGTGTAATGTCTCCCGGACTATTGTGTAGGTAGACACTAAACCCTATGATGATGATGATGATGATGATGATGATGATAACAAGAAAACTACGCGTTTTGACATTATTACATCCGCCAAGGCGGACTTTATGCTATCGGTGCAAGTTTGTCTGTCATTCCGTCTGTCTGTGAACAGGATTACTGCGAAAGTAGTCAGCCGATTTTATTGAAACTTTATTGGGTCTACCAATCGGAAGAACTGATGAACTTTTGGTGGTGATTCGGTTCTTGATACCTATTCTGGGTCACTTTTCCACTTCCTCACCATTGCGGAATGCGGGATTTTAGGAGATTTATTAGCATTTCTCATACAGTCACCGGCCGATTTTCATGACATTCGGCGAAATGACTGCTCCCAAAGCGTCAATCAGGCATAGATCCGGATCCGGATCTCGTATCTGGATTTATCCGGAAATCCGGATGCGAATCCCGGATCACTTTTGGCTGACGTTAGATGCCTTGGCGGAGCTTTGCGCTCTCTGAGCACAGTCTAGTAGGCTAATTAAATGAGTCGAATTATCATCATCATCAGCATCATCATCATCAGTTTATTAAAAACACATGTCAGACGCACGTGCTTACATAGTGAGAACATCACAATGAAACACACAAGAGTTATACTGTGTTATGCTACAGATAGTTATATTGGTTAAAATGAATTAAAAATAGGCCTAAGATAATATTACAGCTGATCGACACAGTCATGGAACCGTCAGCTTTAGGGGGAGGGAGGGGGCAATGGGTATCGTCTGCAAATAGAAACCTCAACGCTTGTGTTGGGACTTAGGAGAACCTTCACTGGAAGCAGCCGTCCCAAGGAATTTCGACGCTGTCATCAATAAGTAACAAAATGTAACACAAAAGAAATTACCGGTATGGACGCATGGCGCAAAGCACCTCTGTGTCCGTATCGTCCTTTTAACATTATTATAGTGTGATCTGTCCCCGGTTCTCGTTATTTATGCATTACAATCGAAAACGTCCTGATACTGCCAAAATGTATGTAGTCCTTCTTTCACTTTGCTCGAATACTGAACGGATTTTGATGAAATTTGGGGTATCACTACCACCAACAGATGAACCGAATACATTTTGGGCGAAACTGTACCAGGGATAAGGGAGCAGGATGCAACATGAAATCGGAATCGACGTCAAACCGGTGCTGCCACGTAGGGAATGACTTCAGAAATTTCGCAGCTGTACATACGGTGCGCTGCGTCCGCCGGGCTGGCGAGTCCATTTTCACATGCACAGGCGGAGGCATCATATGACCACTATGGTCTTTAGCTCTCTAGTTTATAATTATGCACAGTCTGAAAGAACATCAAACAGATTATCCTTGCTTGCTTGAAAATCGCTACCGTCCTAACGTAGGCCAGTGCCTCTCCTGCCCCGCCTACTACGCCTATGGTCACATTGACTCGATTAATGTAGAGCACGCGTATTTGTTGAAACAAGCTCTAGGACACAGTATGGTTAGCTCTTACTCGGCAGAATATGCGGCGAACGGTTCTTCGATGTGTTCTGAGCGTCGCTAGCGTTCGTAAACATCGTCGAGTTCGTTTTAGGCTTCAGCATTTCGAGCACCTGACAACGTCACAGAACTCGACAGTGTATGTCAATATGTCACGCTAACGTGGTACCGAACGCAGCTGAATAGAATACTAAAACAGAGCAAATCTCCCACCGTTATGTGGACTGTGGACCATTTCGCGCAAAAATCAACAGGCGTGATCAATGCACGATCTGCCAAGCTACTTTGAAAGATTCACGGCGACAGCTGAAACCAATTTCCCGTGACAAACAAACACACAAACAAACAAACAAATTAAGGCGACCGAAAACAGTACCTATACCTCGTGGCTATTGACGGAGCGAGATAACGATTTGCAGCAAATTGCATGGGCATGACAACATCATACACAAGCTGGTTTATTGTTATGTAGCAGCCATAAGGTTGGATTAAACTATCGGAAACATACGCACATACATGCAAACATAAACACACGCGCGCGGATAGACCTGCATAAAAAAGAGCAGTTCAGGTTATTGAACAAATAAACGAGTTCTTGAATCTATCAATTTTTGCGAAGATCCGGGGAAGTTTATCAGCAGAACGAAGTCGGCCAGTTACAGAGTGCACAATACGGAACACTGCTTAAACTACTTGCTGCCGACTGAGCATGATCCGTCTGTAACTTACAAACGGATCACGCTCAGTAGGCAGCAAGTAGTGTAAGCAGTGTTCTGTATTGTACAGTATTAATAGTGTTTTGCACCGTTGCTGGCGCCTCGCATGCACACTGTCAAGATTAAGAGCTGTAACATTGTCTCTGTGGACCTTAAAAGTGCGGATTACGAGCACTCAGCATACACTACGGCGCTGTATTAGTCACTTACTACTTACGCACTGTCTTTCACATGAGTAAATTGAATAACATATTAACGGGCGTAATTAAAAATACGGCATTAGTCCATATTTGAAAAATGAAGGCGCCAACTGACGTCATACTGCAGCTGAAGTCCGTTGACGTCACTGGTAGCGAGTGGATGGCACAACTGGAAGAATTCCGCCTCAAACTGGTAACAAGGAAATGAGACGTTTCCAAGTACGATCTCCTCGAGCAGCGCGAGATGAATAAATATGTACTGCGGCTGCACACATTGCAATATTTTCACAAAATTTCACGACACAACCTGCCAATTAACTTTCACACCGTAGCTCCCAAGGAAACTCCTTTGCAAGGGCTTCAAACGAGAACGGGGTCGGTAAAAACGGCAAAATAACGCAGATTTTTGACCAGCAAGTAGTAGTAGTAGTAGTAGTAGTAGTAGCAGTAGCAGTAGCAGTAGTAGTAGCAGTAATGATATTGTCTGAATGCAGGTCCGAAGACCTCGTTATCCAGATCATAATATCATGAGCATAAGATAAACAATAAATAATCATTCTATAATAACACTAACTTGACTTCGACTTCCGGTTGTAATATCTGATTTCCAATTGTATTTCACTTCTTGATCTGACCAAAATCTATCCAGACGAGCTTTAAAAGTATCTATACTGTTTGCTGAAACAACAGTATCTGGAAGAGTATTCCATACGGAAATAATAGAAGACTAATAATAGAAGACTAATAGGAAGTCGCATATGGGCTTTCCATTGGTATCAGTTGTGATGATCTTGAATGACTGTGAACAACCGTAACGCACGACCTTACGCTATGTAACATTTTTCGGAGCTTGCAGTGTAGAATCGAACGAAGATAGACGCATATTTTCAGCGGCAGAAAGATGGTCCCTGGTCTGTAGCTTTCAGCGATGTACCAGTCGTGCATAAATTCGCAGGGTGAGAGACCTCTAACCTAGATTTCAAGGTCACGATATTCATAACGTCACACATCTCGAAAATGGTCCAAGATAGAGCTAGACTTACAATGGCAGACTGACAGGAAGTCGTACATGATCTATCGAATGGTGACATTTTCAGTGATGTTGAATGACCGTTAACCCAGTTTCAAAGGCACGGCATTATTTGACGTTGACTATCTCAGAAACTATACAAGATAGACACACTGTTATTACAAACCACTAATACAAACTGATATATGGCCTATTGAACTATGCATGACCATGATCCACCTTCAAGGTCATTTCAGCGATTTTATCCGAAAAAAGTGTAACCTAGTTTTCCAGTCTCTGATAGAAAGTCCATACGATCTAATGAAGGAAGACATTGACGATGACCTTGAGTGACCTTTGTAGGTTACTTCAGGTATACTGTGAACGGTTTCATTGTCTGTATCTCAAACAAAAACATACGTAATGTACAAAGTTAAGTACAACGGTCGGATGTCATGAGCAATTATTTTTTACTTTCGTGTCCAACCGGAAATGCTGCTAAGCAGCGACAGCTAAGTTGCTTATTCTTTAACACACCGTTGCTGTGTAACTCGCTATTTTTTCTTCAAGCATTAAAATGTAATAAATGTAAGTAGGCCTATACGCAGAAGCGCGCTGCTTCTTTGAGGCGAGTCTGCAGGCTGTTCGTCAGTTACGATGTACTTCACATCATAGGATGGAACGTCATATAACCTAGAAGTAATATATAATATAGATTATCAATAGATTAACTAAAAGAAATGGTTATTAAGGTCATATAATTCACTTATTCTTTTTATTCAGGCACTTATAAGATGCGGGCGAAAAGGCTAACGTATATGCCCTCAGTTTCTCGTTTATGTCTATGCTTTTATGTTGATCTCTGGCAGTGATGTAGTCCTCGAGGCCAGGCCTTGGCCTCCAGGCGCCTCGAGGCCAATTTTTTTATGGTCCAGGCCTTGGCCTTGAGATTTGCATTGACAATTTTTATCGCGCGTCAGCATACTGACTGACGCGCGATATTGATAATAGCAAATCTGTCTGTCCATCCGTCCGTCCGTCCGTTACGTTCCAGTATTGCTTGAAAACGGCTTAATGTATTGTCATAGTTTTTTGCACCATACAGTAGTCCAATCATTCTGGTTTTACCAGCGTCAAACATGTTCACGAAATTCCGACAGGGTCACCCCCTGCGGGGGCACTAAATACAGGTGGGGTATAAAATTTCGCGATTTTGGACCAATAACTCGCTATATCTCGCAAATGATACAAGATAGCGTCATAGTTACTATGGAAGGTGAATAGGATCTCGTATGCGATCTATCAAATGGTGCCATTTCCAGTGACCTTGAACGAACCCTAACCCTGTTTTCAAGGTCACACTCCTCTTTGACGCTAAATATCTCACAAACGGCTACAGATACGGCCATAGTTACTATAGAAGACGAATAGGAAACTGCACCCAAGCTTTCGAATGGCACCAGTTTCAATGACCTCGAATGACTTCTAACCCACATTTCAAAGTCACGATAATATTCAACGTCAAATAACTCGCAAATGGTACAAGACTGAGCTATAGTTACAATGGTGGACTAATAGAAAGTTATACATGATCAGTCGAACCGCGCCATTTTCAATGACCTTGAACGACCCCAAACCCAGAATTCAAGGTCAGGCCATTGCTTGATGCTGAATATCTCCGAAATGGCTAAAGATACGGCCATAGTTACTATGGAAGGCGAATAGGAAACCGTACCCAAGCTTTCAAATGGTACCACTTTCAATGACCTTGAGTGACCTCTAACCCACATTTCAAGTTCACGATAATATTAAACGTCAAATCGACTAACACTAAGTCCTGTATGATCTATCCAATGGTTCTGTTACCAGTGACCTTGAGTGACCCCTAACCTAGATTTCAAGGTCACAGTGTAATATTTAGGCGTATAGATGCCATCAACGTATTGTGTGCGCAACTAACGCGCGATCTGTTTGCGATAGCTAATTTCTTGTCTATACAAGTTATACATGCTGATGAGTAAGTAAGGGCAGACGACATGCAGTGTCTTATGATTAGACACAGGCAGGCCAATGTCAGTCCAGCTATGTCGTATTCGTCAATAGCTAATGCACAGTGCCGCCTCACAATGACGACGGGCAACGTTGTAGTTCCTCACCAATGCCTCTAAAATAAGAAAATAAGCAGACGTCACTTTCAAAAACTGCTATGATATTTAAAGCCTTGCGCTGCGTGATGTCGTAATTATCGGCCCTATACCAGTGACTTTTTTGAAAAAAAACATGAACGTCAGTGGACTCTTACTCCAACAATAAAGCATAGCGACGGTTTGCATCGCTCAGCCAAACCACTAGAAGCTCAAAACATAGATGCTCGACTCGTACAAACAACATTAACGGACTAAGCGAAAATAGATGTAAAAGCGGCAAGCTGCTAGACAAGAGAGTTTTTGCTGATACGACACGTGAAATAACGGACGGATCGCGAAGACTTGCCTCCATACTTCGCGTCGTCGTCTCGTCGTCGTCGACGTCGCGGTCCGTCGCGGCGGCGAGGCGGGCCAGAGGGTGCGGCTCGTTGCGGGCCACGCCGCCACCGAGCGCCGTCGACTGCACGCTGCCGCAGCCGGCACCGCCGCCGGCAATACCCCGACAGCTGGCTGCACGGATGTGCTGGACGACAGGCGCCTGCAGGACCACCGGGTTGGAAGCGCCATGCGTCGGCGACGGACTGATTCGACCTCCAACGACGCTCGGCGTTCCGAGGGAAATGCTGTGATGATGCTGGTGGTGATGCTGATGGGCACGTTTCACGTACATCTGGAACCGAATATCAGCAGCTTTCCTCTCAATGTCGTCATACACACAAACTGTTGCAGAGAAACCGCTGAAATGAAACGTTCAACGCCCGCATCTTACAGAGCAGTTGGTTAACTAAACTTACGTTTAACCATTCATGGCCACATTAAAACCGCAGAGCAACGGACCATTATACAGCAATACGGTGATTGGTACACTGCCCGTTGATGGGTGGGCTGTTACATTTGGTATAGCTGGGAGGGGTCTTGGGCCCCGCCCAGTGCCCTGCTCGCTGTACCAAATGTAACAGCCCACCCATCAACGGCCAGTATACCAACTTCATACTATTTGTTGTGGCACTAAGGTTTTTTCAGTATGTTGCGTCGATATATTGATACATGCTACGACGCGCTTTAGCTTTGCTAATCCGGAGTTCACTCTCGTTTACGCGCCTCGCTCACTATAGTGAGAGGCGCTCATTGCATCATAGACCGAGTCGTGACGTTGTTGCGTCGTTGGTTCGTCGGCAGTTCGTCGACGTACCGGTCCGCCATAGCGACGGTCCACGATAGCGAGGGTTAGGGTTAGGGTTGGGATCCTCACTGTGGCGGACCGGAATCGTTCGTCGTTGGTTGGGTTCGTGAATGAACTGTGGCTAAACCGTGCGCCGGAGGTTTATAGTTACTATTGAACATTAAGAGAAAACCCTATACCCAAGAATTAAGTGCTACCATTTTCAACCGCCCTAGCGTGACCTCTCGCCCCACTTTTAAGACCCACTGCAACCCCCTCCTATCACTGGAATAGATAAACTAGACACTTCACATTCTGTACGTTGGTGGATCGTGGCAAGTACTAGCCAGCCAAAATTAAATTATCCCTAAAGAAAGCGTGGTCAAGGTCACGTGACACGATTTTTTTTTTAAATTTGGGGCCCCTTCTGTCTCTGGAATGAATGAAGGCAGGAAATCTCAAATTTCGTAAGTAGACGGATGATGGCAAGTATATTAGCCAACGAACGACAGATAAATTGCTCCTAAACAAGGCTTGGTCAGGGTCACGTGATCCACGTTTTCAGTTTGACCCCCTCCTACCCTTGGAACGAATATAGCTAGAAGGTTACAGTTTGTTAAAAATGTTTATTTCGTAAAGGAAGATAATAATATGTAGTTTAGGAGTATTGGTTAAAATGTGAAACATGTGACAAGATGATCATTATGAAGTTAAACAACTAAACAATAAACAATAAACTAAAACTATAATAAAAACACCAAAACAGTCCATACAAACTGTTCTGTTGAAAGCTTAACGAATCCTCATGCAATTGGTCTTTGTAGAGACTTATACTCCTCAATATATAGGCGTCATTGGACACAGCCCGTCTAACCAATCATTTGGCAAAGTAGTCCAGACAAACTACGCTAACAAAAATAATGTACAACACAAAAAAACCTAAACAACTAAACCTAACAAAACCAAACTAGTCCTGGTTTAGTCAGCCTCTTACGACATCCGGCCAGGAAATGGGCTACCCTATAACGGCCCCAGGACCCACACGGGCATTTTCACGGACTGAGTGAAACTCACTTCGCCGTATTACGAAGCTATCTTGTTCTACGCACTGATGAGTAGCGTGAGTCAAAACATTCTACAACAGGAAATATCATTAGCGCGGATCAGCCGTAATAAATAATAATTATTGATAATTTTACGTAAAAGTACACTATTTACATGGTCATACGTACGAACCGTCAAAGAATTTACCGAGCGCTTGGTCACATGAATAATTACGAAAGAACGACCATTAAAAAAAACAAACAAAAAAGAAAATGTCAGACCAGTCACAACGTCGTAGGCCTATATACCCAACGGCAACGTAGACTGAACGGCTACGGCTAAGAAGATATATGGCTTCTGCTTTACAAAAATAAAAATTAAAAACCTCGAGTTACAGCACACGCTCCTCGCACACACGGTAGGCCTGTGCCTAATATAGTTATGCAAGCAGCGTGCGTTGTAATAAACTCGAGGTCTTCTGAACAATTTCACCAAATTAGACGGTAGCACAAACTAATTAAAAACTTAACCATCAAACGACGAATACAACAAGAACTAAGCTACCGCAAACAGATCGCGCGTGAGCTGCGCACACAATACGTCGAGGGTGAAGAAAGCTGATCATAATCCCGCGACCTTGAAATCTAGGTTAAGGGTCACTCAAGGTCACTGAAAACGGAGCCATCGGGCAGATCATACACGACTTACCATTAGTCGAGTTATTTGACGTTGAATATTATCGTGACCTTGAAATGTGGGTCAGAGGTAACTCAAGGTCATTGAAAATGGTACCATTTGAGAGCTTTGGTATACGGTTTCCTATTCGCCTTCCATGGTAACTAGGTCCGTATCTTAAGCCATTTCGGAGATATTCAGCGTCAAAGAATGATGTGACCTTGAAATCTAGGTTTGGGATTGTTCAATGTCATTGAAAACGGCGCGTATCGATAGACCATGTATGACTTTCTAGTGGTCCGCCATTGTAACTACACCGTGTTCCAAAAAAGTAAGCCACCTGATGTTTGATAATCCCTTTGGCAAATGTGGACAGATTTTCAAAATTCTTTTGAAACACGGTGTATAGCTCTATCTTGTACCGTTTTCGAGTATTTTAACGTTTAATAAAATCGTGACCCTGAAATCTGGCTTAGAGGTCACTCAAGTCATTGAAATTGGTGCCACTCGAAAGTTTGGGTACTGTTTCCTATTCGCCTTGATAGTAACGATGGCGATATCTTGTGTCGCCTGAGAGATATAGCGACTTATTGGTATAGAAATCGCGAAATTGTTATACCCCATCTGTATTTAGCGCCTTGTAGGGGGTGACATCACGACGTTTTTGCACTTATCATTGTGTTTCGATTTGTGATGCGAACGTTGCTCTGTTACCCTAATACCTCGATATTACCCACAACGAACGGGAGGCACAGAAAACCACCCAGAAACCGCAACTCTCAATCACAGAAGATCCCACTATCATTAGCCAACATTACAGGTAGTTACCTACTACGCGAAAATGCATAAAAGCACTAAACTACAGTACACACCTGAACGGTAATATAATAGTCGTGTTTTATTTTTTTAATAAATAAACACAATATAATTGACTATACGCCGTACGTCAACAAGATGAACAGCTGAGCGCGGTTTACAACACAGTAAGCGGTCTGCGGAATGTCGGCGTCGGCGCGACAGTTACGGTAGACGCAATATGGCTCGTCGTAACAACAACGAGGCTCGCGCATGCGCGAACGTCAGCAAGCGGCCGGTGGGAGGTGGCGACATCTGTGCGGTCGAACGGCAGATCGACGCCGCCCGCCGCGACCACCAGATGGCGTCCCGTCAGCAACATACCTTCGCAGTCGCGCACGCTGGGCTCGATGCTCACAACACAACTACGTCGCCAACACGTGCAGAGAGTGTGGCTTAAAAACACCAAAAGACTCAATTTATACATACAGACAAAGCTAAAATACAACGTTTAAAAATACAGGTCTTACGTAACACCGAAACTATATTGCTACAAAATATTTCAGTTAAATAGTACGGTTTGGCTTAACTGGCCAATTTTCCATGTGAGATAAGCCGCGTCCCCATAAGTCTCTCTGAAGGAACAAAAAGTTTGGCGTGAGTTTTTTGCAGCCAGGTGACCGGATTTTTTCTTGACGCCAGAACACGGAGAGTGTTAGAACGCACTAGAGCTTGTTTGTGGCAATCAATCACAGATGCAAAAACGAAACACTGAAGCTACAGCTGTCGCTAGTACATCTACGCTGCACGTGGATGGCTGATGTACGTAAAATTCTTTGCAATATTTTTCTCATGCAACAGTTTACCAACACGTCTACTGCTCTGCTGCGCCGAGACGTCATCCATGGACATTTAGTAGGTGCTCCTAATAGATGTCCATGCATCATCTCATCGAATATGAATGACTGTTAAAAATGGTTCCAGGACACCCCCCCCCCGGACAATAGCCCCCACACAGGAACGTACCTCTCCCCGTAAACAACCATCACCGTGATGGTTAGCGGCAGGTGCATTGTTCGGTCACCGTTGAAAACACATCTTTCTGTTTGCGTTTATCTGCATTTGCCTTATTACCTCATAATACTCTTTTATATGATTTGTTGTTTTATTAGATGATTTTACTGTACTGTGCTATCAACAAAACATTTCATTTCAGGAATAGTGGGGTCAGAAGGTGAAAAAAAGTTTGAGAATACCTTAACTCGTTTCGATACAATACACGAACATGACGGACAGACACCCCACGATGGCATAGGCTGCGCTATACATGTACATAGCGGCACGCGACAAAAGTGGAAAACGAGGTACTCGAAAATAATGAGGAAAAAAGCCCGGGAAGTCTTAAAATTACTCCATCATCGTTCGCGTAATGTCAGACGACACGGCGTTCGCAGAGCAGCGCGATGGGGGGTCGTGATAAAAACTGCGCTCGTTCATGGGCCTGGGTATATACCGCGGCACGACGGCACGTGACCACCACTGTGCGGCGAGGTCGACCGACCGCGTGCTTTGTGTAATTATAGCATCGCCGATTCTCAGCTGGCGCGAAGTAAAGTCAAAAATAACTAACAGACTTGTGATGTCAGCCG
>Ga0209149_1001708_pt1 | contig 11511 bp, 8 predicted proteins | sample WorMetTyACAVOLI2_FD_187423 | JGI IMG/M metagenome (GOLD analysis project Ga0209149, IMG submission 187423) | Marine gutless worms symbiont microbial communities from Max Planck institute for Marine Microbiology, Germany - Olavius algarvensis... ...
TATATATATATATATATATATATATATATATATTAGAACGTGTTGACCTCTTCCATCTGCAGGCTGCAGATACGGCGTCGTAAACATGCAAGTGGGCGTGGCCAAATACGTAAACAGTGTTTCGAAGGCCGGTATGACGACCGGTGCGACGACCGGTCGTCATACCGATCGTCATGTGTGAACGTAACGACGATCGGTTGGCACACCGGTTTGCACACCAGTCGTCATGTGTGAACGGTAACGACGATCGGTATGACGACCGGTTTGCCAACCGGTCGTCATACCGATCGTCATGTGTGAACGCCGTTTAAGACAGTGTAGTCCTTCAGAAACTTTTGAACAAGATCTGAGTCAAGATTAAAGCCGTTGATAGGTTACAGACTTGACATTGAATCAGAAAAGATTACGAAATTCTTTTCTTTTGAGCGCCGGACCGCATCTATCGCGAGCAGAAGGGCATATAATTCAGCTCTAAAGATGCTTGCTGCATCAGGTATAATCGAACACACTTAGTGACTACTATGTAAAAACAAATGCTGGTAGGATCACACAGTTTCCGTAACTGGCTAGACCAGGGATATCTGTTCTTTGAGACTGTGACGTTTTTAGACAGTCCTATGTGTGATGAGTTTAATTCTTACAAACTTATATGAGTACAACTCCAAAATTCCAAAAGAAATTTATATTTCAGGTAAAACATCAAAAAGAGGATAATTATTGCTAAACTACTGTTCACAGATTCGCGCAAATTCTCCAGCAGTAACGGGCCACGCCCATAGCTGGATATTCCACCGAAGTACCATTTGACAGATCATATACAGTCTGCCATTGTAAGTTCTATGCATAAGTATATGCAGGGTTTGCGCGTCTACCCGTACCCGCGGGTATACATGTACCCGACCCGTACCCGTGGGTCGGGTCGGGTACGGGTCGGCGTTTAGTATTGGTCTATACCTACATTCACTTCTACGCAGCCAGCCCCACATATAGGGTACAGTTTGTCCACGTTTATTTGGACCTTACTATCGTGCATGCATGTTTATGTTCTGTGTGGTGTGTGTTTTATTTTAATCGCTGCCGAAAGGTGAATAAAGTTGTATACTGTTAGCGGCAAAAAGATAGCCCCGGCTTCGAGGATTTCAGCGATGTGTGTATAGGCCCTATGTATAGATGTGTATATTAGCGTGTATCACCTCCAGTTGGCCACATGTGAGATGTGATGTTGGTCTGGAGGAAGGGAATATAGAGAAAACTGTCTCTGTCTTGCAGTATTGTGTACTATTATAATGGTGCACAAAGATACGAGCAGTTCTTACAGGTCGGTCAACTGCATCGGGCTTTAATCTTGATTAGTTTAGCTCTCTTCCGAGCACGTACCTTTGTGTCTTCGGTCTTCATGGTGCTATATATGTATTATTATTTTTTTGCTTACATCTTTATCTTTACTTTTTAGTGAGCTGAACCTGGTGAGATTGGTCCTTGACCTGGTTGACTAACCATCATCCTTCAGTGCTATGGCACTGTTGGTTGGGTCATCTGACTCGTAAAATCGTCCCCGAAATGACCTATAATGTGTCGAGTGAGACGTTAAATACTATACCATACCATACCATACCTAGATTTTAATATTCTTTAACGTCAAATGTCTCGAAAATGGTACTTACAATGGCAGACTGTATATGATATGTCAAATGGTACAATTTTCAATGACCTTGAATGAGACGTTACCCATTTTTTCAAAGGCACGACTTTATTCCACGTTGAATATCGCAGAAACGGTACAACATAGACACACGGTTAATATACACAGTTACTACATTCCAGTAATAGAAAATGATATTTGACATATTGAATTATGACATCGCCAGTTACCTTGAGCGAGAAAAAACATTTCAATATAAGTCTTGACCTGATCATTGCTTTACGAACATGAATGTGATTAATGTTTTGTCTCGTGTGTTAGATGCAACTAGGACAGGTGCTGTTGACAAGTCAGAGAAATCCAAATCAAATCCGTCGCTTCACAATCACACGTATGTTGTAGGACATACAGCGTAGGCCTTTAATTAGACAGAATCATCGTCGGCGACATCAAGATGCGATGCGGTTCACGAGCGCTGAGCCTTACATCTCTCGGCTTCGGTCTGGTGGCCACCGGGGCGCTGTCGCTCGCCGTAGCGACAGACTACTGGCTCTTTACCGTCGAGATGATCATACCTACCGCTGCTGACATGACTGGACCGAATGACACGGCTGCGATGGTGGCAGAATACGAAGGACAAGAGCTCGGTGTCACCGAGGTCGGACCGGCTGACAGTTCCATGCTAGGTCCCATTGTCATCAGCATGCACTCCGGACTGTGGCGACTGTGCATTATCAACCCACCTGGTGAGTAAATAGCTGTTTATCAATGATCTCTTTATTATTTCCGAGGCTCCGACAAAGGAAGAGGTACATGTTTTTACCCGTGTTTGTCGGTCTGTTTGTCTCTCTGTTAACAACATTACTCAAAAACGCGTGAATGGATTTGAATAAAATGTTGCGTGTCGACAATGTCGGGACATGTACGAACTGATTAACTTTTCAGCCCGATCCGGATCTAACGTAAGTGATATATGCTTTCAGAAGCAGGCCTTTCCCGGAACCGGATTGCTTCTCCGACATCGTATAAGCTACTTTGCAGCCTTGCCTATACGCTGCCAGCGAGCTGCGCTGCTACGCTGAATTTTACGTCTGAAAAAGCCCACCTATATATACGAGCCGTGGTTTTAAAATAGTTTTATTAACTGAGCCGTCGGATAACCTTTGTCGGAGGTAAATGCGCTCTACCGAGTGTCCGTCTAGTTTGAGTAGTAAATGTTTTATTCGGAAATTCAAGACTTATTGCATAAGCTGCATCACGCATGCTGCTTCCGGGGTGTATGTGATCTATACATACTGTACTGTATATGTTGTAAACCTGACGGGGTGTGCTAAATAAGAAGGCTACGCTTATCGCGTGAATTTTACACAGTATTTTCAAGCCGCCGCTCGCGACAGCGAGAGCGGCTTAGTGCATCGATGCTGTCCATCTGTTTGTTTGTCTGTCTGTTAGTCTGTTTGTCGCCAAAATGCAAAAAAACGCGATTTTCTCAAAAACTAAGCAATTTAGAGCTATGGTGTCTATTGACGACCTATAGGAAGTTAGTATGTAAGCTTAACTGGGCTTTTCAAAGAACCCATTATTGGATCTCTACAATCCAAGATGGCTGAGATCCGCCATCATGAAAATCGACATGACGTCATTTTTTTCTGTCGAGGGTGGTCCGATTTGGATTAAATTTCGGAAACTGATGCAGAATGACATGTCGACTGCGGTGATGTGGTCGAAATCGAAACCAGATGTGGACTTCCAATATGGCGGACGTTTGGGCGAATTCAATGGCATGTCATCCCAGAGCCACATATCACAGTGCAGGGTGCTGCCACTTGGTGAATTCACTGTCACGATTCCAGAGCCACATGCTACACTGCAGGGTGCAGTTAGCTGACGAAATCAATGTTGTGATCGTGCCACATTGCAGGGTGTAAGAATTCCATCCGCCATATTGAAAATCGTTTTTCGCCATATTTTATTTTTTTTTGTTTTTAATGCAGTTTAGGATTTGACGAGCGGCGGCATTCGTATCATCTCCGATACACTTGTTTACATGTGTACTGGGACTACATGCTGTTCATTTTCATGACGTAGTCAGTGATTTATACGATACTATACGATACGATACGATACGATAGTGCGTATTTAACGTGCAGTAAAAAGCTGACGGGTAGCCAACTTAGTCTACACTGTCCGCTATAGGTCAGCCAACTATATAGGCCAACTCAGCCTTTCATCCTTTCGGGGTCGATAAATGAGATAAATGCAACTATGTTGTCACCACAGTTCGTGGCAGCGCCATATGGTAAACGCGAACGAAAGCTAAAGGCAGGCGTGGTGTTGTTTGCAGGTTAAACTGTGTGATCCATGTCTGAGCGCCTTGAGGACGAGATACTTGTCATCTAGGGCGCTATATAAATCAACGTATCTTACCTTACCTTTGTGCTGCTGCATCGTGGCACCCCTAGTAGATGTACAGGGTGGGCCAAAATAAGTGACGTTAGCGCAATTTTTGTTGACCCGCCTTAACAGCCAGACATGTATGTTGGTTGCCGACGGCGGTCTGTCCGTCATGTCCTCTATTATCCGTCCCGTGAACATATCTCAAAAACTAAGCAAGATAGACTCATAGTTACTATGGAACGTGATATATAAGTTGGCATCGCTGATTCTGTTATACGTACGGTATTCAGATCTTCCCCAGACGTCCCCCCGGCGGGAGGGTCAACTGCCCGTTCTCATCTGGTTATTGGCTGATACAGCGGGAAAGATGTTGTCACAGCTAGGCTCGTGCGTACAGCTGCAGTAGCTGCGTCATGCGCGCAGGCCTCGTTGTTCCAGTGTTCTCTCCGTTGGTCAATGCAAATGCGGTAACGTACGCCCCGTTGCGAGCCAGCTTTTTATCGCAGTGATGATAGTCTTATTATGACGCGTTAATGTTGTCATGCTCAAACGTGCACACAAGCAGACTGTACATATACGTCGACATTACTTTTGTTCGTTACTGCAGTGCGCCAACGAAGTTGCAGGAGATTATGTTTTTGGTATTGTTTGTGTGTTTGTGTGTTTGTGTGTCCCAGGCTCGGGAGGAGAGGTCACGACGTGTATCTGTCTGTCAGTAGTCAGTCAATTTCACTGAAACTTGCTGTTATCATTGGCATAACAGTGGAGAGAATCGATTAACTTATAGTGGCGATCCGATCCTGTACGGATTCCGGATCACATCCACTTGCCTTACCATTGCAAATAGGGCATTTTGGGAGATTAGTTAGCATTTCTCATGCAGTCACGGGCCGCTTTTCACGAAGCTTGGCGAAGTGACTGACGCGGACAACGAAACGATCCACTATATTTTTGGAGCGATTCGGCGAACATCCAGATCCAGATCAGCCTGGAAATCCGGATTCGAATCCTAGATAACTTCTGGCTTAGGTAACCATAGTTCAAAGGATCAGGTGCACTTGGCGTCCCCGGCTATTTTATTGTAGTAATATTTCCAGTCCTGTTGGCTATTTTCAACATGACTTCAGCTGCCTATGATTATCTACCTCTACGTTAGAGCATTTTCTTGTGTTTTAGTCTGTTATGTTGTTGCATGTGGAGAAAAACTAGCCTACTGCATTCCGTGTGGACTGCCTTCGTAATTTTGGCAGATTACTTCGGAAATTCAGACACGTTCCACTGGGTTGTCGTGTCATTACAGTTGTAATAGGCCAGTGGCTGACGTTTTACAAATTACTGCTTCTGTCAGCAGTAAAAATCTGATTCACCATGCCAGATCGTCGAGGAACAGCCATTCTTTTACTTACAGCTGCAAGGCATTAGTCGATTGGTGAATGAAGTGGTGGCGAGGGTTTGCGTCTTGTTTTGTGACAGATGGGAGCTGGGACGCATGGTCGCCAGAGCAATGCAATCAATGCCAGTCACGCAGACGCGATTTCTCTAATGACTTCACAGTATGGATAGGCTGCGACCGACCACTATGCCCACTCGCTCGCTGCACTTGACTGGAAGTAATCTAACTGCATGGCAGGCGAGCAGTGACGGCATGCAAGCCGCTCCTATCACTACATGTATTTGCTATAGGCTTATAGCTTTCGGTTTGAGTTATTCCGGTTCCCGATGTAGGCTTTAACCTATGCATATAGGCTATTTCACTCTATATGTCGCGTTTACGAAGCCTATTGTTTAAACAAACAAAAAACTGCAACGAAAGTCAAAGTGATGAAGTCAATGGTGTGGGCAGTATTCCAGTATGGAGTGGAGGGATGGACTTTGAGGAAATCGGACAGAAACAGAATAGAAGCTTTTGAAATGTGGTGTTGGAGAAAAAATGTCTAGCATTTCATGGCAAAAACACCGTACAAATGATTCAGTATTAACAGAATTGAGCCTGAAAACAGAGTTAATGGGAACATGGCAAAGCTGAAACTACAATATTTTGGCCACATTACTCGGGGAAGTGCAGGACAGTTGGCACTTACAGTCCTTGAAGGAATCATGGAAGGGTTACGGCATCAAGGCAGACCGAGAAGACAGTGGATACACGACATTGAAGAGTGGACTGGCTGTGAATACATTCAGCTAAAGGAGATATCACAAGATCGAGCACAATGGAGAAGAAAGATATCGGAGTGGTCATCTGCTGTCGCCAACCCTCATCGAGGAAGGTCAACTAGTGAGTGAGTGAGTGAGTTGTTTAAACGCCAACGAAAATAGACCAATACTATCAGCAGCAACCAGAGAGCTAAAGACCGGCGGCGGTCATTTGATGCCTCCGCAGGTGCATCTGTGTAATGGACTCGCCCGCCCTGCAGGACACGGGGACAACAGGACACGGTGAAAACATAATGCCTCCACTACAGGCGATGCTGTGCATAGTCTGCAGAGGCACAGATAGATAGCCCCATGTCCGTAGATTCCAGCGATAGATCGCGCATAAATTCGGAGGGAGCGGTGACGCTGACCAGAGGAGTTGAATACATGTAGAATGCGATTTTCGAGCAATCTGGAAACGGCAGAAGATATCTCACAAAAAGAACACATCTGATCGTTGTGCAGCAAATAGTTATATTTAAACGGGATAAAATTAGGATGGCAGCTTCGTGGATAAATTCTAAATTATATTGCCAAATTTTGTCAGAAAAGGTTGAGTACGATCGAGCTATTGGTGCTTCAATCTTGATGACACCAGAAACTGATACAGAAAATCGGTGCAACAGGTAGGCCTACAGTTGAACGAAGGCGTGGCAGCGGAAGAAATATAATGTCGGCATGACTGGAAACAATACAACGCCATAACGCTTCCGGCGCAATAGTTGAAGCGATGGAAAAACGAGTGACAACGTGGTGTAGTCACTATACTGTAGTGGCGTATAGTGTGATCGGAAGTACGATACGATACACTGTTGAGTATTTAATATGCGGTAAAAAGCTGACATGTAGCCAGCTTAGTCCACCACACGGGACAAACAGAAACTAAAAATCAATATGCATCACCTCCGAGGCAATGCAATACCGGCAAGCCATCCCTTGAGCGATTTTTACGAAATTTTCTGTCGTTGATGGATTCGTTATGTCGGTTCTGAGAGCAAAATGCCAATATTATAGGTATAGAAACGTGGGCTTAAGTAAGTCAAAGTCGCGAAAATTTCGAATATTTGGTAAAAATTTGCCCCTAAGGGACAAATTCCATTGAGCGATTTTTACAAAATTAGGCGCGGGGGAGGGTGTCCCAGGTCCGTACCCTCACGCCAAAATAAGTTCACGGTTGTGGCTTTTAAAATGTGGGCTTACAGGCGCCAAAATTGGTATGGATGTTATTGGAGAAGAATGTGAATGTGAATGTGCTGATGTGAAAATGTTGGCAAGAGAGAGACAAAGTTTGGTTTTATTTGTGAACAAAGGAGCAAGGCTGTCTGCGAGAGCATTGGAAGTGTGGTATATTCCTTTAGGAGAGAAAGATAAACCATAATATCTCGACTCTACTTATATCGTCGGAGACCATGCTATTTGTCGACGGTTCTGTGCGTCTCGGAGTCGTCTCGATTGGTATTCTTGCATGTCGCTCAGTGGAACAGTGCGTTTTATAATGCTGTGAAACCGTCTGGCCACAGCCACACTCGCACCCTTCACTAATGACTGCTCCGAGACCCATGGCACTGAATAATTGATTGGCGAATGGCGACATATTTTTTGATGTGGATCGGAGGCGTACATCATGTATAGCCTAGTGGATACGACACGAGGTGACGGGGCGTAAAGTGTGATGGCAGCAGCGAACACGTCGTCGAAGACAGACAGACACGTCGCGATCCGACGAGTTCCTTTCCGGCGCCATAATATACATCACGCCATCGTGACCAGCGCGATATGCTGCGATATGACAGTACAGGATGATTTTACGTGCAGAAAAAAATCCGACGAGCAGCCAGCTTGATATCTAACACACGGAAACCAAAACTGAAAATTAACGAAAAAAGAACTTAAAATAGATTAATGAGCATGATAAGTCCGGTCCGGTACGATCCGTAAAGGCAGTTCGGGGGTGTCAGCAGTCTATCACTCGACTTGTAACAAAGTACGAGGGTCATTCCATAAATAAGTTACAAAACGATATCATTCTGTTAATTTTCAAAATATGAAAATTTGGAAATATACGTTTTGTAGGAAATTTAATTGGGGACATATAGTGGAATTTTTATGACGATGACGTCATTACTGTGACGTCACTTCTACTTAGAACGCAGTCAGTGCAGTATTTTGCCCAGCAAATGCATAAGCATGCTATGCATAAGCGCGGCCTATGCCGTCATGCGGTGTGTGTGTGTGTCTGTCTGTCTGTCTGTCTATCACGTTCGTGGATCATGTCCAAACGAATAAAGATATCTTTGCAATTTTTTCATCATCAGGTAGCCATACCATTCTAGTTTTTCGGTACCAAACGGGGTGGCGATATTCCGACGGGAACCCCCCTAATGGGGGCGTCGAATGCAGGTATGGTAGGCAGAAATCGCGATTCTGAGCCTATATCTGGCTTTAGCGCCTGCTGTTAGTACTGCAACATGCCAGGTGTTATCAACAGGGTCGCCGGTGGTGTGGACGACGGCCACCGTCTCGCAAGTTATGACACATCGCTGGTAGTAAGCGGCGGTGCTGACTGTGTGAGAAGACGACGAAATGTTTATGACAAGAAGCCTCGACATTACGCCAAAGACAACAGAACAGCGCATTTAACTGCACGCAATGATAAATCTGTAGCCTACGTAACTAACACATAAAAGACTCTACGTTTTGTACTATTGAAGCTAACTACTGACAGACACGAAGCATCGCGCGGCCTTTTTGCGACAGCAGAGTTACTTGTCTTTTACAGCGTGCAAGTGTTGAAGAGCATTGTGTGTTACGAGAAAAGTGAACAAGTTCAACAATTAAACATCAAACATTAGTGTTTCATTTTTCAACGTATCCTCCAAATTCATTAACATTTATCCCACTGACCCACCACACGCCGGTTTGACCGCATAAGAGAATCGACCGTTGCGATCGTTGCATCAGTCGTCGAAACAAAACGGCGACCTGGTTCTTCCTCAGCAACACTTTCTCGAGCATGAGCAAACTTTTTACACCAAACATGTATTGCTAGTCTCGTAAAACACCTGTCACCATATACTGGACACATCTCAGACCGAATGGCAATTGCGCTAAGTCCTTTTGCCAACAGCAAACGAATAACAGAAGACTGTTCCTTACGGGATGATTTCAACGGCAACGTTGCCATATCTAATATTTATGACGTCACAGTGACGTCGTGGTAATAAAACTCATAGCTCGTACTCAGAATTAAATCCCCTACAAAATGCATATTTCGGAATTTTCATAATTAAAACAGAATGACGCCGTTTTTTAACTTATTTATGGAACGACCCTCGTAAGTGCATTCACTGCAGCGGACATCTTTTCGCTGCCAGCGAGCTGCCATTTTGTGCCTTATCTACTGTTAAGAAATAAATTAACAACTGTATCAGAGACGATACTAAAGGCGCCACTCGCCGAAGCCCAAAGTCCGTTAGGAAAACCAAAAATACGTTCTATGGAACGCCGGTATCTTCCCATTGCCGCACGTAATTCCGTGAACAAGAAGCTCAGCTGTCGCTGAGAGACCGCGCTGAGAGACCGCGCGATGCTGCGTGTCGTTGAATATTTCGCTGTCACTCAATGTCAGTCAAGGTCATTCGAAATGGCAATATTGAGTATGTCGTAAGTCTTTATTAGTATTTTAGAATCAGAAGCACATTTACTGACATATCAAAACAATAAAATAAAATCAAGTACAAATAATGTCACATGCCAAAAGGCTAAGTGAGTAGAAGGGAGACATGCAATTAGCTCCCGTTAAAGCCCAAACAGCCCAAGCTACAAATACGTTACTTCAAATACTAATCGACAAATAATAAACAATTAGACAATAAACAATCACTAATTATAGACCTACATAGGTGCATCATTAATATGAGGATCACAAAACAGACAGACAGAAACAATAGGACAAAAATTATGTTGCATAGTACCATTATGAATGATACTGAGACAGACAACTGTTAACAATTTCGGTTTGGATTCGCAATTTAAAAATTTTAAGTCATGGGGAATCACATTTAAATAATGGTTGCTTATTCCACAACTTGGGTCCTATAATTTTTATTGTATTTTTCCTTTGGTTTGTTCTTGCATAAGAAATGTGTAAACTGGTATACTGACGAGTAAGATAAGAATGCACATCAGCAACTTTACAAAAGTAATAAAACTTAATTAACAAATTTACTTGGGAGAGCACCATGATGATATTTGTACATAAAAAGAGAGGATCTGTATGAGATGAATAATTAGCATTGCTAATTATTTGAACAAACCTTTTCTGAAGTATAATTAACTTGTGGAGCTAAGTTGAGGATCCCAATGACCATATCATGTTGCAATAACTCAAGTATGGCAAGATTAGAGAGTTGTATAACGTGAGGAGTAATTTACTAGTTATTAAGGACTTGACTTTATTGATAATCCCCACATTTTAGCAACTTTATTTCATTGACCTTGAAATCTGGGTTAGAGGTCACTCAAGGTCATTCAAACTCGTATCATTCGAAAGCCTGGGTGCGGTTTCCTATTCGCCTTCCATAGTAATTATGTCTTGTATCGTTTCCGAGAAAAAGCTAGATATTGGTCGAAAATCGCGATTTTTCATACCCCTTGCATTCGACGCCCCCGTTAGGGGGTCGCCGTCGGAGTATTGCCATAACGTTTGTTACGGTAAAACGAATGATGTGGCTACCCAACGGTGAAAAAAAGTTTGAAGATATGTTTTATTCGTTTCGACAGAATCCATGAACGTGACGGACGGCAGACACATGCACGCACAGACAGACACTGCATGACAGCTAAAAATTTCACTTACATATTTGATAAAAATATATTAATAATTTTACAGCAATTTTTTTTCATTAATAAGATGATTCTTTCGTTCATTCGTTGAGCCTTTTTGCTTGCCATGACAACGCCAGTGAGCTACGGAAAACATTTACAATTGATGTACAGCGGCGTTGGTATCATATACACGGTCTTATTTCTACAGGGTGAGGCAAAATAAAATTTCCCAACATGAAAATCGCTATATCTCACATATGCGTGAATATATTTGCACCAAACGGTGTTCATTTGTTTAACAATGGTGGGTGCAGTGGTCCAGTTGATAGAGTATCGGACTCGTAACCGAGAGGTTGCGGGTTCGACTCACACCCGGTCCACTGCAAGCAACCTTGAGCAAGTTGCTAACCTACTGTGTGCTCAGGCCAACTCAGCCTCCTACCCTCAGCGGG
>Ga0209149_1001709_pt1 | contig 11509 bp, 7 predicted proteins | sample WorMetTyACAVOLI2_FD_187423 | JGI IMG/M metagenome (GOLD analysis project Ga0209149, IMG submission 187423) | Marine gutless worms symbiont microbial communities from Max Planck institute for Marine Microbiology, Germany - Olavius algarvensis... ...
AAAGTGGTCTGCCCCGGGGCCCGTGCTAGCTCTCGGCGGGCCTGGGGGAGGGGAGGGGGAAGGGGAAGAAAAGAGGGAGGGGAAGGGGAGGGCAATTAAGACCCCCCTCCTAAATGGGCTGGCTACGGGCCTGTTCAATGACTTTATTTGCCAAGACATAGCATGCATATGCGGATCACACACAACTTTATTCGCCATCAAAGACAGCAACAATAAAAAAACAAACAAAACAAAGAAAAAGAAGCAAAATAAACCATTGCAAGATAAGTCAAACACAACAAGACAACACAATTCAATACTAGGACTGATATTCAGCACACAGGATCGCATGTTAGAGATAGAGGAGGTAGGCCTACATGTTTTTGCCCGTGTTTGTTTGTCTGTCTGTCTGTTAGCAAGATTACTCAAAAACGCGTGCATGGATTCAGGATTTGGATGAAATGTTGCGTGTCGACAGATGTCGGGACATGGACGAACTGACTAACTTTTGAGCCCGATCCGGGTCATTGTCTGTATGCCGGAACAGGATTGCTTTCTCCGATATCGTATAGGCTACGAAACTTTGCAGCCTTACCCTTAATTTGTATATGTGTATACGTTCTATTTTGTGTTTGAGGTATTGCTGCATTGTCACACTACATAACAGTGTAAGTGGCCACTCGGTCCTTTGTTATTATTAAAGATTGATTGATACCTAGGGTGCCAGCCAGCTGCGCTGCTACGCGGAATTTTACGTCGCGAAAATCCCACGTATACCTATTGGCGGCGCGCCGCTACAGCGAGCCGTGGTTTTAAAATGGTTTTATTCACTGAGCCGTCGGAAGTTCTTTGTCGGAGGTAAATGCGCTCTACCGAGTGCCCTTCTAGTTGAGCTTTGCATGGTAATGTTGCACATAGCCTAAACTGTATAAATCCAATGGGGGACATGAAGGATGGGGCACAGGGAGTCTGGGAGTCTGGGAGTCGGACTGTGGCTGTGAGTGATATCCCCCTTAACTGTAAAAATGTGGCCAAGCAAGCATAGCGTCCACTGGTGCACAAAACAATCCTCAAGGGGAACCAAAGGACGTTTAAGTCACGTAAGTGGCAGCATTTGAGAAATAGGCCTAGCTTCTCAAAAGCAGTAGGCACTCTAATCTAGCCACTCTAATCTCTCAAGTAGCGATTAATTGAGCGCAATTGAAGTTACTTCATTTTCGAGATTATTTTTGTTCCAGTCCGTCAGTACCAGTCATTTAAAACACCCCTACAGTAAATTTTCTCCACAGACACCACGTAACAGTTAGTCACTCACTGTCAGCGCCTGTGAATCTTTAAAACATAAATTTAATTACAGGCTCTGATGTAAGCAAGGCAGTAGTGCTGTGCAATTCTGCTTGGCACATTGGCTACCGGTGTAACGAAAGCCAGAGCAGATTTAGACCATTAGGAGTTGAGAAAAGAACAGGGAGTCGAGTGGCCGGAGAGGATGTAGCCTAGTATACAAAACGGTGTAGTAATTCTTTGCTTTATTCCACAATGACATCGCGTGGCCTTTCTGCGACAGCAGAGCTCATTATAGGCCTAAATACGGAATTTGACATGGCAGACAGTAGGTGATCAGTGCGAGCAAGACCCTTAAGTTAAATGTAGAAACGTACTGTGAAAATTGCTGGCAGTGATTCAGTATAACATGACGCATTATCTGCAAACGTTGAAAAAAGAGATTAGACATGGATTTCGGTGCACTCATTGGTGTCGAGGACTTGCTGGTTGTCGCTGTAATTGGGCTGTTTATTTCATGACTCTTCCAGGCTGGTGATGCTGCTTTGTGATAGTGACTTGCTCCGATGTGTTGTAGCGTTTGTGGCCGTTCGTCGCCGTTCGTTCGTCCGTTACCAAATTTGTGAACAAGATAATTTGACAAGTAGCTCTGCTCTCGCACAGAGGCCGCGCGATGCTTCGTGTCTGTCTGTAGATAGCTTCAATAGTACAATGCGTCGACCGCAATGCGCAATCTTCTATTATTGGTTACTTCTGCTTCAGATTTACCGCTGTGTAGTTCTGTTCTGTTCTCTTCGTCGTGGTCGTCCATGCTGGTTGTGATAAACAAGATTCACTGATGCGTGGCGGTCTGTGAGGTAAACGGACGTCCACGCTATAAAGTACTGCACGGTCGACCGTCAATTGTCGATCGTATACCACCAGTCATGGATCAGAAAGCCAGATACGACCGAGAATCGCGATTTTTGCCTATCCCACCTTCATTCGACGCCCCCGTTATGGGGTCCCCGTCGGAATATTGCCATAAGGTTTGGTACGGAAAACCAGAATTGTGTGGCTATCCGACGGTGAAAAAAGTTTTGAAGATATGTTCATTCCGATTTTTCGTTTCGACAGAATACACGGACGGACAGACGGACAACGCTCGACGGCAAAGGCCGCGTTTATGCGTAGCATCGTGCGGCAAAAACGAATAAACCGGCATCTGACAAATTACATTTGCCAGTTTTAACTGCGGAAATGATTGATACAATTTTTCGCCGGTCACATGGATTAGCAACCATGCAAACAGTTTTGTGTGGAATAACACATCAACCGCAATCGCAGCCTTCTTATCAAGCAGCTTCTGAAGAACGTTGGTAAAGCGTTCTCGGCGCTGTAAGTAACGAACATACATACATTCGGTTTTCACGAATTTAATCCACGTAGGATACTGGCAGTATCCCATTTAAAACCTCGTTCCGTCACCTAAGACACCGCTACGATAAGTTTTATCAATAGTATTTTTTTTTGCATTTAAATACTAGAATAAAACGCTTTCGGGTTACAGCACACCATGCTTCAGTTGATATCAATTCGCCTTTAACCATCAGCTGCATAAAATTGGAACGCAACAGAGAAGATTGCGTGACATCAGCGGCGCGGCATCTTGCCTATCTTCGCCACTGTGAAATTGGAACTGTCAACCGCCTGAAACCACTAGATCGTTGTAAAACTTTTCCACCACTATACTGAATTTTCCCATAACGTTCGCCTATCTCATCGGCAAATCGCAACGGCACATCGTGACTTTTTTATTGCGCCAAGAAAGAAAGTAAAACTATGTCATCTGCATTCAGCTGTTAGTTGACATAGTTATCAGCAACACGACATGCATTGTACGAAAATAAAATAATTAACAACAGTGTTGATTAATTTTTAATATAAACTCGAAAAAGATACAGCGATGTGTGTATTATACAGTTTTACCAGAATAAAGCTGCAAAAACCAACAAGTAATTACTTAGTTGCAAACGAGATCCAGGATAAATAGCGTACAAATAGCAAACAGAACCTAGTCGTGGTGAATAGTGCACTATTTTGTTGTAAAAATAATATGCTACACGTGCACAAAACATTATGCTACTGTTACATCATGCTGTACAATAAACCAAAATTGTATCTAAAATAAATCGAGCTCCTATTTTTAGGCGAACGTTACTACGTAACGTTCGCCCGTCTTATGACATGAGTCGTCCGTCTGTCGTCTGTCCGTCTGTCTGTCTGTCGTCTATGACGTTCATGCTCCCTGCGCAGAGGGTTCAACTTTTCGCCATTTTTTGCACCACCTAATAGCTCAGGGATTTGGACAGTTTGTATTAAATTTAAAAAAAAATTTCAAGGTCTTCTAGGTGATCGTGCAAGTTAAATGAAAAGGGGTATGAAAAACTGGCGTTTTTCGACCAACATCTATATACGTCTTTATTCACTATATTATGGTAGCAGAGAAGAAAATTGAAAAATACAATATAAAAATTAAACAACTTAACTAAAGTATAGCATAGCATAATAATTATAGCCAATAACAATCATTTGCAACTGACTCGAAAAAAGACATCAAATTACAACCACGACCCTGACAATAGCCTATTACGAAAACGGTAAAAATACGGCCATAGTTACACACAGAAGACGAATAGAAACTCCTATGCGATCTATCAAATGGTGCCATTTCCAATGACCTTAAATTTTTGACCCCTAATCTGCATTTCAAGGTCACGAAATTTTTAACGATAAATAACTCGAAAGTGGTGCAAGATAGAGCTATAGTTAGTTACAATGGCAGACTAATATAAAGTCGTAGGCCTATATGATCTGTCGATCGGCACCATTTTTATTGACCTTGAACGACCCCTAACCCAGATTTCAAGGTTACGCCAATATTCGATCGACGCTTCTGTTTCCACTTCTAACGGTGAAAGATAGACACACATTTAAGCCTACAATTGACTTACACACGACCTAATAATAATAAATAATATAATATCCAAGACAATGTTTATGGTGCTGTCTTTATGGCAGAGCCATTGCGAGAGTTCGTCCGGTTCATTTGATGAATGTAGAACGGCGCCAAGCGGCCGCCGACCCAAGACCAAGCCAGACGACTTAGGCTGTGAGTCCGCCTGTACTGCAAGCTGCCAGAGTCTACATCCACCATCGCTATTTATTATTATTACTCAGCCCGAAGGCTGATACTCATTTCACCGTCCCACGGAGGGAGAAGTCTGAGTTAGTTGGCTGGTTACATACCGAGATGGTTTACCCGTCCACAGACAGTCACCCATCCTGGTACTAACCGGGTCTGACGTAGCGCAACAACGTTGATCGAGGCCTACGCGTTACCACTAAGACAAACCGCCAACCGTCGCCCTACTGGAGCATGTGCGTTGATCTCAGTTACGATAACATATAGGCCTATTTGAACCAAATTTGGTATAGACCTCAATCTGTTAACACGCCGAGTGCCAAATTCACGTAAATTGAAAAGATGGCTACGGCCACCATCTTGAATTTCGGAGAAATGTCAATAACTCCGGATTGGATAGAGATGTTTGCACCAAGTTTGGTGGAAAGATGCGTCACGACCATGCGCAGATGACTACATGACCAAAAGTCGAAACCGGAAATTACTTCGCTTGACGTCATCAAATGATTGCCGGGAATAAAAGGGCGTCGATCTTAGTGACTACATTGTATAACAGACATTTGAACCAAATTTGATACAAAGCTCAAGCACCACACTGTTAACATGAAGGAATGTGCCAAATTCACATAATGAAAAACCAAGATGGCGGCGGCCGCCATCTTGGATTTCGGAAAATGTCGATAACTCCGAATTGGATAAAGCTATTTGCACCAAATTTGGTGGGCATGCATCACGGCCATGGGGGATGACCACATGACCAAAGTGGAAACCGGGAGTTAATTCATGTGACGTCATTTAATAAATGTCAGGAGCATAAGTGCGTCGATCGATCTCAGTGACTATAACAGATATTTGAACCAAGTATGGTACAGAGATCAAGCACCGCACTGTTAACCTGACGGAATGTGCCAAATTCACATTACTTGCAAATGCAAGATGGATTTTCATCATTTTCATTCAAATGTTGTAATGCCGTAAAAGTTTTCATAGGCTATCTTTATAGCATTCTAGGCCTAAAAATTTTAGTTTGTACGTTTTATTAATGGAACTGCTGTAGATACTATCAAGAAGAAACTCCTCAGTTAGTAAGTAAGCAAGGGTATTTATAAGGCGCAATAATAAAAAAGTCACAGCTATCGCTGCGATTTGCCGATGAGATAGGCGAACGTTACGCGTAAATTGAGTATAGTGGTTGTAAAGTTTGATTGAGTGGTTCAGGCGGTAACGTTCGCCTGTCTCAACTACTGACGAGTTTCTTGTAAATTATAATTGCTGTGCGGCGGCTTGTGCAGAGATTATAATAGACCCGTGGGCTTGTGGTTGATAGTTCCAATTTCACAATGGCAAAGATGCTGTCCCGCGGATGTCACGCAATCTTCTCTGTTGCGTCCCAATTTCACAATGCAGCTGATGGTTAAAAGTGAATTGATATCAACTGAAGCATGGTGTACGATACCGTTTTATTCTAGTATGATACTGCTGGTAAAACTTATCGTAGCGGTGGCTCAGGTGAATACAATATATCAATATACGGAAATGGTTTTGTTTGGGATACTGCAAGTATCTTACGCGGTAAATTCATGAAAACCGAACATATGTTAGTTACTTATAGCGCCACAACGCTTTACCAACATTCGGTAGATGGCGCCACCGTATACTGCCAACATCGTTTGCAGCAGGCCCATTTTAGTTAGTAGCGATTGTCAGACATGCTTGTCAATGTCAAGGTGAGTTTCCATGTCGCCGGTAATTGCTTTGATCGATGTGTGCGTGCTGTCAGACTGACTGACCATGGACTGACCTGTCCACTAGAGGCCAGCTTGACACGCGGCATGGCCATCATGCCACATGGCCCACACATTGTGTTGTCCAACACTGTTTGGCGGCGGACGGCACAGCGTCATCCCACGCGCACCGAGCACCAGCCGGCGGAAGTGGGGCTGGCTGGCAGACAACAGACAATGACTGACCGGAAAGATCGAGGTTTGAGCAGCGACAGTTGCGGGTCAGACTCTTAGCACCAACGACCTTCCGACGCCGGTCGTGGTCACTTTCTCGGGCCGCAACACAATGACAACGTTGATTGGCTGGTTAAAGTGGCCGATCTCTGATTCTCTGTGACGTCTCACCAACTTACGTAAATCTTTATTCACCATATTAATGGTAGCACAACAACAATAAACTAGACGCTGGCATGTGACGATATCATGCCAACCGGATGGACGCCCGCCGCAGCCAGTTCGACCTTGGAAGAATGGACGCATACATTTAGCCGAGGGCAGCAATGTAGTTGTTTTACAATTACCGTATTCTACGGAGTTCGAGCGGAAGAGCAGAAAGTTTGCGAGTGGGGTCCGAAAATATGAAAAATTTGATGAAGGTCGCTGACAGACTAGACGAGCTGCAGGCATCATCAGTAGGTAGAAGAGAGTGTAGCAGCACGCGGCAGCGAACGGGAGCCAGACGCATGGACGTCCGACACATAGCCCTGCTCACGGGCGACGGGTTGTGGCCACTGCCCAGGCACATGTGATGGAGGTCTCGCGAGGTAGCGGCGTTTGCGCGGCTTTGTGTATTTGGCGGACTCTGTGTAGAGTGTAGACATGTGACGATCGGTACACCAAAGGTGATTTTTGCTGTTTGACTGTCTTTTGACTGTTTTTGTCGAATGGTAGGCCTACATTGTACCAATCGTCAAAAACACTCAAAACCGTTGGTGTAGGCCTACCAATCATCACAGGTCTACCAAGACTGTACCAACAGTGTACCAATCGTCAAAAACAGTCAAAAGACAGTCAAAACAGCAAAAATGAGGGGTAAAAGTTAAGAGGTTAAGAGATTAGGGTTAAGGGGTTGGGGTTAAGGGGTTAAGTGGCTAAGGTTAAGGGTTAAGGGCTTAAGGGTAAGGGGTTAAGAAGTTAAGGGGTTAAGTGGTTGGGGTTAAGGGGTTAAGGTTAAGGGGCCAAAGGGTTAAAGGATTGGGGCATAGCATTGGACAGACAATTACCGTATCGTACGGCATTCGGGCGTGGTCGTGCTGGCATCTAGCTAACGGAAATAAGACATGTCCCCTAGGCTATTCACGCGTGTCATTTTTTAAGAACTTTGTGGCGCGTGGATCTCAGGGGTTTGTAGGCCAAAGTTCACCAAACGTGGCATACATTGTAGAACAACCATCTGTGCTTAACAAGTTTTTTGTCCGAATTACAATATTCTGCCGCGTTCGGGCGTGAGACCAGAAAGTTTGCGGGTGGGGTGCGAAAATACGCCAAATTTCGTCACTTTTTGGCCCACCCTGTAGTTTAAGGACGACCAGGAAAAAATCCAAGTAGTAACTTCTCTAATGACACTCAAGGTCCACCACGTGTAAAAGTTTCGCCAACCTCCCTTAACCTGGGCCGGAGAATAAGGCGGCCGTTAAAAAATAAAAAATAACATTGGCAAAATAATGGACTTCGCTCAAGCTACGCTGAGCGGGCGTCCATAAAAAGAAAAAAAAGAACATAGGCCTAATAGCGAACTTAGTCAAACTTTATTAAATTACATAGGCTATGACATGTGACAGTGCATATCGATTACAGAGTTATGCATGAAGTAGGCCTAATATGTAGTATCGGTTCTGATTGGCTATAGATTTCTTGAAAAATTTATGTTCTCTTATACCGTGTAGGCCTACCACTTTCTAACGAACGTTTATTCGTATTTCAGTGATGAAACAGTCTCTTTCTACTGCTGTACAAAGATATATAGGCCTAATCGTCACACATCCCTTTACGATTTCACGACTATGTACTATGTAGGCCTACTCTAGATTATGTTTATGCCCCATCTTTGTTACTTTGCGTTTTGTCAAAGTTCATTGAACGAATATGGTGAAGATGAAGCACGTGTAAATTTATATAGCGCATTGTGGATTTGTGGGCCGTTTTTCTCATCTCGATAACTTTGGCAAATAATGTTGAAACTGTCGTATCCAGCAGTGAACTGCAGAGGTATGAAGCACGTGCGTTAGCAAGACGCATATCCGACAAACGCGGGGCGCAGTTAAAACTATAGTGTGCAAAAATACATAGTTTACATTTATAGCTAGGACTCCCCCGGGGGGGGGGCTATCGTCCTATGCTATATTGTATGGCATTACAACGTGGTCTACAACTCCTAATATGATAAAATTGGCCATCTGGAATTCTTTTGCTGAGTCAGTCACTTTGCATTGATGATTTGTCACCTGGTCATTATCTACGTCGTTAAGTTACGTTTAGCTTTCCATACTTCGTCGTTTCCGCGTTTTCCAGTCTCGCATTTTCCGTTCTCGCATTTTTAGCGCCCCCGCGTTGACTTTGAGAGACGCCGTCGGCTGCAGTCGAATGTCGCTCGTCATGCATGGAACCATGGATCGCTGTATATTCTGCAGTAATACATGGATCGAACGTATTGTAGGCCTACATCATGTGCATTGTGTCGCTCGGCGACACCAAGTACGACAATTATGTGTCATTATCATCTTCAGACTGTTGTATCACGCCGTTCGTCGCGTGTCGGCGACGACCCGCATGCTGCATCGCTGTCTCACGCTACAAACCAGGCTGTTCCCCGGTCATGGAAAGTCACGGAAAGTCATGGAATTTAGTAAGACCATTCTCCAGGCTTGGAGAGTTATGGAGAACCAGAAAAAATCATGGAAACTGATTGCAAAATAATGGAATTTTTGTAACTATTTGCATAAATTATTAACTGTAATGCTGATCGCTCATTTAGATATGCATCACCTATCACCTCATCTTTGGAATCAACTTCCAGATTCATTCCGTCAGCCTCACCATTCTTGTCTCGATTCACCTCCTCATCCACTTATCAACTCATCTCTGTCATCATCCCCACTCTCGTCATCCATCACTCCTTCACTCTTTCACTCCAGGATCCAAACTTACCTTTTCAACAAATCCTTCCCACCTTAGACTTCTTTTACCTACCGGACTGCCTCACGATAACGGGACTGGACCGGACCTATCACGCTCATCATTTTGTTTTTAGTTTCACATTTTAATGTTTTGTTTATTCCGTGTGGTAGACTAAGCTGGCTACCCGTCAGCTTTTTACTGCACGTTAAATACACACTATCGTATCGTATCGTATCGTAAAACAATGATTCACTATGCGGCGAATCATCAAAAGTCGTGGACAGCCGTGCATCGACTTTCAATTGCAAGCAGCCGATTTTCAGTCACCGACAGCCGTAGATTGTCACTGACAGTCCGCAACTGCTGCCGATTCAGTGCACATAGGTTATGGATTTGCGTAACTTTTGGTCATGGAAAATCAATGTTGAAAAAGACGGAACACCCTGGCAAACAAATTCCGTGATCTCTGCACAGCAGATGCAGCAGAGATTCGCGATTAACATTTCGTTTAACAACTCGGATATAAAGATCTTGTTAACCTCCATTCGCAGACTGTCACTGTACGAGCTTCCCCGACGAACGTTAACCCATTATAGTGCAACATTATGAAGTTGGTACACTGGCCATTAATGAGTGGGCTATAACATTTGGTACAGGTACAGCGGGGAGGGGACTGGGCGGGGGCGCAGCGCGCTCAAGCCCCTCCTCGCTGTACCAAATGTAACAGCCCACCCATCAACGGCCAGTGTATACCAATCACCGTATTGCTGTAATAATGGTCCGTTGCTCTGCGGTTTTAATGTGCCAATTAAAGGGTTAATAATAGCCTAGTATTAAAACAAATATGAAGAGACTGAGTACCAGATAACAAATTGAGCTACACCGTTGGCCATAAAAACGTGCCACTTTTATTTTACGATAACGTCGGCAAGAGTAGGCCAATTTTAATAATTTCTCCGCAGTTGTATTCAGCAACGAGCTCCAAAGGAATGTGCTGAAACTAAACCTACATCTTTTGTGAAATTTTGCAGAAACATATTCTTGTACTTGTATACTGGTACTTGTACCTGTTGATGGCGGACTGAGAAGCTCGTTTAACTTTAAATGCCCCATTCCTTGTCGAGCCAGTTCGATTGAATTATTAGGCTGATACCAGGTTTCTGTTAAAACGACAAAAAACAGAATTTCTCACAATTAAAAATGGTGCAAAAGCGTTCATTTACACGATCAATATCACAGTAAATGTCTGCCGGAGATGTTAAATCTTTGTCTCTGTGTTTACTTAGATTAATTTATGGCGTCTGTTCAAGATTAACGTCCTCAGCACGCTTAGTGAAGACGGAAAACTGTGAGTCGCGTTCACCACTTGTCATTAGAGCTATCGATGGCTAAACGTTGTTAAGTATTTCCCTTAGTTCACCTGATTTTTTTTACTTCGAATGGCACTGAATGGCCTGTTTTTGTGCTGATGTGCCGTTAAGAACCTACTCTCTCTCGCTATCGATGGCTTGTTCAAATGCTGTATACAAAGCTTTTAGCAGGCATTGTCGCATAGTATCGTAATAATGTTATAACGACGTCAGAAAAAATAGTTAACTAAAGAAAATAAATTTATGACGCAGAAACTCCTGCTATAGTTATCTCTTAAACCGAAATCGACGTCTGACGTTACGCAGATCTGGCTGATATGAATGAGAAGTCGTACAGTTGAGTGTTGACCACTCAAATTTCGCAACAGATTTGAGGAAAGCATGTGTGTATCGGCGGCAGGCAGTGCTTTTGTCAGAAGTTCTGTGTATGTTGAATAATAATATTAGATCATCAGTTATTCCTTTGTCGAAGAATGTGTGTGTTTTAAATTGGGATTGACGAGAACCCACCATAGGCGTCGGAGCCTGGGGGATAAGGGGATCGGTCCCCCCCCCACTTTCAGGACTGGGGGGATAATCCCCCCCTCTTTTTCCGACGTGTTTGTAACGTGCTTATGGTGTATTACATCAGGCCTTCATCTTCGAACTGTCTGTCAGTGCATTATGACGGCACCTCCGGCTGCTCGTGCAATGCAAGGTTTATCAAACAGACGTGCGCTGTGCGTAGAGATACCGAGAGATTAATGATAGGTCAGTCACTGTCACTGATATAGGCCTATGCAGAGGGACAC
>Ga0209149_1001710_pt1 | contig 11509 bp, 4 predicted proteins | sample WorMetTyACAVOLI2_FD_187423 | JGI IMG/M metagenome (GOLD analysis project Ga0209149, IMG submission 187423) | Marine gutless worms symbiont microbial communities from Max Planck institute for Marine Microbiology, Germany - Olavius algarvensis... ...
GATGGTTACATACCGAGATGGTTTACCCGTCCACAGACGGTCACCCATCCGAGTACTAACCGGGTCTGACGTAGCGCAACTACGTTGATCGAAGCCAACGTGTTACCACTAAGCCAAACCGCCAACCAAATCAGAGATACCTATTATCAAAATCAGGATCATTTTATAAGGTACAAATTGAAGACCGTGTAGGCCCAGTATAGTGCAGATAATTTCCGCCGCAACGGACACGTGTAGTTTTGTGTTATTTTTGTAACATGTACATGGAGTCGGTTTCTTTCTGCGTTTTGAATCGTTATGAAAGTTCGCACTTTCTGGTTCGCATTGTACCCTAGGTTCGCGTCCGTAGTTCACACTATTAGTTCGCATATTGCCAGTTCGCAGTTCGCAAATTACCCAACCCCATGTGGAACATCGTCTGGGTCTCGCCACAAAGACACAGATCAGTGTCTGTGAGTCGCCATTTCCTTCTGCAGGCACTGCAGCATTGTCTCTGTTCCATGCGAAAACGGTTCAGCAGAAACCACTGTTGCCGAGGGAGGTTATGCCGAGGGAGGTATTCACAGTAACATTGTGTAGGTCAACTGTGTAGTATTTTCTTCGACATTTTGAGGCTGCTGAATAAAAATAGCTATTGTACAATAATGCGTTATTAAGTGGAATCTTAGACCTTATGATGCAAACAACGCACGTGTAAACTGCCAAACATCGACATGCTACTCATGATAAATCAACGGAGACTTTGTTACATTTTTATGCAATTCAGCCCAGACACCTGTTGAATATAGGCCTATATTGCTATGTGCTACCTGTGAGACTTATTGCTTTACGATGTAATAAATGCACGAACGAACTGTTTTCCTGCATATTTTCGTTGAGTGATTAACGTAATCTGCAGGTAACGTCATCAATCACAAAAAATTCAAGATGACGCGCAATTTTCATATAGCAATTCTGTCCGTCCGTCCCTCTGTCCGTCACATTTCGGTATTAGATGAAAACGGCTTAACATATTAGGCATAGAATTTCATACAAAATATTTATTAACTAGAAGCTGTTTAGGGGAACATCGTTCAAACCTGCAAAAAAACATTGTTGCTGGGAATGATGCATTATAATTTCCTTAATTGGTATTCAACTCTAAGGAGTTTTCATTATTCCCTTTATGTAAGGTGTATATTGTCCCGAGGACGTGCATTGGGCTCGCTTGGAGGCCTCAGCACTGGGCAGCTTAATTGCTGCCTGCCCCGCATGGAAGAGAAGAGAAGAGAAGACACGTTTTGAGCCGTCTTTGGTTCAGATCAGACGTGCAATTCAGTAGCATTGCGTCTATGTACAGGCATTTCCAATAGGCAAAATTTGGTCAACATTTGGAGGTCTGCAGCTAGTCAAAGTACTAGCCTATACCTATATAACCGTAAAGTTTCAGTGTCGTAGCTCCATTAACGTGCAACTGACGGAGGGCCCTCTGTATAATAGGTTTCGCATTAAAAGGTCCCCCAAAATGAGGTTTTGGGGTGATTTGGGTGGTAGGTATGAAGATATTTGGTGGGAAAGTACATTCGTCCTCAGAATTGCGCGTTTTCAGACATCTTTGGTCCAGATCTGACGCCCCATGTAGTAGCATTATGTATGGGTATAGCCATTTGCCATAGGCGAAAATTTTTTGGGCAAGTTTGGGGGTCCCCAGCTCCCCTACCCAAAGTCGCAGAAAATCTCTGGTCCCGGAAGGCACCACTTTGGACCTTCGACTGCCACATGGAAAAATCTGAAATTTTGGAATCATTCTGCGATGTAACCCCTGGGGCTGTAGCCTGGTCACTGAAAGGTACGTTTTAGGGGTTTAACAGTTCACCATCTACAGCAGTCCTATCAAGCATTAGAGAGGCTTAACACCTTGGCTGTTCTCACCCTTGCTGATGCTATTGTCAGCGTCCTCTGTGGATTGTAAGGGTCCTTGTAGTGGTTTGGTGCCATGTTATGGCATGTTAGAAATTGTCAGATTTATTATTATTATTATCATTATTATTTAAAGTCGACTTCACTGTCACCTAGAGACTGAGCTTTGGACCAGTCTGTCCTGCAATAACTTGTGGCAATTCCCTGAACTGAAGTTCAGTGAATTACTTTCCTGTCACTGATAAGTGTATGCCTGTCTAACCACTTATTAGAAATGTTTTGTTTCACTGGTAGATTCTAATCGTCGGTGGGTCGTTTGGTCTTCAAAAATATGCCCAACTTCGTTACGTCTTTCGCAAGAACGTAATTGTAAGTACATCACTCAGCATTGCCTTCGTTAAGTGAACGTGTGTATTTGTGTGCACATGTTGCATTTTGTATAAACTATTACAGACGAATATTGTTCTGTAGTTGCTTAGATATTGCCTAACTCATTTCAATGCTGTTTTGATTTAATGATGTGATTAGAAATAATGCAATGCAAGATCCATTTACTGTATGCAGATTTTAATTTGTTTTTGCTGATGGTTCACACTTAGTTCAATGCAATACATTTCTGAGTAGATATAGTCTACGTGTAATTACATGTACATGCATTCATTGTTTCCTATTTAGTTATAATTCTAATGTTGCAGAATTACTCACACTTTATGTTGTTTGCTGTAGTCCTTCTTTTTACTTTTTATTGTAATATTTGCATTCCAAATGATGATATTAGTTTGTGGTCCTGAATAACAATATGCATGCATTTCTGATGCAATATGCATGCATTTCTGACGAGATTGTGAAGTTTGTAAAATATCTTATAACTAGGGGTGTAAAATATCTTATAACTAGGGGTGTAAAATATCTTATAACTAGGCGTGTAAAATATCTTATAACTAGGCGTGTAAAATTAATGTGTTAACAAACACTTTAACGCATTAGAGAATTATCGCAATTAACAAAATTAATGCCATTAAAAATTTTGAAGAAAACATGACGAAAGGACAGTTTATTTCTTTAATTTTTAAAAAACTTGATGTCACTTATCAAAGAAAATCAAAAAAATTAATTTAGTCAATCGATTCAATATTATTCAATCACACAATCGTCAAAACTGAAGAGACTCCGTCATTGTCAGTTTTCAATAAGTTCAGTGACTGTAGTCAGTCGTCAGTACTAGGAGTAGACTAGCGTTCAGCAGCAATGGGCTGACAACGTCTACCTGCAAATGGAACAAATAAAAACAATGTAACAAACAAAATGTGCATTAAAACCACGATTAGTGCGTGAAAAAAAATTAATCACACGATTAATGCAATTAAAGAAATTTTGACAGCTCCACTTGTAACCTTTGGCATCCCAGTATGGTAACTGCAAAATGTTACCAATTTTACAGCCATCAGATACCTTGATATTTGTTTATCTTCTTGATAGGTTACACATTGCTAAGATACATTATCATAGTTGAGAAGTTTTGTGATGGCAGTTGACACCAGAGCAGGCAGCAGAACTTGGCATAGAGATGAGAAGTGGTGCAGATAAGCCAACATTGGAATCAGAATACGAGGTACCAGTCACTCACAATTCTATCTACATTACAGTTTATTAGTACATTTATCTTTCTGTGAACTGCACATCGGACAGTCCATGTTTGTCTGTCTATGTTGTGTGCATAGGTTCAGTATCTCTACAGACTTTATCTCTCCAGGTGATGCATTGTTGACTTCAATTTCTTCTATCAGGAATCAGTTGCAGTGGAGTCTTGGTGTGTATAGATGTGTGGACCTCTGCAATAAAAGAACCTGCAGTACAAGATTTCTTCTTGTATTGCAGTTTTGTTGCAGTTGCACAGACACCGGCCCTAAAAGTTTCCTAGGAGAATGGAGACCTATGTTGGAGAACTGGCTAAACCATGTAATCCTAGAAGACGGCTGTTAAAACGGTTTTCTGTGTGTTTATGTGTTTATAGTCAGATGATGCTGAAAGATGTGTCGTCAGTTACTTTTCTACGTAACTGTAAGCTAATGTGTTTCTACTATATGACTGTTCGTTTATTTTTTGCTGTTTGGTCGGCTTTTGCAGAAGATGAAACAGATGAACATCGACAGTTGGGAAAACGTTCGTGGACCTCGGCCGTGGGAAGAGAATTTTGATGTTTCTCGAAAGACTTCAGCGTAAACCGTGTTGCAATCTGTAACTGTGTTGTCATTATTTCTTGTGTGTGGAACATTTGTTTATGATGATTATGATGACGCTGGAACTGATTGCGCAGCTTGGAGCTTGTCAGTTCATAGTTATATTTATTGTGTTCAAACAGAATAATAAAAGGCCTACCGTGAGACATGGAGTCAGAGCTGACTAGTGACTCATCATTATCTGAACCAGAACCACCACTCTAAAAGTGTAATCTAAATCACTTCAGAACAAACCAAGGACACTGTGGCTCCTGCCGCAAGCTCTGGGGCCTGGCTGATAGCGACCTATGTGCGTGTGGTCCCACTCGGACAATGTCCCACATAGTGGAATCATGTCCCCTGACGAAATTAGATGGTGGACTAAAGAAACTACACGCTGCTGATGAGATGAGGAATCCGTGGACTGGCTGAGTTCCTACGGCACGTAATCTGCATATGCCAACAACAACGACATCGTCTGAACATCTGTTTTATCCGAGTGCTGATAATTGTGTCAGATGTGTAGCAGAGGCCCTTGTCGTTACTTCTACTTAGGCTATTGTAACAATATGACTGTAATGTAACTTGTCAGCACAGTTTGGCGGACATCATTGCCTTTGCTTCTAGTGGCATCAGATAACGTTGACGGAACGCGTCGAAAGGCATACGAACATAGATGACACTGTGAAGCTTGTTTTGGCAAAGGTCACGGGCATGAAAAGACGATCCGGTCAAAATGACGTCCACATTTGCCTCGGCATCGCTGCGCGGCGGTGAGCGAGCTATAAACGATCCTGAACCGGCCAGTCTGTGCCGCAGTGGGTAGACGATGTGTCGAAGAACACGGTACTCGACTGCCGCCCGTGTGGTGGCACTGGTGTACCGCTCTAGGACGCGGTGTTGGACGTAGCCGGCGTCCGAGGCTCGTCGACAGTCTGGATTGCAGTTGTCGAAGTTGATGTACAGACCGCCCAGCTGAACGTCGACGAACTTGGTACAGATGTTTAGTGATGGACGACCACCATCACTACAGATGTTCACAATGTCCTGCAGTAGCAACGATCACCTACTGAACTGAATATTTGGCTTTATAGTTCACCACATGCATGGCACGATTAACCCTTTAGACTCCAAATGCAATTATAGTGCCACATCGAATAATACGAAGTTGGTACTGGACTGGTACACTGGCCGTTGATGGGTGGACTGTTACATTTGGTACAGCGAGGAGGGGCCTGGGCGGGCTGGGGCCCCGCCCTGTCCCCTCCTCGCTGTACCAAATGTAACAGTCCACCCATCAACGGTTAGTGTAGTGTACCAATCACTGTATTGCTGTATGATGGTCCGTTGCTCTGCGGTTTTAATATGGCGATTAAAGTGTTAAACTGTTGCATTCAGTAGCTCGCTGACTTATGTATGGTTCACGTGCATATTGCCGACACGTTTAAATGTGGAAGTGATCAGCTTTATAACGAGACTGTTAATAGCTGTCTGTTCATTTATGTTATATGAGGTAGCACGAGAATACAACAAAATCTGTCAGTCTTATGTGGCTCAGATCACGAAGCAACAAGAAGCTGTGACAAATGCAGCTGTTGGTTGTTGACGCAGATCCGGTGCGTTGCACGAAACGACAGTTTTAAAGAGTTCGGCTGTTTATACTTGCATATTTCAGCGACATGACTGACCCTTGTGTGTTATGGCTATCGAGTATGCGACCTGTTGATTACCGCTAGGCGAATATCGTCGAGAAGTGGAGTAGCTATGTAGACAGTAGCGCCGTCTGCGCGACTGAACCAGTGTCGCAGGACTGACAGGCATAGTGGGTAGATGTACTGAGCGCCGTCGAACAAGCCGCCTCCATTGCCCACTACATCAGTCAGTTGTTTCTCGACCTCCTCTGATGACCACGGCACCTGTTGTCATGCATCATACACGGTCGGAGTTGCGTTCAGTCGTAAATGCTGCTATTTGCAGCAGCGCCTACTGCAAATGGTGCAAAACGAATATTTGAGCTGGTTTAAAGTTGCTTATTTTCCCGTTGACAAGTACGTTGTTAAGCGTTTTAGTTATAGCAGCTGCTGTGTTAAGCCCCCCCCCACCGCCACCCTCTTGAAATGTTATTTAGTCCATTCCTGTGGTCGTGCATCGGAAGAAATCTGTACGAAAAAAAACGTATTCGACTTGTATTCTTACAGTCCATCCACATTTGTACACAGCAAAGAATTGTTTTGGCAAAATTTCTAACGAACTGAGCATGGACGAACTTCACTGTATTCAGATAGGTCGTCGTCGTCAGTTGCACCGGCGTCAAGTTGTTTCTGAAGTCGCCAGTCAATACGTTGACTTCCGCGGCCTTCCAGCAGCAGATATGCCTCCGTCTCTGTAGACAGGGATAGGCCTATAAGAAATTATGTTAACAGATATATATATTGTGAACCGAGCAGGCAGTAATATGCAGACAGTATATCTAATGCAATATTGACTGCTTACGAATAAACTATGTGTAGAGCTAAATGATGGCGCACTAAAGTGGTGCAAGCAAGCTCGCGCCTCAGACCCAGAATAAGTGACAAGTCCAGTTCACTGTTCATGTATTTATAACTTTTATATCATGCTTCTTCTTAGCAACTCTTACCACAGCACTCAGCATCCAACTGTGTAGAATAGGCCTAGGCTGGAGCCGCTGGACCCTCATCTGCAAATAAATACGAGAAACTTAGCTATCGCTAACAGATCGCCGCCTACAGCAAGGCGCATTGTAGCTTAGCTGAGCGCGCGACAAAATACAACAAACTTATGGGAAGCGGAAACATAATTTACATGGCTAATCACTAATTCCAGTTGCCGAACTGATTCGAACTGTTGATATCAACAGTTCGAATTATTCTAACATCTAATTGCTGAAGTGATATCACTAATTCAAATTACTGATATCAGCAATTTGAATTGCTGATATCGGCAATTAGAATTAGTGATATCAGCAATTGTGAATAAATGTTAATTCCGCTTGCCATGCAAACTAGGCCTATACTGCATGTAGTGATGGGAATATTACAAGGATTGAGATAAACGCTAATTCACAGACATCAAGTCTGTATACATTGGCATCCATTATGTTGCGTAGGCGCGCTAATTAAAAAGTACGAAAAGCACACTAACTGCAATGCTACGTGGGCCAAAGTGTAACCCATTTTCTCACCATGACCCAGTGATTTAAATACCTGAACATCTTAGTTACGCTTAGATAAGTGCCGGTGACCTGTTTTGTCATATTGCTGTGTTTGATCGTCGCCGGACAGCGGCAGGTCTCCGGCCGGCGTCGGAACGAAAACCCAGTTGCGAGCAAACTGCGCGTCGACGTTTTCGAGCAACTGACGGAACTTAGTTGTGAACCAATCGTAGACGAATTTTCCAGCGACAGTAAGCACCCCTGTCGTCATGTCAACGAACAGTCGGACGCCTTCGTCGTCGATGGTCAGCTGGAGCAGCTGTCGTGGTCGCCCGTCGTGGCACTGGGCAGTCGCTTGCTGGCGACAGTACGTGAACTTGGCGGCAGGGTAATTCAGCTCGTGCTGAAGGACGTTTGCCCAGAACGTCGCCAACAGAAACGCTCCGCCTGTCATTCACGCACGCACCTGGCTGATTATTATTTCAAAAATAGATCTGCATCAGCGGTGTTTCTAACGTTTTTGTCAAAAACACCGTGAAATTGAGCTGTAAATCGTCAACTATGGAAGCCATCTCCGATAGGACACACCAGCCGCAACGCTATCATCTTGCACTAACAAGATTTTGTTGACGCGAGGTAGAGCACTAAACTCACAATTAGATATGCTGTTGCAGAGAGGCCGCACGATGCTTCGTGTCAGGCCGAGTTAGTTTCAATGCATACAACGCCTCGAGCGCACTCTTCTATTACTAGGGGCCTAGTTACTTCGGTTTCAGATTTACCACTGCCGCGTACAATTTAATGCTGTTGTCTTCGGTTAACGTCGAGGCTTATTGTCATAAACACTTCGTCGTCTGTCTCCCGCCATCAACAAACTCCGCCACTTACTGCTACCAACGATGAGTGTAACTCATTTTCTCATCATGACGCAGTGATTTAAATAGCTGACCAGCTTAGTTACTCTTAGGTAAGCGACCGTGACCTGTTTTGTCATCTCGCTGTGTCTGATCGTCGCCGGACAGCGGCAGGTCTCCGGTGACATCGTGTTGATAACACGTGACGGTCACAGCGTTGACACCGCGCAATGAAGCGATCGAAAATAGCGATTTTTTTCGTACCCCATCTGCATTCGACGCCGCCGTTAGGGGGGGGAGTCCCAGTCGGAACGTTTGGTAGGCCTACGGAAAACTAGAATGGTGTGGATACCCGATAATGAAAAATATTAAGATATGTTTATTTGTTTCGAAAGAATACACGACTTGACGAACGTGACGGACAGACAGACGGACACTGCACGACGGACCGACAGCATAAGTCACGCTATGCATAGCATCGCGCGGCAAAAATACACCGATTAGCGTGAAAGATATACGTATTCCGTACAGCGTGTATGCCCGTGGCACGTAAGTCCATAGTTAGTCCTACCTGTTCGAGGCAGATTCACCGGACGAACTGAGATGTCGTCGTCGAGATGAAGTCTCACGCGGTGCATGGCTTTTTCCAATACAAAATCGACGATAAACTTCTCTAGCTGCGACTCACGACCTGTCGTCATGTCCCTACGTCTCTCGTTATATATTTTACAGCTCTTATAATCACGATCTTTGCAGTATTTCTAGACCAGACTCAGTGTATGTAAGCCTACGCGCGAACAAGTTGCCAACACCGACGCCGTTGTGCGAACGTTGGCAGTTCGCCACGTAAATGCCAAACTAACCCTTTCAGTGCAGTAGAAATTAGTGTTGCCAGCCTTTATTATATTAACAGCTACAATATTACGTCAACAGTTTTACTGATTTATGGGCCTAACTGTTTCGCACATCACACAATGTCCCGCACAACGTATAGGACCATATGCCCCTCCCCTAATATGAATATGGTACACTCGCTGTTGGTGGATGCGCTACGATATTACGATATGAAGTACAATGCATTTAACGTGGACATGATGAGGTGCGCACACGCACCTGCCCAGGCTTCTCTTCGCTTTTCCAAATTTACGTGTAACATCAGTCACCACAAGGCTCTGCATTTTGTAGGCAACAGTCTGCCTGCTGCCCAGCATTGGTTCGACTAAAAGGTTAACATTAACGCTGTGGAGTGCTATAGGCCTATAGGCTACGTTTGCTGTTGTCAGTGGCAACGATAACGACGCTATAGCTACATGTGCCAAATACAGCCTGCTTGCTTTGAGTCGCCGCTAACCTGTAGGCCTATGCGATGCGTGTCTAAACAACTACAGACTTCGATCAGAAGTTGCGCAAAAATCATAGCCTGAACTATTGCTGGAAAGAACAAGAAAAAGGTCAGCTATCGCAGAGAGACCGCGCGATGCTTCGTGTCATTGATTATTTCGCTAAGTCACTCAAGGTCATTCGAAATGACTCCGTTGCGTAAGTCCTTATTAGTATTTCCTTGTAACTATCTGCATCTCGTACCCTTTCTGAGATATTCAGCGCTATTGCATGACCTTGAAATCTGGGTTACAGGTCACTCGATAAAGGTTGAAACTTGTACCATTCGAAAGCTTTGGTACGGTTTCCTATTTGCCTTCCATAGTAACTGTGGCTCTGTCTTGTATCATTTCCGAGATAAAGCGAGATGTTGGTCAAAAATCGAGATTTTTCCACCCCCCCCCCTACATTCGACGACCCTTGGGGGTCGCTGTCGGAATATTGCTATACCGTTTGGTGTGGAAAAACTAGAATGCTGTGACTACCTGACGATAAAATGTTTGAGGATAATTGTTTAGCCGTTTGAACAGAATACCGGCGTTTGACGGACAGACAGACAGACAGACAGACCGCATGGTCCGCGCTATGTATAGCATCGCGCAGTAAAAATGCGTCCACCAGATGGAACACAAAATGCAGATTGTACTGTTCGCCCATACCACATTTTGTAACATTTTCATCCATTTCACAGTTCACAAGTCAAAATTCACATTGCCAATGCAAAAGCTTCACGTTCTGTGTGATTATGCAGTACATACGTCGGTTGTCATATTGTGCAACGAACGCTGGAATTTGGGTTTACTGCATCTGCACTGTGTCACTCAATGTCGACATGCTCGAATCACACGATGAAGACAAAAGAGTTTCATCAAATCGTTGTACACAAAAAACTGACACATGACACACATGCTCACTTGTTTATAGATTTTCTATAACAAATAAATACTATACATTGCAATAGGCCTAAAATTAACACGACTTTCAAGCATGAACGACAAAAAAAATCAAATCCTTAGGCTATAACTTGAAAGCCGATCATGACTAGATTTTTACAGGCCGCAGGCACCACGAATGGGCCTTCGTGGATAGTCCCACGACTCTCAACAAATCCAAGATGGCGGACGGCGGCCATCTTGAACTTTGTAAAATGCTAATACCTCTGTACTGGAGTATGTGCACCTTGCACCAAATTTGGCAGTAAGAAGCAATAGGGATATAGGCCTACAGTCTACAGAGGTGTCCACGTGACCAAAAATGCAACCGGAAGTTAATTCGCGTGACGTTATCAAACGGACATCGGGAACAAAATGTGTCGATTTCAGAGACTGTAAGAGATATTTAAACCAAATTTTGTACAGAGATCAAGCACCAAACTACCATGATCCGAAATGTGCCATTGCAAAATTTAGCTATACTTAGTGTGAAAATCTAAGACGGTGCATGGGGCAGCCATTTTGTATTTCGCGAAATGTGAATAACTGCGCCAAATTTGGGGAGAATATGCAGATGACCATATGGAGATGACCACGTAACCAAAAAATCGAAATCGGAAGTTAATTCGTGTGACGACATCAAACGAACAAAAGTATGTCGATCTTGGGGGACACATTATATTTAGACCAGACTATCATGATACCGAAACGTTCGAAATTCACTTACCGCAAAAAATTCAAGATGGCGGCAGCCACCACTTTGAATTTTTTTTTCTAAATTTCTCATATATATCTCCTACATCAAACTTTATTAAAACAACAAAAATAGTCTATTAGGCGGTTTAGGCCACGTGGAAAACTGCACGCAGCCTATCAAAAGTTACAGTATAAGCTGAAACTCTAAAACAGCACAATTAGAATGTTTATAAATAATATACACAACAGCTCAGCTAGTGCTGAGGTGGCCGACCGGAACGTGACGTGGTACGTTTTGTAAAACCCCCATTATGCATGACACATGACGTGGTACGTTTTGTAAAAACCCCCTCAGTG
>Ga0209149_1001711_pt1 | contig 11509 bp, 8 predicted proteins | sample WorMetTyACAVOLI2_FD_187423 | JGI IMG/M metagenome (GOLD analysis project Ga0209149, IMG submission 187423) | Marine gutless worms symbiont microbial communities from Max Planck institute for Marine Microbiology, Germany - Olavius algarvensis... ...
TCCACATCGCTCACAGCCACACCCACCACCAGAGACCCGGCAGACGTCCAGTCTGATGAACTACCGTATGCAACTGACAATATCATATAAAGGAAAATTGGTACGCTTTTCAGCTAGGCTGACCCCCCTGGGCTCCCGCTCTATATATACAATTTCAACCTTTTTGGTACTTTTTTACGTTGGGTATGCAAGCCAGCATAAGCCGGTCCCCGAGACAGGCAATAAGGGAGATTTACGGCAGTGCATCCAGCGTAAAATACCTTGAGGTGCATGCATGGCTCTCGCTCTCGTCTGTGTGGCTGCTGCAGGCCTGCTAGTATTCATACAGTGAGTGAGAGAGCACCAGCGATTGTAGTTTGTATTATAGGCCAAAGTCAACAATAAGAATTGGTGCTGATTTCCAGATGACAGACTAATTTCTTGCACGATATAAATCCTGTCTGAAGTTTCTGCAACATCAACCTACAAAGTGTTCAGAATTAACGGTAGCAGACTTTCTTAGCTGCTGATACATGCAGAATTTCATTGCATTATTTCCAACAGAAACAGTGCAAACGCGACAACTTGACTGCTTGATCTTCACGACACATTCAAAGTCATTCATGGCAAACACACTCAAGCTGGTAGATGAAAAGTTCACAATTAAACAAATGGCAACAAAAATAAATAGTGTCGGCATATAGCAGAACACAGAACACAAAAAACAGGTTACAAAACATACCAAGTTCATGACAGCCAGTTAAGGCTTTGTGATTTTTACACAATTGTATTAATAATTTTATTATAAAAGACAGTAATTGTAATTATATAGATGAACAATGTTTTTATCTCACACGAATAGCCTTGGTTAAACATTCCTGCCTTACACAACGTTTACGTTTGCCACGTTGCGACCAACAATCTACAAACAACTGCACTCACTGATTCAAAGATTCAAAACAGTCATTGATTTGGATTTCTAGCAAACTGTCCACTGTTATGTACAGCAAAGCTAAGACCACAATTTAGCCAAGAGATACAAATGGCTACCGTAACTCTGGCCCAAAGGCATGGCAGCCTTATCTTTCAGTGGGGGATACACCGAGGACTTTTCTACACAGGTATGATCAATAAACAGTTTCTGTGAATATCCTTTTCTGCAAAATTTCACGCCAGATTTTACAACTCGTTGCTTGTATGAAGTTGTGCGCTGAATAGTACAAGTGATCAGCACTGCAGCTATAATTTTGCTACCACTCTAACGTTTGCTTATTTCGATTCTCACACAAAGTTTGTCATTTTAGCCTACATCCACGAATGCACCAAATGAGACAAATCCCACTATGTCTTGCACAACTTGTCTCCACGTGGCTACTTTGAACAGTGTAGTGTAGACAAATAGTGCAAGACGTTGTGGAATTTGTATAATGTTATGCATTTGTAAACTCGACAATCGGATGTCGCAACCATAATCATTGCAGAAGAAAGTTATTTCATCGGTCGTCTCTGAGAGTCACCGACATCTGTATAACTTGCCGAACAGCGCATGATAAGAAATGTCAATCTACTGCATCTGTGATGTTCTTCACCTCCGCCATGAACTGAGACCAATATCTCAATAATACATACACGGTATACGGTAAATAGCATAAATGACAAAAAGCAATGCCTCACACGTGTGAGATCCTGGTATAATTACCAACTGGTATACATGCAATGTCAGACACTCGCAAGCAAGCAAATTTTAACAATTAACCCTTTAACGGGCACATTAAAACCGCAGAGCAACGGACCATTATACAGCAGTACGGTGATTGGTACACTGGCCGTTGATGGGTGAGCTGTTACATTTGGTACAGCGAGGATGGGCCTGGGCAGGCTGCGGCCCCGCCCAGTCCCCTCCTCACTGTACCAAATGTAACAGTCCACCCATCGTCGGCCAGTGTACCAACTTCATATTATTCAATGTGGCATTATAATTACCTTTGCACTCTAAAGGGTTAATTAACCAATTAATTGTTAAAAATATTAACTGACTGAAACATTTAACAAATTAGGTTTTACTCGTCTTTAATTAAAGAATGTTTCAATGATTCTTGATTATGTTACAAAGTTTTTTTTTGTTAAACTGCATGTTACTACTTAATTTCGTGGTACTTCAATTAGCTTTAGTGATGCCACTGTCAAACACATATATGTGGTGTCAATAAGTTGTAAACCATTGTACTCTTGAATTCCTGAATATTTAACTGTATTTTTGCATCAAACATATATGTTTCATTAAAATAACTGATATTAATCAACAACTCATTAGCAGTGTTTTTTATTAATAGACAAAAATTTTTAATGGACAAAAGTCCTGTATTTTCTGCTACAACTGTAGGTGTGTGCTCATGCAGTTCAACTCTATACCACAGCAGCCAAACATTGACAACATTGCTTGCCTGGCGTTTAGCAGAACTGTCGACAAACGTGTGTTATATCTTGCCTACAGCAGAGGTGGGTCGATATATCAGAAACATTGTCACACATCGCCGGTATCGATACTATCGGTATTGTATGGTATCGGTGCTTTAGATGTCGGTTTCTCAATATATCGATATCGTAGTGAGAATATCGGTCATAATTTGGCATACTTTTTCGGACTTTTTTAACGTTAACTCAAAGAGAAACAATTATACGAGTAAAACTGGCAATGTATTATTAAGCGCCTCACTTTACTTTAGTAAAAGAGGCGGCGCTTATTGAGATAGGCTGTGTTGTGACGTCGTTGGTTGGTTGTCACGTGCGTGCACTGTGGCCAAACGGTGCATCCTAGGCCTATAGTTACTATGGAACACTAATAGGAAACCCTACCCCAGGAATTCAATGGTACAAATTTCGACCGCCTGGGGTGACCCCTAACCGGGGAATGGGCCCCCGTGAGGCGCTTTTTGTCAAATTACTTTGACCTTTTGTTACATCTCTACTAGTCCAAAACGGAAGTTAAGGAATAACAATGACATCACTGACTACTCTGCTGGTGATAAATATGTGAGTAGGCCAGAGAGCGCTGCAGTAAAGGATATCGATATTGCCGATATTTTGGGGTCACAAATATCGATATCGGCAAGCTGATATCAACCCACCTCTAGCCTACAGAGTGAAGGTTGATAGAGTTAGAATGAGGGAACAATATAACATAATCGACATACAATATCAGCGTCAAAACTGCACGTGGTCTATCTGGATACACACAACAACCAATGTAAATAACAAATACCAAACAACTACACCTAACAACAAAAAACCTAATTTCTTTACCCCCAGTTTAGTTGCCTCACGACACCTGGACACAAAGACAAGGTCCATTTTAAAACAATACAGCTATTGCAGCCCACTTGTGGCCACGTGATATAAACATTCTGGTAAGAAATACTGCAAGCTCTTTTCAATAGGCAAACGTCACTGCAATGCACACTGCACACTGTTGACAAACTTAACTTAAGCAACAGCAGCTTCCTATTTGATGGAGATGTCATTAGCACAGTGAATGGCAAATTAATGGTCGACAATAAATGAGGGATGTGCGGAATATAGGTTTTTATTTCGGTTAGGTTTCTGCAAAAATCTCAGATTCGGTTTGGAATGAGTTTGGTTTGGTTCAGTTTGAAAAAAGCTGTTCAGTTCGTATATTATAGTTATATACTACTTATGTAATAGCCGCGACTAGTTTATAGTAAATATTACAGCGTTACTGCTATGTTGCATAAACTGTGCATACCAGACTTTGTTATTGTAGTTAATAAAAAAAATCTGTATGCTAAACTCCGTTTCGGTGATGTTTTAAAACATTCTGTATCTGCAAACTGAATGCAAGTAAAGTTACTTTTTGTCACTTTTAATTTGAATTGCGGACCACATACAGTTTCGGTCATCTGAATAGATGTCAATTTTTTGGACGGTTCGGTTGTCAAAACCGAATCCGAACCGATTTTCAGTATTCCACACACCCCTACAATAAATGGCATATTAAATCCAGACTTTATGGAAAACAACATTTAGTGCAGCTTCAGCAAGTATTTGTCAGTCGTCAAAAAAACAATGAACCTGAACTTATGTGCTCACAAAAACTGCCATACTTTCTATATTATTTTTCTACACAAAAATACGGAGTCACAACGAGCAAATTTTAAAATCAAATTTTGCAAACATAAGAAATTAGAATATGCAGACTATGTAGTCAGCGCCGACTTACGGGAAGACGGTAGCGCATTAGAGGTGGTGCTCCACGACTATGCGCTATACAAATCCACGTTTACTTTACTTTACTTACTAAGTAAGTAAATAAAAAGTCGGTCTATATAGCGCATTGTCGTGAAATCTCTAATGCGCTGAATGCATCAGTACGTTGCGAACAAAAAAGTCTTCAGATATTGTCTGAAACTGTTCCCGGTAATAACCGGATTCTGCAAGCTGTCCGGCTATCATCCACAGAACACGGACCGCTCAGAAACTCCGAAATGTAACCACTTGATTCACAAACCACTGTGCAGCCTAAAAGAGTGATTTGAACTTTAACCAATTCATAATATAATTCCCCCAATAAACAATCACTCAAATCAAAATTACACTAGCGTTGACAAATCAGCGACATTCACGCTGTTCAAAGATTACAATAACAAAGTCCAACAACAAAAAAGCGAAACTGGATCAGATACCAAACTTATTCACCGAGTAACAACATCAGAAACTGTATCAAATGCAAGTTTATTCCACTGCATCTTTCTACAAGCAACTTGCATGTGTGCTATCAAATGGAAACAATAAACACTGGAACACTATGTCAAAGATGTGCCAGATGTAAAGAGCTTGCAAAGCCGATTTGTATAGCGCATCGTCGCAAATACGCCTCAGACGCACTACCGCTTCCCGTACGTTGGCTCTGATCTCTGCTAGCTAGTCCATTCAGCCAGGCATTCAGCAAACACTGTGAGGCCACGGATATGGGATAGTGTCTCACCCGAAATGCCTGTTTACTCCCCCAGCTTTTGCTGGGTACTCATTCCAGCCTGCCACAGAGGGCAGGCTCAGGCTGAGTAGGCCCGGGTGCCTGGTTCTGCGCCGAGGTGGTTTACCCGCCCAAAGACGGTCATCCACCCAGGCACGAACCGGGCCTAGCGTAGAGTAACTATGCTGATCGAGTCCAACATGTTGGGAGATGGCGATATCGCTAATGCTATTGGTTGAATGGCCGGAAGAACATCCGGCTCGTTAAAAATCCTGCGATCGCCTACAGCCCAACACACAGTGGACAAAAACTTGGTGGTCGCAGAGAGAGCACGATGCTCCGAGTCACTGAATATTTCACTAAGACACTCAGGGTCACTCGAAATGACACCCTTAAGTAGGGCACGTGAAAGTTCCTATTAGCATTTCATTGTAATTATGTCTGTATCTTGTACCGTTTCTGAGATATTCAGCGTCAAATAATGGCGTGACTTTGAAATCTCAGTTAGAGGTCATTCAAGGTCTTTCCAAATGGTACTATTCCACACCTTGGGTACAGTTTAGTATTCGCAATCCATAGTAACCATGAACCTATCACGTATCATTTTAAAGATAAAGTGAGATATTGCTCAAAAATCACAATTTTTTATGCTGCTTGCATTCGACATCCCGGTTACGGGGTTCCCATCCGAATATTGCTATAACATTTGGTGTGTAAAAACAAAAATGGTGAAAAAGTTTGATTACTCGGTATATGTTTAGCCATTTCTGCACGATACTGGCATGTGTTGGACAGACATCTTGCGACAGCGTAGTCCGCACTACGCATAGCATCATGCGGTAAAAACTCAAGTCAACTGCTAGTAGTTTTTTCCACTGTGCACTGGGCCGAAGATTCCCATTATCAGATACGACTGAAACAATAAATGATTGAATTCTGTGCACGACAACTTTTATTAAGAAGATATGTGACGTTGACGATGTGATCACAGATGTAGGTCGGCAAAACAGAAACTGAAAGTAACGCTACAGGAATTTACAGTGGTACAGTTTGAAACAGCAGCAAAAGGTCCAAGTTTAGTCTAGTGCAAATGAGCCGGCAGAACAATGCAAAATGCTGTCGATGCCTCGTACCGTTGCCAGCATACACAGCTATCACATGCTACAACAAGACACGCTACATAAAACGTCAACAAATGCATTGCTAATAATACTGTATGCACAACACACACACACACACACGTACACTGTACACCACAATATCTACACAATAACGATATGACAAGTCACTAATCAACACTAAGGGTGCGCGGAAAATCGAAATACCAGTTCGGATTCAACTCCATCACGCGATTGGGGGTTCCAGGCACCAGAAATCGTGGGAGGCCAAGGAAGACATGGTCCGCATGTGTGAGAAATGATATGACTATATGCAACCTGGATGGTGTCAACCCGTTAGACAGAGTGAGGCGTTGCCAGGTGTTGCCTACCCCGGAGTCCGGGACAACCGCAGCACCATAAATACCAAAACCGGATATGATGATGATGATGATTCGGTTTTGACAAACTGAGCCGTCAAAAAATTTGACATCCTTTTGGACGGTTTTCTGACGAAAACTGCGTGCAATCCGCATTTTAAATTAGAAGTGACAAAAACTTCTACTTGCATTCAATGTTTAGACAAGGAACGTTTTAACACACGACCGAAACGGAGTTTAGCATACTAAAGATTCTAGAATGCAATTACATTACATATCTGTAGTTGTTTTGTAATATTTGCTGTAAATCAACTACTCAGCTGTTACATGAGTAGTGAATAACTGTAATATCCGAACCGAACCGCGTTTCTTCAAATCAAACCGAACCAAACTCATTCAGAACCGAATCTGATTTTTTTTTCAAAAACCAAACCGAATCCGAACCGAAATTTAAAAAAAATCTATTCCGCACATCCCTAGTCAACACACAGCTATCACATTCCCTACTATGTACAGCGGCTACGTATAAATCAATACAGAGATGATGCAGTTATGGCTCAGTGCAAATGATGGCCTAACAAGGATTTGCAGTGATATTTCCAGCAGAATATCAAACACTACACACAGCCGTACAAACTGCTCTGTGAATCCAGACAGCAATAAAACAGTGTTGATAGTCAAATACAATGAAAATCAGGATGATGCAACTGTGGCACAAAGCTAAGTGAGCGGTTTTACCATTCTATTCCACACACAATGGGTCACTTCGGAGACGAACCTTTCCAACTCATTAACTGCATAACCAAACTTTACAATAACCAAGAGAAAAATACTCAAAAAAAACACAAAAATTACACCTAAACTTGAGCCAACTGATTATAAATCTGTGTGCATATACCGTGCACAGTTACGGCACAGTACACACTATATCGCAGAACAGTTGTCGTAACCTTCACTCTTATCCTGCAGTCATCACCGCTCAGACATCAGACAGGATGTTGTGTGGATTAAGGTGTTCCAAGTGCCGTCAAGTTACGGCAAATTATGGTAACGTAACTTTGTTAAATTACCCGTAAATTTTCTGTGAGAAATTTTACAGTATTTTGGGGGGCGTATGAAGCACAAAATCGACTGTAACTACTAGTGTTGCTGACAACTCTGTCTGGTCTGGTGAATAGATAGTCCATGCTTATTTCTGTCTACTGTGCGAGCGTGTGACCGAGTGACATTTAACACTTGAAGTCAAACCCGACAAAGCTACAGATGAGCTCATGTGACGCATGGCAAAGAAACAAACCGGATACATTTTCATTCCTCACAGCTCTGTCCGGCCAGCTGCAAGCAATTTCTAGCCTGTAGATCCACATCCAGCTGGCAAAGAAACAAACCGGATACATTCTCATTGCTCACAGCCCTGTCCGGCCAGCGGCAAGCAATTTCTAGCCTGTAGATCCACATCCAGCTCCGGATCAACATCAAAATTTAACCACTTCTAGAGGGTCACCCTTGCCCATGTCTACCATGCTTGGTCGACGTACATTAACACAGACAAACAGAATGACAGAACACAACGAGCACATAACTCCACCAGCCTTAGCAGTATGGTATAGTAGTGTTTAACGTCCCACTCGACACATTATAGGTCATTTTGGAGACGATTTTACGGGTCAGATGACCCAACCAATAGCGTCATAGCACTGAAGGACGATGGTTAGTTAACAAGGTCAAGGGCCAATCTCACCAGGCTCAGCTCACTAAAAGGTAAAGAGAAGGATGTAAGCAAAAAAAATTTTATCGAAGACCGAAGACACAGAGGTGCTCAGAAGAGAGCTAAATTAAGCAAGATCAAAGCCCGATACAGTTGACTGACCTGTAAGAACTGCTCGTATCTTTGTGCACCATTATAATAGTACACAATACCGGTACTGCAAGACAGAGACAGTTTTCTTTATATTCCCCTTCCTCCAGACCAACATCACATCTCAGATGTGGCCATGTGGAGGTAAGGGGGGGTCCCAGCCTTAGCGGAGTGTCAGTCTATCTCAGTATATGGGTTTCCATGCCGAACGTCACTCTGCCCACTGTATGACGAGTTTCAAAGCATCGGCTATACTGATCTCACGTGAAATACTGTCACTCAACCGTGCAACAGCAACAACAAATAACCTACGTCACTAGATTAAATGAATACACAGGGTGACCACTCTCCAGACAATGTGAAATTCCCTGACGGTTCGCGGCACTCAGCATGTTCAGTGTCACTCATATCATGCCCATACTAGTATTAAATACCTGTATGGATGCAAATATGCAGCTTACAATAAACAGTTTTAGGCAACAAGATTTTTTCCCCGACATTTCCCTGATTTGTAGTAAAATCCCTGACATTTATCTGACAGCTGTTAAATTCCCCGACATTTCCAGGTTTTCCAGACAAGTGGTCACCCTGAATACAACAAAAATACAAATTTCTATTTCCTAGAATCAACGACCATTAGATCAATGACGGTACTAGTCTACTTAACATGACGGGCGGACGCAACAGATTATAATGACCAGTTTTTACCGTGCTATTCTGTACACACTGCCGCGGAGCAGTAAACTGACCAATAGATGTGAAAGCTGTAGCTATAAAACGACTTGTGTATACAGTGTGTGAATTCTATCTGAGCAGCCACCGGCACGCAGCTTGTGACAATCTACCAACGAGCTCTACGACAAAACTAACACAACACACACGGAAAACTGAACAATTTTTACAGCACTGCAGCACGCCATTTATGTGTAAACTATTGTGGCGTAAATTCGCGATGACGTGAAACGAGTTTATAAAAAAATGCAAGTATTTATATCACCAGCTGATGTTGTTGTCACCTGTCGTTCGTTCCTGCTACTGAGCGGCCTGTTCCTCACCGGAGAGTATCATGGTACGGTCGCCAACACGTACAAGCCGTCGTTCCAGTGACGACGGCAACGGACTGCTCGTATCGTTCTCCTCGTGATTAAGACTTCTCGCGTCCACGCGGAAAACGTAAACAAGAACGATGGACAGGCCGACAACGAGCGACAGCAGCGGCCAGAACATAGAGTGCACGACGGTCGCCTTCGTCACCACGTCGATTATGACGTAACTTGCGTCACTGGGGTCGGAAAAGCACACGTAGCTCGTGCCGGGGACACCGTATCTCTCGGCAAAACTCTGTACTGCAGCCAAGTTGTTTTGGACGACGCGATCGCACTTGTGAAACGAACACTGAACAAGTCGCACAAGTAGAGATGTCAAAAATCAAATAAGATTGAAAATTAACTGCTGATCACAAATCTGAACCTTACTTGCAGGTAACAACAAACATCAAAACAACTACATACAAACTGTGGAATTAAAATTTTGTTTTAAAAAGTACAAATTTACAAAAAGAGTCCGGTTGTGTCTGTATCACACAACATGTGACTTGTATTGCATCCATAATATTTGAATTTGACCAGCACTTTGGTCACAACACTTTTCTGTAGTAACACGCTGGCCTCGATCAACGTAGTTGCGCTACGTCAGATCCGGTTAGTACCAGGATGGGTGACCGTCAGTGGACGGGTAAACAAAAACCAGCCAAGTTGACTCAGCCTTCTACCCTCTGTGGGATGGTAAAATGAGTATCAGCTTTCGGGCTGAGTAATACTAACAAATGGCGATGGTGGGTGTAGACTCTGGCAACCTGTACAGGCGGACTCGCAGCCCAAGTCATTTGGCTTGGTCTTGGGTCGGTGGCCGCTTGGCGCCGTTCGACATTCATCAAATGAACCGGGTGAACTCTTACAATGGCTCTGCCATGATGACAGCACCATAAACATTGTCTTTGATATATTGATATTATTATTCTTATTACTAACTACAGTACACACCTGCCAAGTTTCATGCCTGTACAGTGTACATGCAGCGGTTACACTGTTACCGAGCTAACAAGATTTTGCCGACTCGGCGGAACGAACAAACATTCCATGCAAAAATACTCGCAACCACTTATATGGCAGTCCACACTACACCACACGACATGTTTCTTTTTAGTTTGTTCATAGACACACACACACACACACATGGTGAAATGGTGAGAGCATGGTGGAACATGGTGAAAGCAACACCAGCTTTGGTAAAAACACAAATCGTAACATCGAATGCAACAAGACGGTTTACCTGCTGACCAGACTCTTGTAAGACGTAAGTTTCGTAAGAGTCGTACACGGTAGCATTGAGTATAACGTCATCCGATTCTGTGGTATAGTTAACGGTAATGTGAATGCAAGGGTAACGCGACGTACACGACCCACTGGCATCGCTAGCGCATGTGCACGATACAGTGTCACCCGTCACCCAGTTCTCCTCAGTTGTGCACTCGGACTGCACCAGATGTTGAATGTCGATGTACGGCTGAACGTAGAGCAGGCCGAATGCGACGAGGAGCGACGCTCCAATCAGCGCCAGCAGTATTCCTGCACCGAGTAAATAGTTCGACCGTCGGCCACAAAAGCCGTAGACTGGGGATGCACTCTCCATCTCGTCCGATCTGTACGACCGGTACATCTGCCGAGAAGATGGATGTCGAAACGACATCGGGAATGATATTATACTAAATGTTGGTTAACACTGCAACAAAACAACGTATTAATTCAATTTACTCCATATGTCTGGTAAAATATTAGATTATATTGTATTATACTAACTATTGTATTACATTTACTACTGTTTAGATGTTGAATACAAGATGGACATATTGCATCAATCATCACCATCTTCTTCTTCAGTCTTTCATAGCCTGTAAGCCTGTAGACTGATCTTGTTGTTGACAATGTTTTTTCACCAGTCCTGGGGCCCGATTTTCGAAAAATCTTAGGAAGATCTTAGGAAAATCTTAGGAAGTTCTTAAGACTTATGAAAATCTTAGGAAAAACTTAAGAAAAAGTTAAGAAAAACTTAGGAAAAACTTACGACCACTGCAAAGCTGTCTTAGGAAATTGCGAAATCGATTACACCGTAGTTTTTTTTATGTAAACCGAGATAATATATTTTA
>Ga0209149_1001712_pt1 | contig 11507 bp, 9 predicted proteins | sample WorMetTyACAVOLI2_FD_187423 | JGI IMG/M metagenome (GOLD analysis project Ga0209149, IMG submission 187423) | Marine gutless worms symbiont microbial communities from Max Planck institute for Marine Microbiology, Germany - Olavius algarvensis... ...
AAATTCAGGCATAGGTATTCTATGTTATGGCCGCTGAGTGTTAATTCCCAAAAATACCAACGGACGGTTGGCTATCCCAGCACTAGCTGGGCTTCTTGTTTTAATGGGTTATGGCGGAGGGTCGCGGTCTTAATACCCCCAGTTGATTTATGACTGCAGCTGATGACGTGCAGCGAAGCGTAGATCAATCAATCAGAACAGAATTAAGTGACCAAACTATGCATGGGAGTTTAGAAATAAACTCCCTGGACCAAACTAACGTTTAAGCTGCAACCTATTGACGTCATGGACGCAATTCGACGACTGCCCGACTGCCATGCACTGATCCGATTCCGACGTCTGTGCTGAAGCAGATCGCCGACGTCATCGCGCCTTTCATCGTCGAGCTGTTCAATCGCTCGCTGTCAGTAGGTCACTTTCCCGCGGTCTTCAAAGAGGCGTTTGTCACTCCGGTTGTCAAGAAACCGGGACTCGATGTTGCCGACATCACGTTCTTATCGGCCGATTTCGAACCCGCCGCGGCGCCGTTATAGTCAAAGCTCTTGGAATGTATCGTCGTCCGCCAACTGATGGGGTAGGGGTACCTGTCGTCCGCCGACCTTCTACCGTCGTTACAATCTGGATTCCGCCTGGGACACTGGACTGAAACCGATGTTCTATAATCTATACGGGTGCTGTCGGACATGGGGACAGTCTACAGGCGATCGACCGTGGTGATATAGGCCTACAGCTGATCCTTCTGGATTTAGTAGCGGTCATTGACACGGTCGACCATGCGATCTCGCTACGGGTGCAGACAACTTTTGGCATTGATGACAGTGCTCATTGGTGGTTTCAGTCCTACCTGTCCGGCCGGCATCATTACGTACGTCACGGGTCTGCGCGATCAACCATCGTTACCTCAATTTTGCAGTGTGCTTCAGGGTTCTGTGCTGGGACCAGTTCTGTTCGTCTTGTACACCGTGGAGCTGATACTGAACGCCATGTCGCCGCATCTGTACGCTGACGACATTCCAGGTACACATACGGCTCGTATCGCTGCCTGCTGCTGTGGATGCACTTTCATCGCAGGTCGATCACCGAGTGCGTCGATGCCGTGTAGCGATTGGGCGACAAGTTAATGCAAAGTCCCTATATTTCCTGGCACCAATCATGCAGTGTCAGTTTCCAGTGTCAGTTTCTTGTGTCAATTAGGTACTTTGGTTTGACTTTGACTTTATGTTCCACGGTTATTTGTTCTAGGTGAATAAGGATAGGCTTATTTCATGCGATTTTAGTTATCCAAATGTTGGAATTGGTGAATATGGTGTGTTAATGAGAGAAGTAACGCACATTAGTAATGCATTAAGATAATAATATTAACGAACGACCAAGTAATGTCTTGGAGAATACAACAAACGTAAACATGGAACACGAGTTGATTATAACTACTGACGGTGATTTTGATTTGAAGTCTTATTTAAAGGTAAAGGTAAAGGTAAGTGTATTTATATAGCGCGCTTTTTGTAGTACCTCACACTCAAGGCGCTCAGGCATGGATTTACCTGTTGATTTTGACTTCAAACCCTTTTGAAAACGACGTTGCCCTACACTGATTACAGTAAACGTTTTAGCAATAAACGTTTCGTTGTTGAGCAGCATTAAGAGAACTAGGTCGACGCTAGGGGGCGTTATGACGTCGTCGGCCCTTTTTAGACGGCGGCGTCAGGCTGAGTCGGTCAGTCGTGTCGTGGCTATAAAAGCAAGCGCAGAAGGAGGAAAATTCGGTTTCCGTATCGGAACCCGACGTGGTCTAGTGTGTTTATTTCGGCGTATTGTTACAGAATATGGCCAGTACCAAAGCAGTGGTAAATAATGAAACTAATTGTTAACAGAAACAGCGATTTACGCAGTAGGCTTGTTGTCTGATTAGGCCTAATGCTGGGTCGCCATTACACAACAATTGCCGTTGTGTTGCAGCCTTAAGGTCCGTTTATAGCGACACAACTCGACGTCGAGTTGAGTTTGAGTTGCGTCGGCGAAGTGTCTATAGCGACGCCGACGCAACTCAACTCAGCTGAACTCGACGTCGAGTTGTCGACACGTTCACGCTGTGAATCACCGATCAGTTCTGAACGTCGTGGCTGTACGCTGTTCAACTGGGTCAGTTGCATTGCCGATCGTCGGCGACAGTTGAGTTGCGTCGGTGAGGGTGTCTATAGCAACGCAACTCAACTCCACTCAACATCGAGTTGAGTTGCGTCGGCGAAGTGTCTATAGCGACCTGCCGACGCAACTCAACTCGACGTCGAGTTGAGTTGCGTCGCTATAAACGGGCCTTTATTCTCGCAGTGGCCAGCAGACTCTCTGATTTATTGTTTTTTTATAAACTTAGTAAATTATTTCGTACTAATGAATTAAGCTGCTGTGTCATCTCTAAAGTTCTGTTGTTTCTGTTCTAATAAGCTTAAGAAGTCGTGAAAAGTTGTCTTGGTCTTAAACACTATAATACTATACCTGTTCTTTAGCAGTCTGTGTGTTTAACAGGCTTAGAGTGTGTTCAGGACGAAGAGCTGACAGATGATGTCTTGAGCCAAGACGCATTTATGGACACCTTCCACGTGCCTGAAAAGTCTACTGAAAACAAGAAAGTGCAGCCGATGTCGACATGACGTGCGGCATTCCCTCAAAATTGCTCTGCCTGTTTACATTAGCAGTAGCACAATGGTGTGTAAGCACGTTAGTAAACGATCCACTGATATGCCATTATTGTCATCAATGCAGCTGCATGATGCAACACATTCACTGGACATTGTCGCCCGGTTATCTTGCAGAGTAGGTCTATGCATTTTCAGTGATACATTAGATGAGACAAAACATGCAGCATGGAATGGGAGTCATCCTGGACTTGGTTTTACACGAATTGATACATTTTTTTGCACAGATATGCACCAAAAGTAATTTTCGCATTTCCGCCTCCGGTGATCTTAACCGCAAAATAGCTCTGCCAGTTACTCCTGACATTTATTGAATGTTGGTTTTTGGTTTTAATGTTAACAGTGGGCACGGGACAGACAGATGGATAGACAGACAGGGTGTAAGATGTAATGCAGCCTCCTAGAGGAGGGCCGCATAATGACATGGGCAAAGTGCAGGGGCATCTAACCCCCCACCATGGTTGGGGATCAACCCCCCGCCCACATCTGACATGGCTTCACCTTTTTTCGGCCGAACATGAAGCAGTGGCGTCATTTCAGCAAAACCTTGGGGTCGACCCCTCCCTTCCCCTCCCCTTAGAAGTAGGCCCCTAAATCGAGCTAGGGAGTCTGGGGGCACTGTAAGCTCCCCCAGTGGGCTCTGGGGCGGAGCCCCAGCCAAAATCGAATTTGGTGCATTTTGGCCTTAAAATCTGACATCTGGTGCACGCAACAATTTTAATGATTTCAGGTCACATCACAGTTAAAATTTACATGAAAAAATGAATCGCAAAACCTTGGGGGTCCAGAAACTCCAGCCTCCCCCCTAAATGACGCCCCTGACATGAAGGCACGATCTTTCTCTTTGGCCCTGTGTGGTTTGGATGTGGGAGTTTGGAGGCTGCACCCTAATGCAGTTGTCATAGTTCATAGTTCATAGTTCATAAGTAATACCGCTTACAATAATAACATCGACCAGCGGTTTACACGGTAACCTAACACAATAGGTAATACACAGTAAGCCTAATAAGAAATTATAAAAAAAACAATCAAATGGGCTGTAGTCAGAAGTCAGAACCTCCGCAATTTGTACTGAGCTATGTATGGATTTGTGTCGTTTACAAAAACATACACATTTGTAGTACAGCTTCAAATCTGTGTTTACTCTAGGCATCACTGGGATGCTTAATGTAACAGCTAACAACAGTCTATGAAAATATGTAACCTTAGCATAAGTAGACTCGGAGATATCACTTATCGCCGCTTTTCGCATAGGCCTATCCGTCTGACGATCCAAGCGCCACATATTAGTTGAAATAACCAATGCTTCAACTCCCCCACTTTTAAGAATGTGGGAGATTGCTCGACCAACGCCCGTGGGATAGACGCCCCTGGCAAAGTGAGAAGCAAAAATATAAGGACAGTAACAGGACAAGATATGTCGGAAACAAGTGCATCAGCAAGACACAAATCCACCATACGGGGGGTGCAATCCCCGGGGAGCTAATGCTCCATGACTTGCATTATTAGAAAGCCCTCGTCGAGCTGATGTTTAGCTCTAATTGACATGTAACACTGCTACTTACCGTTTTCGAGATATTGGTGGTTAAATAGCCAAAACGTATCCCTAAAATTTCAGATTTTGGAGGCCCCATGGGGTGCCACCTCCAAAAGGGGAGAAGATCTGTCCGGGACTGTTATGTACCGTCACACAGAATTTCACGCCAATTGGTGCTACAGTCACTGAGATATCTGTAACCAGACAGAAAAAACAGCAACCTATATACCCTTCGATACTAACGTATGGCGGGTAAAAAAGTCGATGTTGGTTTAGTCATGCGTAGAATGATAAAACAGGCACAGCACTGGATTCCTGGTGAAAAGAGAAATTTGAGGTTGACCGTGCATCACCATTAGGGATCCAATGTGATAGGATACTGGTTAGTGAACTTGTGGACAAAATATGACTAGATGTTTGTCTTAAGGCAGCACTGTGGACACTGACAGAGATAAATAGAAGAAATAGACTGCCTGGTGTGCAGTTCACATGATGGACTAAGGTAAGGCTTACAGTGTAGTTGATTTAATGCATTGCTGATGCAGTCAAAATAAGCACACAGTATTGTTGAGACTGATGTGTTTGTGATTATAGAAAGATGTCTATCTTCAAGTAGTTGTGGATGTTATAAATGGTGTTCGTGAAGCTTTTCTTGATGAAGGAATGGACGAGCAGGTTTTACTGGAGCTGAAACAGGTAGTTACGATTACCATTTCTGTTTTTCATATCTTCATATATAAGCATGACAATGTGAGAATGATGAAGTACCGTAAATATTCAGAAATTATACTAATACTAAATTACACTAATATTGCTATTAGCACCGTTTTCTGCAGAAATTTATAAACTTTATGCTATGTAATGCGAATGAGTATTAGTTCTCTGTGTGTGTGTTAGCTCTGGGAAGGCAAGCTTTCCGCATCAAAAGCACTGGAAGTCAACGAGCCACGAGCAATCAAGCCAAGTCCACAGCAGGTCGCAGGTCGAGCAGTTCCAGTTGCTCATCAACAGCAGATGCAGCAGCAGCTACATGCAGCAGCTGCTGCACAGACAGCTACATTGCAGCACATGAATCCACCAAGTATTGTATTACTGTGTTAAGTTATTCATTATTCACAGTTTATGTTTCGTTTTTCTTTTACATTTTTTTGTTCATTCCATGTTGTAGACTAAGCTGGCTATTTGTCAGCTTTTTTCTGCACGTTAAAACACAGTATCGTATCGTATGGTATTGTCATTGTGCTTGTGCTTGTGAATGTGTACATTTCAGTATGTCTGTGTGATCGGTTCATTTGATTTGATTTACTATGAGATTCAGTACTGTCGATTGTTTTTTTCCTATCATACTGGTGTTCATTCTGGATGATGTGGATGTTGTCGAGGTGAAAAATTAATTAAATGAATCACTTAGTTACATTGTCAACAGTATGAAATGTTTGCTACTGAGTGATTGTACCAAAATAGGCAAACAATAATGATGATAGTGCCCCCAATAGTATCAAGTATTTTGTATTTAAAATTAAACTGGACAACACTCGCAGAGTGCATACCTTCACTATGGCTGACGTTGCATGCTGATGCAGCATTGAATTCATATTGGATTTCCACAGTGGTTTTCCCCTGCAGGACACATCCTGTAATGGTCGGTCATAGTAGTTAATTCTACTGTGTACTTGTGGGACACTTTTGCAATGTTTGAAAGGTGAAAATAAATTCTGATTACAGATGCTGATCAAGATCACCCCCAAAATCTATTGTTCGATTGTGTCTTCTCCCAAGTCTCACCACTTCCGTCAAGCGTTTAAGCTACCACAGATAAGTGCATGCTAGCACATGCAAGCACACATATTACACATGTTCAGAATGTCAGTTACATGATAAATTACTTACTTCCTCACTTTTCAGGGTTTCTCGGTGTCTTCACCTGTGATCTGCCATACAAAATTTGGTGTAAAACATGTTCCTGGTCTGCCCATTAGAGAAAACTGCATGATCCCAGGTTCGTTTGTCTCGACTTAGTACCATTGTGTGACAGACAGATGGATGGACAGACACACCACTTGTAGCTAGTATGTGTTGTGCATGGCTCTCTGCTATGCTATGCATAAAAAATTCTGAAATTTCACACACTTTCTGAGCAATCATGCTGGGAGACAGCCAAATGAGCCATCAAATAAACTGGTGAAAACATAGTCTGCTTGGTGGAGGTAAAAGGATTTTCATAATTACGTTATTCATATAACACTGATATGTTTGATGATTGTAGTGCAAATAGTTGGTATCACAACGCCGATGGTAAGATCAGTTTTGTTATTGAACTTTCCGTCATAGTAGTTATAAAAAATATAGTGGTAAAACCTTACTTGTCATTTCTGATGTATTATATATAATTAGCAACAGTCACAGGTAGTGCTATGCTATTCTGTTGTGTTTTGTATAATGTGTCTGTGAAAATGTCACCCTTTTATTTTTGGAATAACTTTTGTAATAACAGGGTGACCACTCGTCTGGAAAACCTGGAAATGTCGGGAATTTGACAGCTGTCGGGGAAATGTCAGGAATTTTACTAAAAGTCAGTGAAATGTCAGGAAAAAATCTTTTCAGCGAAAGTTGCCTAAAACTGTTTATTGTAAGCTGCATATTTGTGTCCATACAGGTATGTAGTAGGAGTCTATTCTGTGTTAATTATGTGGTTTCAGATCATGCACTGTTGCATTCCTACCCCCACCACTGACAGTAACACTAGTACAGGCATGATATGAGTAACACAGTGCTGTCAACCGTCAGGGAAGTTGTCAAGGAATTTCACATTGTCTGGAGAGTGATCACCACGTAATACATAAACTGATATAAGTAATTTTTGTAGACGACATCACAGGTATATATTTGGACACCTCGCCTTTAAACTGTGACTATGAGACTTGAGAAGTGCCAAAAGGCATTATTAAGCATTATTTATACGAGCTACCAATTATCCGCATTATCACTGAACAATACGGATTCCAGATGTTACACTGCGGCTGAAATTATAACTGAACAAATAACAGATGAACACCAGAAAGAAAACAAGTCAGTAGACATTGAAATCTTTATTTTATAGTGGTTGATTAAAACGGAGCTGATAGGTTGACTGGATGAGCCGACATCTGTCGGCTTTTACTTAAATTTTTTAACTATCAGATTAAGTCATGATTTCGGTGAAACTTGGTGTGAAAGGAGCTACAAAGTGACAGAGCGGATTTTGAATATTTGCATAAATTTTGCTTTTCAGGTCAAAGGGCCCACAAAATGCGGGAAGCAATTTTTGTGTTGTTTTATAAGCTGCCCCTGATATACACATAAAATGACAGTCATAGTCATGAAACTAGGGCTGTTACGGTTTTTAAAACCAAAACCGAAACTGCGACTTTTTCCCAAAACCGACGGGAACCGAAACTGCGGTGTTTTGGCACCAAATGAACGGTTTTTTACGTCTGGACAACAGGCAAGATTTACAGTTGCGGCCTAACTGGGATAGACGTAATAACAATGAGAACAAGTTTATCAGCACCATTTATCACATCATTAGTCATTCAGAGTAGAGGCCTACACGAAATGTCATCATCATCATCATCATCAAGTAAATTAACTTTCTGTGTCTTAATGTGCAATAATTGCATTACATAAACTGCCAGTTTACGAATGAACATAACAATGTTGTCCATCTGGTGTATTTCAGCGAACGTTATGTGTAGTGCGATACCGAACCGGAAACGGAAATAATGGAACTGTAACAGCCCTACATGAAACATCAGTTGATGTGTAAAGAGCTCACTGATGTCACTTCTTCTCGTATGCGTGTCATGAACCATAACTGGTCAGCCACGAAACAGCATCTTCATCCGCAGAGTATAGCCGAGATAAGCCGCCATTCAGTTTTGTCAGTGGACAGGATTCGACAATGTGAGACATCGTCTGAGTCTCGCCACAAGGACACAAAGTCTCGCCCTACCCAGTCCCCCTCCTCGCTGTACCGATGTCACTGATCAATAATAACAGTAATGCAAAGTGCACTGCCATTTTATCATTTTCCGCATATCCTTCAGTATTTAATGTGTCATGCATTATGACTATGATCCAGTCTTATAGTATGAAGCATGCATGTAGATGCTGGCTTACTCACATATGTCAGTTTATTGTATGAGATCATGACATACAGGATGCGTGAAACCATAAAATGCATCAACCCTTTAATGGGCACCTTAAAACTGCAGAGCTATGGACCATTATACTGCAGTATGGTGATGGTACACTGGCTGTTAATGGGTGAGCTGTTACATTTGTACAGCGAGGAGGGGCCTGGGTGGGCTGCAGCCCTACCCAGTCCTCTCCTCGCTGTACCAAATGTAACAGCCACCCATAAATGGCCAGTGTACCAACTTCATATTATTCGATGTGGCACTATGATTACCTTTGCACTCTATAAAGGATTAATATGTGGATAATGATTTAATCATGTTCATTAAAAATTCGTAACATTTAAAGAGACTGACAGTCACAGGTGATAAGGTGTAGCTGACTGATTATTGTGTGGCAGACGGCATCGGCACAGGCAGCTAATGCTGCATTACCAGCCGGCCTGTTTCAGCAGATACAGCAACAGCGCTTACAGCATCCGCAGTATGAATACTGCTGTGAGTAGACATTGTACCCTACGCATCACTTGTGTTTATTGATGTAAAATGTTATGTCTTCTGTTTGTGTGATGTTCTGTGCTATAATGTCACTGTTGCATGATAAGATACATAGTACAGCTTGTTTTGAAAAAAACATTTCTGTTTCCAAAATGTTTCAACTGACAAGTGGCATTTTCTTAAATTTTTAGTTTCTTCGTATACATTGTTTATGTTTTGCTTAAATGCTGTATATTAAATAAACGTGCACGTGTGCTGCTGTTAAATGTAATATATATCCAGTCATTGATGGAATGCCACCAATTGCTGACGGAGTAGAACTGATTTATCTGTCTTCATATGTTAACCTTGAAGTTATTATTATTACTATTATTAAGGACATTTGTAAAGTGCAAAATTAGAGTAAATACACCAAATGCGCTAAGTTATTGTTTTGTGATGCGAGTTGAATGTACATGTATTTGCTGGTTTGGCTGAGCGGTAATGCATTGGTCTCGATCAACGTACGTAGTTGCTGTACACCAGGCCCGGTTACTTCCTAGATGGGTGACCATCTTTGGACGGTTAAACCACCTCAGTGCATAACCAGGCACCCAGGTATACTCAGCTTGAGCCTACCCTCTGTGGGTAGGTGGTATGAAGTACCCAGCGAAAGCTGGGGAAGTAAACAGACAAATTGCATGATACACTAGCCTGTATCTGTGGTCTACCAGTGTTCTCTGGTGCCTGGATGAAGGACTAGCTTGCAGAGATCAGCGCCGATGTATGGGAAGCAGTAGCACATAGAGTCATGTTCACGATGATGCGCTATACAAATCCACATTTACTTTACTTGATGGTAATGTATTTGTGTTGACTGAGAGCAGTGCAGCCGACTGGTGGACAAGGCCAGCAGCAGCTGCTTATGCCAAGTTCTCAGTTCACTCTGGTGCCTGCTACACAGACTGATCCTATTCAGCTCTCAACGAAGCCAGTATGTCGCTCAGTTCGATGCAGTTTTGTTCTTCATTACCTGGAGCATGCTGTCTCTGGCACTACCAGTTTGCAGCTGCTGTGGGACACTATCTTTTGCTTACACCTACGTTTTAAATCAAAACTCATTTTAAACCTAATTAATGCTAAAAGTGAAGTGATGCTGAAGTTTGGTTTTAAGTTAAGTTTAAAACCAAATGCTTCCTCTAAAACTTAGTCTGAAACCAAAGTTAAGACCACACTTTGTTTTTAAACCGAAGTTATATCTGAACGATTCAGTTTTAAACCTAACTTTGCAATGCATTTAGATAGGCAACTGTGCTAAAACTCGTCATTAACTTCCGTTTAAAACCGAACTGTCTTTGTCTTTCTTTTGGATGCAAATGTTTATTTTTGTAGCATGGCTACGGTAGCTGAAGTTTTTAATAATTGTTGAACACAATGGCAGAATTTTTTCACTAATTTTAACTTTTACAGTTACACCTAGTACTTCCTATATAATTGTAAAATAAGTTAAACACAAAGTGTCATCTGCGATTTCATTATAATGGATACTGTCTGTAAGCTGGTTGATCTAAAATTGGGTTGAAAACTGGAGTTCTAAACTCAGTTTCATACTGAAATTGCTTGGTTTAGCTCTGTCTTCTGAACAGCCTCTGTGTCTTTTGTCATTAAAAAATTTTTCACTTACATCCTTTTCTTTAATTGTTAGTGAGCTGAGCCTGGTGGGACTGGCCCTTGACCTGGTTGACTAACCATCGTCCTTCAGTGCTGACACTGTTGGTTGGGTCATCTGATCCATAAAATCGTCCCCAAAATGACCTATAATGTATCGAGTGGGACATTACACTCTACTATACCATACCATACTGAACTGAAATTAATCTTAGCATTAGTTTAAAACTGGTCTAGATTAGGCTTCTGTTTAAAACTTAATTTTATTTTAAAACTTAAATTTACATGAAAGATAAGTCAGTCATTGTTAATGTTCCCAGAAAACGTAGATTTCTGTAGTACACCCACAAGACTTCAAGGCCTTTATGAAGCTGTCACTGTGGCATATTGAAGTTTGCAGTTAATCTGACAGGCTTTTTTACTGACTGCCTGTCCGGCCACAGCAAAGGCCGAACGGCTGGAGACAATAGTACGTGACATGTAGCTGCTGATGATTTGCTTACATTGCTTGAATAAATACAGTTACATGCTGTGATATGTGATAGTATATATTATTTCTAATCTGAGCTGCATGATGTGTAAAGATCATAGAAAACTTATTCGGAGAAACTTAGTCATCACCTTAATTGTTTTTTCAGTTACTGGGTTCTACATTTTGTTTCCTCCAGAGCTTTTGTGCAGGCGAGCATGTGGGGTAATTTTACGTAAGTAGGCCTTACTGATGATCCAACGAAATGGGACTACGTTTTTCGAAATTTTGAGGCATCAGCAGCCGTTATGGGTCTCCACACAAACTGGCATAAAACGAAGATCCAAAATATTGGAACTGGAGTTGCTCCAAGAACAGTCCATATTGACAATCAAGCAATAGAGACGGTATCCAGGTTTACATACTTGGGCTCTGACATAGATTCCGATGGCTACTCCTACCCAGAGATACACAGACGCCTGGGC
>Ga0209149_1001714_pt1 | contig 11505 bp, 7 predicted proteins | sample WorMetTyACAVOLI2_FD_187423 | JGI IMG/M metagenome (GOLD analysis project Ga0209149, IMG submission 187423) | Marine gutless worms symbiont microbial communities from Max Planck institute for Marine Microbiology, Germany - Olavius algarvensis... ...
GTTTCCTATTAGTGTTCCATAGTAACTATAGGCCTAGGATGCACCGTTTGGCCACAGTGCATGCGCGTGACAACCAACCAACAACCAACCAACCAACGACCAACGACGTCACGACACAGCCTATCTCAATAAGCGCCTCTTTTACTAACGTAGAGTGAGGCGCTTAATAATAATACGACAACTTATAAGGCGCCGTAACATGTCCATAAAGTCACTACAAAGTTCGACCATGTGACACCACAGCTCGTGAACTTGCACTGGCTGCATGTGCCTGAACGTATCCAGTATAAACGTTGCGTTCTAGTGCACCGCTGTCTAAATGCAGCAGCACCACAGTATCTGTCCGAGTTGATCCAGCCGCTGTCAGACGTAGACTGACGTCGTCAACTATGTTCTGCATCCACGGCTGAAGTTCTGAACTTCTGGTGCCGGCTACGTGGCGCTCAACTATCGCTCTTGCCGTCGCCAGTCCACGTTGCTTGGAACAATCTTCCAGTAGATCTGCGCTTATTATGGACATTTTCTACTTTCAAAGCACACGTAAAGTCACATCTGTTCAACATATCCTTCCCTTCAGTTTGACTGTGTCATTGACTATTTTTTGTACAGCGCCCATGAAGCCGCTTGTGCTGCATATACGCCTCTCTAAATTTGTCGTTATTACATTACATAGCATCACAGACAATGAGCAAGCACATAAGAAACGAGTGCTGTGAAGGATACCAATCTCTGCCATTGTAACAAATCCCACATTCTCTTTGCGAAGTTCATGGAGAATGCCTCCGTCTCCACCGCCGAGGATCAACACCGTTTTATTCGTGTAATCCTCGTGTCCAATGCGGCACAATGTCTTAGTGTATATCAAATCACCTTCGCCCAACACTACAACAAATTCACAGCAAGCACAACTTTCTATTACTCTTTATAACAAGATATGCTCAGACAGCTCAAACCTCTGCCAACCTGCTATGAATGCTCAGAGTATGCCATGGAGGTTTTTCAAAACCTGCCAAACTTTCCATGCTCAATGTGAGGCAGGCCAGGTCCCTAAAAAACCCTACTTATGGTGTATGTGGTACAACTTACAAGTGGATCGAGTCCTACCTGGATGGGCAGAGTCAGTTTGTTACGGTGGGTGATTGCACGTCTGCACCGGTACTTTGTGAATTCAGCATCCCACATGGCAGTGTATTGGGACCCTTGTTATTCACCATTTATACCTCGCCGATCTCGAATGTTATTGCTCAGTTCAAGCATGTTAATCATACCCAGTACCCTGATGACACTCAGTTATATATAGCGCTCAACACTGCATGACGCCGTCGGAGTTATCAACGACTGCTTTCAGTCCGTACACTATTGGCTAGACGCAAATGGACTTTGTCTGAATCCAGACAAGACTGAAGCAGTCGTGATAGGCACCGGCACAAGACTCAGGTCAGAAGAAAAAATCCGCACTGTTAAGGTTGCTGACACCACAGTTCCAGTCACAACAACAGTAAAGAGCTTGGGTGTTACAGTATACAGCACGTTGTCCTTCGATCAACATGTCAACAACGTCTGCGCCCTACGTCACATCCGTTGCTGCATGTCGGTGGACGACGCTAACGCCATGGCGACTGCTCTGGTGTCTTTGAGACTTGACTGACATCCCAACCTCATACACTAATAGACTCCTGCAGGAAAGGCATTACTCCCTTTACGATGACTCTCTGACGCCAGTACCCAAATCAAATAACAACTAAAAGACAATATGTGGACACAGTTTTAAAATCACTGACTAGCTTCGCTGTCAAGGAACAAAGTATTGCCAGACATGCGAGTACGGATGATACGAATGTTCTGCCATGCCGAGTTCGTCTCATACAGTAAAGCTTCAAAGTCCATCTCAAGCAAGCGGTCATCGGCTGACGCATTGTACGGCCAGAGAGCTTGTCCTCGGCGGATTGGAAGATGCAGACTACACCAGCAAAATAAACACAGATCAACATCGACTTGCCGTCATAATAATCTGTGTGTTCCGATAAATTTGGCAGAGCATATAGCTACATAAGAACTACTTAAAACTACTACAAGATGCATACAGCAGCAATGAGCTACATTATTTCACTCAGAAATTATGGTTTTCAACAAACTGTTAAAACTACACAGTAATGTAATCCTGTAAATGTAAATGTCAATCTATATAGCGCATTGTCGCAAAAAAAGCGCCTCTAATCATGGCCAAAATCATAAGAGCAAGGCCTCAACGATCAAGGCCAAAGCATTAAGTATACCACCAGAGCACAAATTGAGATACGCACTAAGTCCGACAGCCTAACAGGCTAGATAATGAACTAAATTTTAATTGCTTCTGATTAGATATTCATTTATTATTAATTTCTACATATAAACTATTAATAATTTATTACTATACTTATTATTAACTTTTAACCTTATTTTAGTAGTAGTTATTGGGCCTTGAATTTCAGGTGATGCCAAAACTTTGTCAGTGCAGCTATCAAGGCCGAGGCCTGGACCTTCGAGGCCAAGACCAAGGCTGTAGGTCCTGAGACCAGGCCACAGTTCCTGAGGACAAGGCTAAGGCCATAAAAATTTGGCCTCAAGGTGCCTTGAGGCCAAGGCATGGCCTCACTGAAACCATATCATCTCCCTCAGGGAACAGCAACCATTGGCAATGATGCTGGCAGCTGGATGGCTGAAGTAGATGGCGGGATTACTATGCACCAAAGGTAGGACTAATCAATATTCAAAGAAACATGCTGTCAGCTGACTGTCTGCTGTATGCCACTGCTGTACAGCGTATCACAGCAAGCACCTGCAGCTTGCAATGACGTCAATCTTCACTGCCACAAACACTTTATAATGTCTCTTAGTGCATCACTGCTTAGCGCATTACTAATGAGTGATGCGCTAAGCAGTGATGCACTAAGAGACATTATAAAGTGTTTGTGGCAGTGAAAATTGACATTATTGCAAGCTGCAGGTGCTTGCTATGATATGCTGTACAGCAGTGCCATACAGCAGACAGTGAGGTTTCACAGTGAGTAGCACAGCAGATTTTTGCTTTCACATATTTCGGCCTAAACTACAGAATTAATATACTGGAAGCATAACTAATCCAATATGAACTGTAACTACACTGTTAAGAGGAGTTTCCAACTGTAGTCTAATTTTCTTGATATCAGATAATAAGATGCATTTATATACTGTTTTTATCTGTTAACTGAGGTTAGAAAGCAGAATATAGATTAAAATACAAAATGCACATACAAATACAGAAGCCCAAGTAACCTATCCTAAGTACAAAATATAACTACACCGTGTTCCAAAAAAACAAAGCCCCTTGATGTTTGATAATAACTTTGGCAAATGTGGACCAATTTTCAAAATTCTTTCACCGTGTGATTCATAAGAAAATTCTCTATGTAAACATCACAAAGATTTCCACCTCACCTGCAATATGTTGCTACACTACCTTGTGAAAGTCAAAAATCCAAAAATGTTACTGACTTTGACAGCACCTCAACAGAGTGTTGACGTATTCCTTGATTTAACATTTAACAGTAGTTAGACAGACTGCCTCAAAACTGCTCACACTGACTGACTGACTAACATTTTGAAGTTTGTCAGACGACGTCTCAAATGAACAGCTGAACCTTATTCAGTTGAACATTGTTGCATCATGGTGATTTTTTCACCATGATTATCTTCGCACCGTCTTCGTTCTTTCTAGGCTATACTTTATATGTTGTACACATATTGAAGTAAAATCATTAACGCAATATTTTTGTGGCAGGTTACATAAGATCTCACATTAAATTTTAGTTAAACATATTAACTGTCACGTTCAACATGAAAATTTGGTAACATTTTTGGATTTTCGACTTTCACAAGGTAGTGTAGCAACATATATTGCAGGTTAAATGGAAATCTTTGCGATATGTACATAGAGAATTTTCTTACAAATCTCCTGGTGAAAGAATTTTGAAAATCGGTCCACATCTGCCAAATTTATTATCAAACATCGAGGGGCTTGGTTTTTTTGGAACACGGTGTAGAATAGCTACTTGACCCAAGCCAAGATCAGTAGAGAACGATGCTTTTAGCAGGCCTCAAAATCTATATTTGGCCTTATGCGACCTTGACCTTTGACCTCCTGACCCCAAACTCAATCACTTCATGCCCTTGTCCCATAGGCCACTTGTGTCAATTGCATCAAAACTGGTCCATTCGTGCTCAACATATTGTGTTCGCAACGTTTGGTAGGAAATGAAAAAACGAATAAAAGTATAACCCGAGAACATCCTGCCTGGAGCATAAAAATCACAGTAGTGGGAAACAGCTGATATAATCTTGCAATAACAAATTCATGCTAATCAGCTACAAAACTAGTAAAATGCCTACGTATTGTGGTCGATGCAGCTGGCTCCAAGATGACTAGCCATCTTGATCTCTAGACAGCGAATGTACTACAGATTGAACAAACCACCGACGATGAAAGCCAGACAACAAACGCAATACAAAATGTTTTTATCCACACACTCAAAAAGTCAAAAAGTGACGGCTACCGTACTGTGACTAAGTAATCTACTAAAAAATTTCAGAGAAGAAATTGAAACCCACGTAAAACCTCTACCTTCTAACTCAGCACATAAAAAATTGCTAAGAAGCACACAACTAAGTTAGTAAGCACATTATGATATGGGAGTCTCTAATAAGAATATGGATGACATGCTATGTAGAGGATAAATGTCAAGAATAACTATTTCAGGATCCATTTTACTTGACGCATTTTGTCAGCTAAATGTACTAAAATTTATGTAACAAATGAAAGTACCAAAAATTCTGGCAGTTTCACTGCCCGCCCACCCCGGAAAATGTAATCCTAGATTTGCTTTAATTACAGCATTTTGGTTTGCACAAAAAGAACCAAAATCGTTGCCACTAGACAACATATTTCACAGCCCCAAGATATACCTAAATGCATTTGCAGCTGGGATTCTGCCCGAACCCACTGGGGGGAGCTTACAGCACTCCCCCACACTCCCTTCTGGATTTAAGGGGGCCGCTTCACAGCGGAACAGGCTGGAGAGAAAAGGGTAAGGGAAGGGAGTGAAAGGAAAGGAAGGTAAAGAAAATGGAAGAAGAGATAGGAAAGGGAGGGGTTGGACTTTTTTGCCCCTTTGCAAAAATTTCTTTAGACACCCAAGAGTAGAAGGAAGTGAATGCCATTTAGGGAAATGACAAAATTTGAATGCTGTCAAACTTCACATTTTTGGCATATTCAGTCTTCAGAAACCTGGACTCCAAACGTGTCAAAGGAAGCGTCTGGTGATTGCAGGAGCAGTATTTTTCAGGTCGGACATCCCTTCTCGTGGCAAACGAACAGTGTCAAAACAGAAGACGAAACAGACAGAAGAAATTCTCAGTATGACAGTGACAGAGCAAGTTGTTAACATGCAATCAACACCTGCGCACATTATGACCTCGACAATGAGAACGACGATTCCAATTGGAACTAATTTTTTTTTACTTACTTTTGTGTCATACTGGTCAGCATTGTCAGTGTGATGGTGCAGATCCACTGTAACCAAACCATCGTTATAGGCAGTGACTACAACGTAACTGCAACATGCAGACAACATTCACAACAACATTAAGGATAGAATGGAGCTCATCAAAATCTGCGTCCATCAAATGCTGAGTTCTACTGTATTCATAAGTCCATGCAGGTTCAAATGTGAATGCAAACTCTGATGCAAATTAAAGGCAATATGTTTTCCTATTAGAGGCCTCAGTGCTGGGCAGCTTAAATGCTGTCAGTCCCTCATGATGAAGATGAAGAAGACGAAAATGTTTTCCTATTGCACACAACAATTAAAAGCATGATATCTGAGACAACGCTTAACAGGTAACAGTAGTTTTCTTTAGTTACCGTATTTGCAGTACCTTCTTTCGACACGGAAGACTATGCTGTTAAGTGGAAATTGCCAAAAGAAAACAAATACGGTGGGCACGCGATTGTTTATGAGCAGTGAGGACAGTGGTCTGTTGCCACGAAATAGACTCGGAGGGCTGCATATTGTGTTGCGGAAGAGCAACACAGTGACCATTCAGTTCACTAACATGTACACATTGTGTTGCGGAAGAGTGACACGAACACACGATGACTATTCAGTTCACTAACATGTACACACTGCGTTACGGAAGAGTGACACAATGACCATTCAGTTCACTAACATGTACGCACTGCGTTGTGGAACAGAGACACGATGACTATTCAGTTCACTAACATGTACACACTGCGTTGCGGAACAGAGACACAATGACTATTCAGTTCACTAACATGAACACACTGCATTGCAGAACAGAGACACAATGACTATTCAGTTCACTAACATGAACACACTGCGTTATGGAAGAGCGATACAATGACCATTCAGTTCACTAAAGGGGTGTTTATAGCGACACAACTCAACGGAACTCAACTGAACTCAACCAAACTCAACTCGACGTCGAGTTGTCGACACATTCACAGCGTGAACAATAGTTGACTCAGTTTGTAGGTCGTGACGTCATAAACAAAAACACGACTGACTTGGCTGTACGCTGTTCAACTGGGTCAATTGAGTTCAGTTGAAACATGTACACAGAAACATGTACACACTGCATTGCGGAAGAGCTACACGATGACCATTCAGTTCACTAACATGTACACATTGCGTTGCGGAAGAGAGACACAATGACCATTCAGTTCACTAACATGTACAGATGTCAGAGCTCACTAACAGTAACTGCTAATGACTGACATGAAGTGAGTAGAGTTTAATGGCCCACTCGACATATAACAGGTCACTTCAACTGATACATACCTTCCATGGTCATTGTAAGACACAAACATCGTCATCATCCCTGATGTCAACTCTGTCGGTGTAGATGATAATTCACCTAGACAGAGTCCTCCCAGGTCACGTACCTTCTTGCAAACTTCTGTACATGAAAATTAAACAGCAGATAATGAATTACACAGATAAAACTCTTTCAAAACAATTAACCCAGAGTCTTGATTGTTAAGCTTGTTAATAAGATATAATTTCACAAAAAGCTGTTACAAAAAATTTCTTCCTGCAATCAGTTTTGAAACCAGTTTTTAAAATGATTAATAGTTATGTCTGCCAAGGAGGTTATATGACCAGTGCTGTTTGTCTGTCAGTCAGACATTCGTTCCATCAGACAGCAGATGTCGGCACGTCACTCCGTATCGGTGCTTCAAGGTTGCCTTGCACGCCGACCAGCGGGCCTGTATGGTACCGTATTCGTGTGGACACCAGTCGCCAGGTTGACAAAGTGCTGAGTGTAATTCACAATCTCATGGTCATGGACATAACAAAATAATGTTTGTTTACTGTGGATAGTGAGCTATATAGGCGTAAGCCTGTGCTCACTTATGCCATCAGCGGCAACGTCGTTGGTGGCATCGGTGAATTCGGTAACCAAGCTGCGGCAACTGCTGGTGGGCCCGCCACTCATCACTCCAAATACGTATGTCCGGCCGAATGTTCCTGTGGATGACTGGCGTAAGCGTAGCGGCGTTGTGACTGAGGACGATTTCCATGAAAAAAATTGCCAGTGTTGAGGTCGACGCCACCGAACACCCATTGCGAGCGTGACTCAGTTACTCCATCTCAGCAGAAAGAGCATCTCTATGCATTATTTTACACAAAGTTAAGAATTTCTGTAATTACTGGCGACATCAAAGATTAGTTGCTTACTGATTATCGACTTAAAGCGGTTCATTTCTGTATTCATTCGCGAAATATATACGTTTAACGTAAAACAGAAACACAGAAGAAACAAGTGGGCATGATGCAACTGAAGTCGCAAGGCAATTCGAAATGAAATGGAAGTAAGACCATCTCCAGAGTAAAAATCGACGCATAACTATTCTTCGTTGTTATTCGTTTATGTTTAGGTGTTGACAGTTGTGCTGTGTTAAGTGATTTTTTATGAAGTGCGTGTATTTTTTCAATCGATTTTGCAAGTTATATGGCAGTGACATTGACTCTCTGACGTGATATGAGCATTTGGTAGCGGTCCGAACTTAAAAACATAGGATGGCAAAGTTTTCCGGTAGCGCCCCCGGACCGTTCCTACCGATTTGATTTGATAATAAACACAATTTATACCAGTGTCTTTTATACTTTCTGCAGTCAGTCTAAAATACATCGGAATGCTAGCAGCCAACGCCATTGTAACTTGAAAATCAAAACCTAATGTACAAAATTTCGACTTTATTGTTTACACTTCGGAATTTGTTTACTTGTACAAATACAAAGCAGCAAAGATGTTCACTCGACAAAACTAGCGGACCGCATTTAAACTTGAACCTGAACTTGAAATAATCGTTAACATGATAAAAATTGATAACATCAGTAAAAGATTTCGCTGAAGAAAAAAGAGCTCAAGGCTTATGTAATGAGCTGTGTCAAAATGGCTTAAATAATCCAGCTGGCTTTGCGAAACAGATGCTATCCTCAACGAATTCACATCTTCAACCAGTACTACTATACATGAGATGAGACGGGGACTACAGTAGCGACAATTTTACAATCTATCGTTATGAAAAACGTAACTCGTCATATAAAACTTTAAATGATGCGGAGCATTACAAATTCGCGCCGTTTTTGTCGCGCGATGCGATGCATATATAAAGCGCGGCCTGTGTCGGCATGCGTTGTCTGTCTGTCCGTCCGCCACGTTCGTGAATTGTGCCAAAACGAATAAAGATATCTTCGAAATTTTTTCACTATCGGGTAGCCAAGCCATTCTAGTTTTTCCGTGCCAAACGGGATGGCGATATTCCGACGGTATTAACCCCCTTAACGGGGGCGTCAATGCAGGTGGGGTAGGCAAAAAAACGCGATTCTGAAGTCTGAACGAATATCTGGCTTCGCTGCATACAGTGTTGTCATTGTCAACCGTACGAGTCGCGAAGTGTGAAAAATAAAGCCGCGACGGACGGAGGCGAGCGTCGTGCACACCGCGGCGTCTGTCGTCCGTTGTTCGCTCAGGACGACGACGAGTGTTTGTGACGGGCTCGACGTTATACCAGTACGCTAGCTGGAGACGAAGGGAGGTCAAACTCCCCCGGACGGCGGACACAACAACCCCGTTTTCTACTACCGTATAGGACATCGTAGGACAGAACCCGGTGGGTATTTTTGTTGAAAAATGACACTAACCCGTACTACTGACCCTATCCGACTCACGAGGCGGGGTCCTGACCCCAACCGACCCACAAACGGCAGCAAACAAGGGCGTTATCGCCGTTATGACCTCTCCGGAAAGGTTTGGTCGGACACCGCCGGAAAACAATATGAGACAGCAGAACATAATTTAATAGAATTTTATGCACTAGTAAACTTGAAGCTGACTACAGACAAACACGTACGAAGCACGCGACTGCTGCATGAGCTTCTTGTTTTCTGAAACAGCTGAATATCGACCTAGTACTCTATCTGCTTGGCAGTTGCAGTGGACATTTTAGTTTGCTTCTTCTCCAAAATTTTGTCGTTGTTATCAAAGTTATTTACATTTTTTGCTTTCGTGTATTTTATTTGACATAGTGCTGTTACTTTCACCGAAGCTGATGTCATTGTGTCATTTGTCAGCAGTGATAATCAAGGAATCTTTGCGGAATCTGGTGCGCAGCACGTTAATAATACATAATTTTGATGATTTTAATTTTGAAAAATATTCTATGAACGAAGTGATTATTTTGAATTATAAAAGGAAGTTTTCTTTTTCTTTTTCTTGACAAAAAACTTTGCAAATGGAAAACATCACTATCCGCTATGCGATGGCTGCGTTGTTTTATTCACCGGTTGATTCACCGATGCATCAGACATGCATTAGAGTGATGCATGTCTGATGCATCGGTGCAATCAACCGGTGAATAAAACAACGCAGCCGATCGCAACGTGAAGCTTCGCACCGTTCGTCATAGGTACAAACTTCGACTCATTTGCATATACACCGCTGCCTGATATAAAATTCGCCAACAAACATTGCCATTACTGAACAAAGCAACAACAACAACCAAACCGTTTCATAAAACCATGAAGCAAACATAATTCAGAATGTTGACAACATTTATCAGCGAATTTTACAGCGTGAGACTGATTTTCCGTGACAACAAGGCGGATGAATAAAGGTCTTTGCTTTGGCCGTCTCGGTGCGCCGTCATCCTTGGTCGTACGCGAAAGCGAGGACGGCAATGGTTGATTATTCGCAATTGCTGATGTTTGTGAATTTGTGAAACAGTACTTGGAGCGACTTTGTCAGTCTTTCTAACTGTTTGATGCAATATTGCAGGCGACTATAGGTCCTCACCGCGGCCATCGGTCTGTGGGACTACCACGGTAATTGACGTCGCTCGGCCACCCTGTCGATCTACGCCGAGAAGTTACCGGCGACGGCGGCGTGACGTATGCAAATGAGGTTGCAGAGACAGTGATTGAAACTCAGGGTAAGTGATGCGGAACGGATGCTGTACGCAGAATTTAACGCCCCGTCGAGATATATTTCTACTTTTATCTTCCTCTGTGGGCGTGGGTTGGCCTATTTTACACCTTGTTTCACATTTCCTGTCTTTTAAATCACGTGTTGCCTATAGCCACTTTCTATTGTCTGGATATCGCCTCTTTGATAATTCATGGATCATAAAATTTTACTATTTTCAAGTGCAAAAATTTAATTTAGGGAGTAAGAAGTTTTTATGGTCATTTTATGACTTTTTGTTGTAGGTTTATTTCGCTTGATGACATATTTGCAAAAAAAAATACTTTATCATAGTTTTTTTTTTGGGGGGGGGGGTTGATATGTATGTAATTGCATAGGAATGTTTTGTGTGATAACAGATACATACCAACATGGACAGCACACAACATGATGCTCGTGCAGGAAACAATTTTGTTATCATCAGATCGGCTATAGATGGGTCCGGTCACATAACACAAGACATGGTTACTGATTTGTTAGCTCGGCTGCAACGTGCTGCGTCTCAGGATCGATCAGCCCCGCCATCATCAATGCCTCGAGTCAACATCAACAGTAATGCAGCCGAAGAAAATGACGTTGTTGTGGAAGTGCAGGAATTTGTACCTGAAGAGGAAATAACCGTCGTCGAAAGTGGGGAAATCATTCGTTCTAAGGCATCCAGTAAGCGTTCAATGTTTTATTGGTGGTATGATAAGAACTGTATCGTTGAACTCGTGTGAATGATTATGGGTCTGTAAAAATACTACACCAGCCACAACCATAGGCGTAGCCAGAGGGAGTAGGCCTAGGCCCCCCCCTCGAGTTGGTGCAAAAAATAATTTCAATCGTAAATTGTGCACACACGATATGTTCGTTAACTGATATAACTCTGTTTAGCTTCTATTTGAATAAAACGGACAGATTACTGTGATTTTACGTCGCCTCATCCACACATCAGCTGAT
>Ga0209149_1001715_pt1 | contig 11504 bp, 17 predicted proteins | sample WorMetTyACAVOLI2_FD_187423 | JGI IMG/M metagenome (GOLD analysis project Ga0209149, IMG submission 187423) | Marine gutless worms symbiont microbial communities from Max Planck institute for Marine Microbiology, Germany - Olavius algarvensis... ...
GTATAAACACAGCTTCTACCCACGAACAATCCGCGACTGGAATCTGTTACCTTCAAAACTCAAGGACTCTCCCTCACTGGATAGCTTCAAGAACGGACTACCAGTCCGTTACTACTAATCTGTGCCGCGCTGGTACTTCCTCCTCGCTGTGATACCTCTGAGGGACTAGCGAGTATTCCGCAGAAACAGAAACAGAAACAAGGATGGTACCTGGTATGAAGGAATTACCATATAAAGACAGACTGAAGCAGCTGGGTCTTTGGACATTGGAGGAAAGAAGAAATAGAGCGGATTTACTGGAAATGTTTAAAATGTTAACTGGAAAGTCTAGTCCAAAATTTGAATCATTCTTTGAAAGAAGTACTCAATCAGCTACTAGAGGTCATTCAGTCAAACTTGTCAAGCACCGTTGTAAACTGGACCTTCGGAAGTATTTCTTCTGTGAAAGAGTGATCGACCGTTGGAACCAATTAAGTGAAGACTGTGTTTCTTGTGTCACTGTAAATTCATTTAAAGGGAAGCTTGATACGGTACGACAAAAGAAGATGGGCTTCTTTGAGGATCACACTTGATCTGACTGGCCCTCCTGGCCACATCAGCTGAACGTCCACTGGATATCCGCTCCTGGTGTGGCCACACCAGGTAAATGACCAGGTAAATGAGGTACCGTGCTGAGTATGCGAGCGTTATGTTGCGCTTCAGCCGCCAACAGTGAGTAGCTGTTGATGGCGTTTAGCACGAGTAGGTGCAACGCCGGCAAGCGCCAGCAAAACACATTAAAGGTACTGCCAAATCTGCTGGCATTATTTCACGCCTTTAAGGTTGAACCAGGGTACCCCTGCTAAAAAATTCTATAAAACTTTCGTCCAAAAAACTAGGCCTATAGAAAATCTATCAAACTTTCGGACCATATTCTATAGACAACCCTATAGAATTTCTGTACATATTCTATAGAAAAACCTATAGAATTTCTATTCAGTTTTCTATAGAAATTCTTTTAGTTAGTAACTAATTAGGAAAAGTAGTTTTAAAAAACTAAAAAAATAGTTAAACTATTACCAACTAATTTTCAACTATTTTGCTGGCATATAATGTTTCGAGATCAATACACATCGACTAACATAAGCATTCTTCTTATTCAGAGAAATCGTTTCGTACAATAAGTTCAACAGTCAAACCCTTCACTGACAGTGTCAAACAGTCAAGAGTCAAACACAGAGTCTGAGTCACAGACTACAATACAATACTTAAAAATTGTCTTTTCTAGATTATTTGCTTAAAAGTATATTTCAGGTTCAATCTTCAGAACAGATCACAACAACATCAGCTTGTCCATTGTCTCATCTGACAACCTAGATCTACGTGCAGTAAGAACTTGTGCAGCAGCACTAAATAGGCGTTCTACTGCCGCAGAACTTGGCAAAGTGGTGTTGGCCTTTCTGAAGGCAGCAGCAATGGCTGGATATTCTGAGAGACTGCCAACCTCAGAAGACTTTGAAGCCAGATATCTGGACAGCGGAACACAACAACAGTACTGTTCCAGCCTCCAGGTCACACACACTGAATCAATCTGATTGACTGAGTCATGTAACATTTTTGTACTGTACAGTGATTCTTAGCTCATGGACTTTTTCAATAGAAATAGAGCAGATTTACTGGAAATATGCAATAGGCCTAGTTTGTGAACACAATAAACATAGGCGCCTTATGCATTTCGTATAGGTCATTCACCATCAACTGTCAACATCTAGGTTATGCTTGATAAAAAGCAACTGTTCAGCACGTTCTGGCAACAGACGATTGCGGCGATTGGTATAGAGCAATCCAGCCGAGCTGAACAGACGCTCGCTTGGCACTGACGTTGGCGGTAGTGATGGTCGATATCGTTACTTTTGGACATTCGTTACAAGTGAATAAACTAGAAGTCAACATTCGTTAGTTTTAGTCGTTAGTTGTTAGTATGGTCGTTGTGGCAGCGAATCGCTTACTGCAGTGAATAGACCGTTATGAATGTGCCGCTAAGAAACTACTCACTCACTCAGTCACTGAATAGACTCCTTTTTACGCGTATTAGACTAGACGTATGCTAAGCGACAATAGAATGAACATTGAACAAACACAAAGAAACTCAACAACGTATGATGAACAAAACATTGTTCAAAAATCAAATCCGTTTATCATCTCCGCAAAACAATCCCAAACTATCCCATCATTAACTCTTAGATGAGAATCCTGGCAATGGAATAAAGGCACTTCAGGTTAGCTTGTAATTGTGATGTAAAACATGACCTTTATATGTAACGCCAAATTTGACGTAGCCCTAGATCCACCCAAGTATGACTATTAATTCCCGAAGCTGTCGCACTTCGCTGTATTTGTCTTTCCAACAACCGGTGAAAAGTGCATCCATGTCGAACTGCGCTTTGCGCTGAGCGCATTCTCTGCCATTACAACTATCAGAGAGAAACAGAAACAGTCACTGAAAGCAATCGTTAGTCGTTAGTTATCAACTGGCCAAACTGCGTCTGCAACTATTTTTGCGTAGGAGTAAGGATTGATAGATGCTGGGACATCGAGCGTACCTGATGAGGAAGGCACTAAGCAAGTCATGCAACGCTGCATTTGAACTTGGAGGCCATGCGGGGTTGGGGATTGACGGGGGTTCGAGTGGCACATGATTAAGTGATACATCCAGCCGGCCAGCTGCACGCACTGAGCCATGTGTTTTTAATCTAAGCTTCGAACGACTAGTATGACATCTAGCTAGAATGTCCGCTGCACGGCAGCAGTCAGCAGCAAATCGTCAGTGTAACTAACGACACTTGGCCGCAACCACTAGTCGTTACTAATCGTTAGTTGGCGATATTCGTTACTTTCGACTGAATTGAATATCTAATCACCATCACTAGTTGGCGGCGCGCTGAGGTACCGCTGAGCCACGGCTGCGACGTCCGGAAACATCGCAGCGTTGTCGCGCCACCAAGCTGTTGCCGACGCCTGGCGTGGAATGTTCGGCTGTATTAGGAAGAGACGGACCTGCTCGCCAGCGATGTCAACGACTGGCGCTTGCGACGGTGATGATGGCTCCACCGGCGCGCCCAGTAGCTCGTCCAGGATGTCGTCCACTTCTGTGACCGTCTCGTGCTCCAGTCGCTGGCGTTTGGCTGCTGGACTGGCGATGTCAGCGACCTCACGCTGTTTCTGGACTGCCTCGGTGAGAACAGAAAGCACGGCTTTTCGGCGTCAAACAGATGCATACGATACCGTGGGTCAACGCACGTGGCAATGACATACAGTGGCTCGTCCATGAGACCCTCGAAACGCTTCTTCATGTTGTCCACCATCACTGACTTCATGGTCTGTACACCGAGAGAGTTGACCCCGATATAAGCCCTTCTATATACACTCGGTAGCGACTGGCGAAATGCTGAGATCAAACGCATGTACTTTGAATTTGACTCTGCGGATTGTAGGCCTAACTCGGACGGCAAATATGAGTAGCTAACTTCAAAGAGACGCCCTCGTTTGAAATTGTGCACTGCTTCGCCTGGCGACCTCATCGGTGCTCGCTGTGTGACTCTACTCAATATTCAATGCTGACGCTGTGTGAGCATTGAATATTGAGTAGATTGCAGTCGCACAGACCTTCAGACTCAGTACTGTATGTAGAGTTAGGCTGATTCAGTAAAAATGGCCAATCTCCGATCTTCCGATTTTATGTAAGCTTATCTCCGATTCCGATCCGATTTTTACAGGCCATCAATGCAACAACAATGAGTAAAGAGTGAAGACTGCATGGCACGCATGTACACAGCGGCGGCAGCAACATGTGCCTTCAAAGAGGTAGGCCGATTTCAAAGCGGACCGCTCACGACGAGCAGACATGATACGAGGGGTTAGTTACTTTTAGCATACGCTGTGCAGAAGCGGCCGGAGTAGACATCAAACGACCGACAATAGGAAGTGAAGATTAGCGAAGTCAACTGACCAACTACACTCACGCCCCTCACCCCTTCACCCGTTTGCTTGCGACACCGTGCTCGTGTTACTGTGGCGGCGAGATGCTCACCATGAGCGGTACTGTTGTGACACGCCGCGTGGCAACCACACACAAATCGGAATCGGACCGTACACGCGTCAGATTCTCCGATCTTTTGATGTGTGCCGATCTCCGATCTATGAATCGGCCTAACTCTAACTGTATGTAGGCCTATCTCAAATGGCGGTGAGCAGCTCTAGGCCTACAGGTTCTCCACATGTGACATTTGATGCTTTTATGTCTGCCGCCCAAGGAGTAACATGAAACAAACTTTGCTGAAAGCTATCGAAATTCAACACGCAAGGACGCACGAAAATAGAACGCAAAAATAATACAAAAAGCTGATACAGCAGATTCCGCCAACGTTTAAACAATTTCGACTGAAACTATATGTCCGTTGTAAGCAGTTTATGAACGAGAGAGAGAGAGAGCATAACACAGTTTCCGAACAAGAGAGTCAAATGTAGGAATATTGTGATAGACAATAAGCGCATTGCATTTGTGAATATATCGCTGTTTAGAGACAAAACATAGGGGGAATGACTCAGTGCGTATGTACGTTGCGTGATAAGTTGATAACACAGACAATTATTGTAACTGGTTATTGTGGTTAAGCATATTCAGACGTTCTTTCCTCTGTTGCGATCTCCAGGTGGCATGTTGAGTTCCGTTGAACAGTTACGTTACACTACGTTACGTTATGTTAGTTTGACCGGAAGTTGTCCAACAAATACGGCGGTGGTTTGTTTACATGTGTTTTGTTAACTCTTGCTGTTGTAAGGCTAATTTTACTCAAAATTTTGGTACACACATTGCAAAAATGTTAAATGTCGCGAATGGACCGGGGCCAGTACGGTCCAGTTTTGGACCGGCCGGTCCAGGAACGATGCCTGAACCGGATCGAACTCTAATTATCATGCTTACTCAACTGTTTACTCGATTTCCAATTGACAGCGATTGTACATATCATATGGAATTACATACCTGATCTGACACAGAATTCTCACTTTGTGACTGGTGTGATTTTCGCAAGAAACTGTACAAGTCATTCTCATCATCGCCAGCATCAGTGTTTCCCAGTGACGATGCGCTTGCAGATGCGGCTGCCATCACGGGAGGATGTAATTCTCTGTGGACTCTTTCAACATATGACAACAGCAGCTCTTTACATTGGATATGATCCTCCACAGGAAGAAACGCGAGCTTGAACTTTGGATGTAGCACAGATGCAATTCTGTAGTTGTCACTTGTCATCACTTTGTCAAATCTGGTTTCTGTTCCATTCAATAAGGCCTCAGTGAGCGGTTTAGTTACACCAAGAGCCTCATCATCACGGAAAGTCTGCAGTTTCTTTTGAAGGCCCATAATTGTTGGTATGAGCTGCCCCATGTAGCATTCTGTTTCTCATTCAATCAGTTTCATTGCTATCACCAAGGGCTTCATCAGTCATTACTTTGGTGAAAGACTGCAGAAAACGCATATCAGCAGGGGTCATAACATTCTGTCCTAGAGCCTTCTGACACTGCACTACCTTGTCCAACCCTATTTCGACTACGCGCTCCACAGCATAGTACTCGCTGCTGCACCATCTTGTGCAGGTTCCATCTTGTGCAGGTTGGTGTAAGGAATGTTTTTCCTGTTATGTCCTGTACAGTATCACTGGCCTTAGGACTTCTGCTTACAGCATTTGACAAAGCTTGGACCTTAGACATTGCTTTGTCATACGATCGTTGGTATATCTTATCTTCACGAGCTTTCAATGCATCACAACCAGCTATCAGTCTATCAGATTCAGTGAATGATTGCCACAATGCTTATGAGGAGGCAACATTACACCATTGTCCGATGCATTATCTGACTGAGCTTCAGCCGCCTCACTCTCAAGACAATCAGCTGTATTTAGGACAGATGTTTCCTCTTCAGGAACTTCTTGTTCTTGCATACTTTCATCTGTCTGAAATACGACATTCTGAACCTTCAACTCAATGTTAAACTCTGCGAAGACAGATGCCAGCATCTGTCCTATTTTTTCGCCTGTGTGTGTCCCCTTGAAGTGTCGACATGCTAAAGCTGAAGACACCATCATCAGCGTTTCTGGATCCACGAAGTGTATTGTAATGCCCATATATGCTTTCTTATGCGCAGACCATATGTCTGCTGTTGCTGAAACCCATGGTGTACCATTCAGGACTTACTGGAATTTCTCTTTCTCTCTGGTATGTATGTCATGCAGTCGTCTGTTAAGAGTTCTGTGGCTGGGAAGCACATATTTTGAAAGAACTGATGCACAGAATTTTCTAAATCCCTGCCGTTCTACCATTGCTAATGGTTGCATGTCCTCCACTAACATGTTAACCAAATGTTCTTCAAAATCTATTTGCGACACATGCTTCATAGGATTTGAAGATGACCATTCTAACACTTCTGTCAGCATATTCTGTCGCTTAGCCTCCGCTTTCTGCTGTGTTACATTCTCAAGCTTGCACTTTTTCCCAGTGCCAGCCATGACAGCCTTTTCTGCTTCATATTTTCTAAATTCATCTTCATGGTGTTCCTGCAATTAAGCAAGTGGGGTCACAGCAGAGCTGAGCAGGTACAAATACAAGCATAATACAGAGTCAAACACTGGCAAACAATAACATTAAATCTATATTAGCAATTTAGCATAGCGCAGAAATGTATGCTGAAAAATGCCAAACTGCGACACTGCGACAGTACAAAAGTTGTCACAACCCTAGGTCCCTTATGCTAAACCCCACCCCAAACCGTCAAACGTAACCGTAAGTCGCCTTCACGCTGACTTTCAGTCAATTGCGCATTTTCTTTTCACATTAAATTTTTACACCTACACTTCGACACTCGTGATAGTATATAGGCTTAATCAGTATTCCGCATGATTGGAGCGTTACCTTTATATGGTTCAGAAAGTTTGTTGATGATGAAACATTTCCGGAGACTCGTTTCTTCAAGCAAAACCAACAGGAGGCAGAAAAATTTTTACATTTACTGTCACCACTCTTAAGTTTTACGTCTTCAAAACAGATTTGCACAATCAGAGAAATCATTTTGACAAAAACTAAAAACAGGCACGTTGCATTAAGGAGCGCTCCAGTGGCTTGCGCCACAGCTGTGGAGCACTCCTTAATGCAACGCCTGCACCCACGCGAGCGCTCCAAGTTTTCTTGGAGCACAAAAAAACGTAGCACCCGTCGACTTAGTCACGTGACATAATGACGTAGTGCTACAATCCAACATGGCAGACGACACGGAAATGTTTGAGGATTGAGCGGGAGGTCGATGAGTTGCTGAATGTTATCGGTTTTGTGGAGATTGGTATTAGTTTCAGAATGAGTTGCTAAGTACGCAATTACCTTCGCATAGTCAAGTAAGCCATCGGCAATATTACAAATTAACACAAAATTCAATCAATCAGGGCAGGGGGGTACAACGCGGACTGCGCCCACGGGAGTGCTCCGACGGGAGCGCTTTCGTGGGCGCAGCGTTGCATGAGAGTTGATTCGAGTCCGTGGGTGCGGAGGAGCGCTCTTACGGGAGCGCAGCTTAATGCAACGCGCTTCTGGACATGCACACAAACACTTGTCGTTGTCTGTATAATAGTGAACGAAACTAAAAACTGTATGCTGTCTATTTAGTGATGGGTCAACGCAAAAACAACGAAATTATCTCATACCTATACAAAATAGGACCAAAATGCATAAAGTGTTTAACTAAAAAAATAGTTAAACTTTTAGTTACTAACTATTTTAAAATTAGTTAAACTATGATTTTAACTAAACTATTTTAGTTTAGTTAGACTATTGCTTTAACTAAAAAAATTTAGTTAAACTAATTAGTTAGCAACTTTTAGTTAACTTTTGCCCATCACTGCTACATTGTCTTAAGTATGGTTTATAATCAATATCCATGAACTTACAAAGATTTCCATAGTCCCCTTTCCCGTAGTTCTATTGCTTTAATTTGCTTACTTAGTGTCTTACATGAGGTATCATATTTACAAGTTAAAAATAGGACTGCATGATCACTTTTACCCTGTGGACTTAGATACTCTATGTCATCAATGATTTTATCGTCATTTAAGACTAAATCTAAAATATGGGGTTCATTCTGTCCTCTAGCTGTAGTTGCGTTCATGACATGTTGGCTAAGGAAGTTATCCTGCAGTGCATGGTTTTGATAAACTGTTGACTATTTCTATCAGTGGGTTTTATATCATTAGACCAATCAGTATGGTGATTGAAATCACCGACAATGATATTATATCCCCTATGTCTACTGGAGAGATCAGTTATTAAATCATTTACAGCTTTATGGTAGTTAATACCAAACGTGCATATTTGGATTGTATTTCAATAATAGATGCTTGACAGCCTTAGAATTTAAAAGCAACTGTTTTGACTTTAATCTACAGTCAACATAAACAATAATACCACTTGGAGACTTTTCAAAGTCATTATGATACATTTCATATGCGTTGATGAAGAACTCACTAAGTTTTGTTTGCCATAATTTACTGCATAGCCAGTCAGATAGACAGACGGACAGTAAGACAAACAGGTGGAGCTGCCGTGACAATTATTGTCGTTTGTAATCAGCAACAGTTACGCGAACGAAGTAGCATATTCAGTGGTACTACTAATTTTTCATTGCATATGTAGCCGTTTTTTATTTTATACTGTTTGCATGTGCTTTTGTCTTCATTATAAGTCCTCTTCTTGTCGTTCGGATCCGAAGACCGAGATTGAAGTTCATGTCGGTTCTCCGTTGACTGAAGTGGAGTTTTGAACGTCGACGTATCTTGCGCCTTGGCCACGGTAGATTTAAGTGGCAGTGCAACTGAATTCTTGGTTGTCTCAAGCTCACCTTCCTTCTTGCTATTCTGCCAGCTATCTTTCTTCAACTTTGACTCGCTCAGTTCTTGTTCAAAAGAACTCGATTTTCGTGCAACCATTTCCTTTGCCTTGACAGTGGGAACGTCGTCACATGTTGCCTTTTGTTTCTTAATGACCGCATGTGACGTCTTTTTCTGTACGGATGGATTTCCCAAAGAATAGGGAGCTGTGACGGTTTTACAGCGACTTGTTGGTTCTTTACTGGACATAGTCAGTTCTTCATCAAGTGAGGAGTGCAGAGAAGTGTAGATCCTCAATGCCGGCTCGGTGTCACATTCAGACAGCTGTCCATCAAATCCGTGGTTTGCCTTTGGCGTTGTCAACAGGGTGATCAGGACAGATAGTGGACGAATCAAGTCCTTGTGCATTGCAGGATTGTCCGCCTTTACGACCAACAGATCATCGAATGCCAGCGGCATCGATACGTATGTTTTATTTGCACACTACTTCTGTTTCTTGCCTCCATTGTCCTTGACACCGACTGCCTCTGATCCATCGATTGATCGTTTGTCTGTTTCTGGTAGCTTCCAATCAGAGGGAGGTAGCTCCATCAATGTCCCAGCCACAATATTGATTTCTGGAAGGTGAGAACTGACTTCAGTTTTACCCCACTCATTCATTATGGCTTCAATGTCAATGACTTATTTCTGAATGACAACACCATCCGGTTCTACATCGATAACGGCTGCTTTGGAACTAACAATCTCAATGTTGGCGACTTCGAACGCAGCTTCCACATTGTTACTTGCTAAAATCGATTCGGTTGGTACTGGGAGCTGCCGTGATTTGAATAAGTTGGGTAAGGTACGATCGGTGGAAGGCTGCCAAGAATAGCAGTCAAATCTTCTGGGCTCCACAGCACTCAGGCCATGTGCCCAGCACACGAATGTTTGTTCATCGCTTGTCAACAGTGTGTCTTCGTGAACTGCAGTGAATGCTGCAACAACGATTTGCATCTGCCAGTCTGCTGGAATATGTGGGAAGCATGCTGCTAAATGCTACAAAGTTTCATAAGAGAATCATATGTTGACTTAGCAAACATGGTATCTGGATGTCGTCGATGTTCTTCATGCTGGGCTCTTTTCAGTTTTACATTCACAGTTGTGATATGCTGCTTTCCTTCCACAGTAGACCAGTTTCTATGAATCAGACGCAAATACACACCAGATCTACTGAGATTGAAGCCGACATGCTTTAATTCACTGGTCACTTCATCCAGAGTGCGACACGCATTCAGTGATTCCACCCATCGTCTTTCATGGGCACCAGCTCCACAGAGACTGATCTTTTTTATTGCTTCCAACAAATCAGGCTGTGTCATTCAGAGAAGGTCTGCCAACGGATGACTTCAAACAAAGCTTCTTTCTACATGACTCATCTTGCTCGCAGATTTCCTTCAGTTTTCGTCGCCTTTCAGTCTGAAACTTTCTCTGCCATTCAGCATTCTTCTTCTTCTGTTCAAGAACCTTTCTGGCCATCTCACGGGCAACTACTGCTTGTTTCATCTCTCTATCATCAGCTGTTCTTAAACTTCTCAAGTCTGCAACTTTCTATGTGACAATTTTGAGAGCTTCTTCAGCTTTTACTTGAGCTTGTATTGGGTTAGACTTTGTGGTCGACCCTTGTTCATGAACGCCGTCAGCAGCACTAGTTGAACTACAGGCTTGTGGCTCTACTTTGTTAACGTTAGTTAACTCTGGTTTTTCTACAGACTGTGTGACTTTTTTCACTGACTTTTACAAAATACATCAGACTTTGTGCCTTGCGTTCTGTTGCTAGCTTCCGAAGTCTGTCGATTTCTGCTTGAAAGACAACTGATCTGTCTTCTGCACTAGCACTTTTAACTCTGCTGGAGATCTCTTTTGCTTCGGCTTTATGGAATTCATTGTTCCTTTGAGGGTACGTTTTCATAACAGTCATATAAATAACGTTGTACTCATTCATTTCTACAAAAAAATTAACCATCATTCTGGATTTACTTAATGTCAGGTTGAGACAATCTTAATAAATGTGTGTTCTACACCAATGCATGATTCCACCATCAATGCTATGTGTACGACTGCATCATTTGGTAAATACGAGTGACCAGATTGCATGTAGTGCACTGTGCATGATTCCAGAGGAAGGCTGTTTACACAGTGGCTCATGAGGGTTGCAATTTTGAAGTTGCGATTCTGTCCACTGCAGGAATCGCAAAAAGCTGTGATACGATTCACTCCTTTTTGTACGCTGTTGCGTACAAACGTCCACAGGCAGGTGCCAATTTCCAACGCGCCACGGCTGGCACACCCTTCATGCCACATGTACATAGTTGCATCATTGTTGGCAAGATTGTGAATGCCGAAGTTGTACGTGGCAAACTGGCGCTTGTAGTACGCCACTCCTGCTGAGATTGACGGTGTGATGAGTGTTTTTTGAAGGTCAAATGTAAAACACATGTGAGCATTTGAATTAGATTCCTTTGCCGAGCTTAACTTAGCTCGAACTTTTTCTGCAGGTGAAGCTCGCGCTGTACCTCAACTTCCCGACTTGGGGAAACGTCAAGCAGTATCTTA
>Ga0209149_1001716_pt1 | contig 11501 bp, 13 predicted proteins | sample WorMetTyACAVOLI2_FD_187423 | JGI IMG/M metagenome (GOLD analysis project Ga0209149, IMG submission 187423) | Marine gutless worms symbiont microbial communities from Max Planck institute for Marine Microbiology, Germany - Olavius algarvensis... ...
GAATCAAATGCTGACTTAATATCAATATAAGCCACGTCAAGTTGTCTATTAAAATTTCGGTGTAACTCTGCCAACAATCTCAAGGCTAATATGGCATCCATAGTAGACCGCCCGGCAGTAAAACCAATAGTACCAAAACTTTAAGACAGAAAACGGGGACTCAAGAAAAAAGAATAAAAGAGTCACAAAGCTGTAGACTGCAAGTGAAAATAATAACATCACCATCCGATGGGGTGACAATTTTTTAAGCACATAAAAACAGTTGCCAGTGTGATACCTGACAGCAGTGTTTTTCACAAGCAGCCTCCAACTGTTTGACAACGGCACACAACTTGGCGACGACGCCTCGTGGGATGGCCTGCGCTGCACGGAAATGTTGACCGTAAATGTCCTTAGCCAGCATCTTCACCTGCACAATAGCATGAGTGATGTGTGAACGTGACGACCAAACAACGCTGACTACAGATTCAGATGCTAAACTACAATAAAGACAAGAAAACGGGAACTCAATAATAGGTTGTTGGTTGCATAGTGCAGTGGTAGAACGTTGGACTTTGACTGGCGAATTTTCCCCGTCCTGTGCTCGACCTGCAGCTGATGGGTGACCACTTATGTGGGTAAACCGTCTACCATAGGTCAGCCAACCAGGCCAACTCAGTCTTTCATCCTTTTGGGGTATTTAAATGAGTAGTAGGCGCCAATTAGATGTCCGCAACCTCAGTCTAGGGAGGCGCCATCTGGTGAACGCTTACGAGGTAAAAGCAGGCATTGGTGTAGTTGCAGGTTAACTGTGTGATCCATGCCTGAGCGCCTTAAGTGTGAGGTACTACAAAAAGTGTGCAACATAAATACACTTACCTACCCACCTACCTACAAACTGAAAACACTACATTAATATATAAATGCAGCTGGCATTTTGGAAATAGATCTAACAGTTGTTTTACAATACAAAATCATAGGGAAATGTAATGCAACACTGTTGTTGATGCATTATATTCCCGATGACATAAGAAATTCCCACATAAGAAATTCCTATCAAACACATGATGCCAGCAGCAGTAGCTTCCAGTCCAAATCAGCTGCTGAGTTTGGGATTAGAAATCCTATGCTCTTGCTACATGACGTAATACATTTATTTTAATATTTACTTTTCGTTTTACTGTATGTTCTATGTTGATTTGCAATCATAACCACTGTGCACACACGTGCCCTTTAATCTTTTGCACTCCCCGAGGGTTTTATTATTATTCTGATTATTAATTGTAGGTGTTGTTACAGAAGTACTGATAAAGGTAGGATAATGAAAAAATGCCAGAAAACCTAACTATAAAGCTAAATAATGGCACTAGTGGTGCACAGAAACAGGTCATCATTGTCAAGCACAGGTATCATTGAACTGAAGCCACCAGGGTAACCTGGGTAAACAGTATAGTCATAGATTAGTGCTTTAATGTTGGCAATGATGATGACTACGTGCGATAAACTGTTCCAGATCTACGTAGCAGCCATGTGAAAGGTGCGATCGCTGACGTCAGAAAGTCAGCATGGTCCACGTACCTATGTGATATTTTTAGCAGGATGATTTCCTGATGCCAACAATGACTCACATAGGTCTCAACATGTATCAAACCCAAGTCACATGGGTGACAAGTCCACTGCCTGACTACTGAAACACAATCAACAAGAAGTGTGGCCACCGGGTTCGGCCGACATGGTACGCCCCCAGCTGGGCTCTAATGACACAGGTACAGCATTGGGCCAAGACGGTTCAGACTGACCACGTGACCTTGCAACCTCGACCTTTGACCTTGGAGGTCATGGCGCCTGTGGCTGATGTGGTTCGTCATCCTCCATCCATGTACCAAGTTGTTTGAAGTTCGTAGGCCTTGCCATTTAGAAGATATGGCATACGATGTGTGAGCATTAACGGGTCTGGTGACCTTGAACTTTGACCTTTTGACCTCAAACTGTGCGAATTGCTAGAAGGTGGGAAACCTTCATTCCGAATTTGGGCACGCTAGGCCTTCAGGTTCTCGAATTATTCGCTACATACGCGACAGATGGACAGACAAAAGCAATGCTTAATGCCCCTTCCCTACGGGCCTGGGCATAATACACGAAAAACTACAAAATGTAAAAAGTACATCATACAGGACACTCAACAGCGGAACTCCTGGTAACTTGACCCGCTGCACAAACCTTCTGGCGCGTCTCTTCCATCTTTGAATGGAATTTCTTGTGGCGTCGACCTGTCCAGCCTGCCGCAAACTCGGGACTCATGGTTGTCTCGGCGGTGAACGAGTGCTTTGTGCCGCGATTCGACTCAAATACAAAGCCAGGCAAATCTTCTCTCAACACTGTCGCCTGCTGCTCAAACAACACCCACAGCCACATGTTACAATACAGGAGGCATGTATCATAATAATCCATTATCAATATTATTATCATCTTCCTATTATCATCATAAAATTGTGAATTTTAATACAGTAAGTAAGTAAGTAAGTAAACGTAGATTTATATAGCGCATCAACAAAAAAATCTCTAATGCGCTGTGTTACCAAAGAACCAATAAATCCAGTAAACAAAAATAAAATGTAAATCATAATTACACAAAACTGTACCTAACAAGATCAGTGTAAGATATGATAAATCTTTCAATGTCTCATACAACATTATCTACTGTTTTTCTAATAACAACAACAATTTGGTACTTATTATGTAATCCAGTTCAGACAATAAACCAGATTCTTTCTTTTCTTCAAGCACCTTATTCAGAATTACTTTTGAAACCACATGTTTCGATGTAAATGGTAACTGTTAATATTTACTACTAAGGCATGCAACATTTTAAGCAACAACTGACATTACAAAGTATCATACTGCGAGAAAAATGAGAACAAAATAAACATCATCACCTGCTGGCCATCAGAGTTCTGTATCTGCAACTCGCCATCTTTCTTACACATCAGTGTCCAGTTGCCAATCGTCAGTCGAGTCTGGCCGGACTTTGACAAGATCGGCTGACTAGTAGTTCCAGTTTTCACCTGCCCACGGACTCGCTGCAATTTCTCCAAAAATTCACCACGATTCTCTGCACACAATAATTACAGTAATGCAACTTAACCATGGATAACAATATAATCTGACTGCCATCAATTAACATTCATTACAAACTGGGAGCCACAGTGCATCGCTGTCTGCAGTACCCGGCTCCTGAGTACCTGGTCGACGGCTGTACACCAGTCTCAGACATTCCCAGCCAACGTCATTTACGATCAGCCACTCAACATCACCTGACTGTACCCCATTACCAGCTCAGCACTTTCAGTCGTGGGGCCTTCTCTGTCGCCGGTTTACGGTCTGGAACTCGCTACCAGACAGTCTCCGTGACCCGGCTCTCAGCAGCAACAGCTTCAGACAATTGCTGAAGACGAATCTATTTCGTCGATACCACTCAGCACACACAGCGCAGTAGAGATGCTTCATGACTCTGCGCTACATAAATCGATTATTGACATTACTGACATTCATGTTGTTCATTATAACCACAGTACTAAGCTTACGATGGCCAAGACAACATAACCCACCCTCCTGAAGTGAACCAGTTGCAGCCTTCTTCCACAGATCCCAATAGATTTCTGCTAATTGTTATGTGTTTGCTTACTATATTGAATTGAGGCATTACCATCATCACATCAAACACTAAATTCATTTTGTATTTCTACTGCGACATCAAACCTTGTTTTATGCTGCTTCTCTTCAGTCTCATTTAAGTCCTCACAAACGGAATTCCCCTTGGACCTATGTAAAATTGGTATTAAAAAACAAGAGTCCCAGAGCTAACTGACTGTGAAAACTATGTGATCCTGTGGTCATTAGTTCTGATGCACTATTGGAATTTGATGGACAGATATATAGACGGATGGACGGACATGCTGCCTATGGCTAAGTTGTGCCCGAGCACAGCTGAGTGCGACGATAAAATCAGAGTTGTAAAAAAATAGACATTAGACATACCGGAACTATCTGATCCACCTTCCGGACTGCCGCTGGAATACATTGTTGCCAGTTTGCCATCAAGAATAAATCGAAACCAGCCATTACTGCCATTTGACAGCTCCAATGCTGCAACGTCGCTCCACAAGTACAGGCAGTCACGGCCTCGGACCACACACCAGTCCTTCCAGTGATACGGACGACCTTGAACTATTTCCTTTGCATCCTCCAAGGTTGCATCCGCAGCCATCGCAGTTGCCTCATCAGCCTGTAATTGATAATATCTTAAATATGATATTCACATCACAACGTAACTCAGAGATCTGTGCGAAAATTTTCAACAGAATACACATACACCTGTGAGAATACTCATTTTTTGCTTAATTCTATTATCCCATAACAGCTGTTATATATCTGTCCTCCAAGAGTGAGAAAATTGATAAGGTTTAACATAACACTCCACACATAATAGGTCTCTTTTGGCAATCAACCAATCTCAGACAACATATGTAACAAGAACTTAGCTATCACAGACAGATCGCGTGTCAGCTGCACATACAATAAATAGATGGCATCTAGGATTATAGTAACTCTGTGACCTTGAAATCTAGGCTGAAGATCACTGAAGGTAATTGGAAACGGCACCATTCAATAGATCATATATGACTTACTATTAGTCGAGTTATTTGACGCTGAATATTATCGTGACCTTGAAAAGTGCATTACAGGTCATTCAAGGTTATTGAAATTGGTACCATTCGACAATTTCCGTGTGGTTTCTTATTCGCCTCCTATAGTAACTATGGCGTTATCTTGTACCGTTTCTGTGATATAGCAACTTACTGATCGAAAATCACAAAATTTCTATACCCCACCAGTATTTAGCGCCCCAACAAGGGGTGACCCAGTCGGAATTTTGCGAAGCTGTTTGATAGTCGTAAAACTAGAATGAATGGGCTATCATGTGTTGAAGAAACTATGACAATATGTTGTGTCATTTCGATAGAATACTGGAACGTGACGGACAGAATTGCTATATCAATATCGTGCGTAATCACACTGACACGATAAAAATGAAAATTACAAAAAAAACAAACAGGGCTTGTTAAGGAAGAGATGCAACACATAAAAATTAAGCCTAAACCAACAGTCATTCATAAAAACTCCTCATGTGTGTGTGACTGTGTGTGCACATCATTGCATAGAACTGTTGTACACAATACAGCACAGCACAGTTCTGACAATTTTCCCTCTTAGAACAATCACCAATACTCAGATGTCTGTTGGAAGGGAGGGACTCCTCCCTCAAGAAATTCTTTCCTACAAAACATATATCTGAGCAACACTGGCAGCACAGTAAAGTAAAGGAAACTTGTATTTGTATAGCACATCATCGCTAAGCACCTTTAATGTGTTACCGCTTCCCGTAAGTCGGCACTGATCTCCGCTAGCCAGTCCCTTCAGCCAGTCATTCAGCGAACACCCTGAGACCCGGATAGGGGCTAGTGTATCACGCGACATGCCTGTTTACTCCCCCCAGCATTCACCGGGTATTCATTCCAGCCTAACCACAGACGGCGGGCTCACGCTGAGTAGGCCTGGGTGCCTGATTCTGCAACAAGGTGGTTTACCCGTCTAAAGATGGTCACCCACCTAGGCACTAACCGTGCCTAGCGTAGAGTAACTACATAGAGTAACTGATCAAGTCCAACATGTTTCGCTGAGTAGGTCTGGGTGCCTGGTTCTGCGCCAAGGTGGTTTACCCGTCCAAAGATGGTCACCCACCTAGGCACTAACCGGGCCTAACGTAGAGTAACTACATTGATCAAGTCCAACATGTTACTGCTACACTAAACCGGCAACGTCATTCATAACTTACCTTATCTTCCTCATCATCGGACTGTGGGCCGCAGAGGTTCAGCACCTTCCGAAAGATGCCCAGCTGAGCGAAGTAATCAAGAAAACTGTCTCTCGACTTGAGCATCAGATCTTGTATCATCTGAAGTGCTATATAATGACTATCGTCGTCCTCCTGCAAATAACACACCAGAAACATAACCGACATAAATGTAGTTAAATTATCTGGAGCCAAAAAAAATGTTCCAAAAAAGTATCACAACTGAATAAATAAGCAGAGTTTGACGTCCCACTGGCACATAACAGGTATTTCGAAGACATTGTCTTTCGGGGCAATCATTTATACTATTACTGACAACCAAAGCCACAATAAAGAAGAGAAGATACAAAAAATAAAACTAACCCTAAGCCAAACAAATTGCCCCAGTTGGCAAAACAACAAATAACAACCACAAACAACATGCACACATTGCAATATTTATCAGTTAAACCAACCTAGTTTTGTTGGTTTAATTGTTTACATATTGCAATGCTCGTGTGCATGTTGTTTGTGGTATTGCCAACTGCGGCAATTTGTTTGTCTTAGGGTTAGATTTATTTTCAAAACTAGGAACATCCACTCGAAATACATACCTCATTATCAAGAACGACGGAAAGAACTTCGACAAGCTGCGAGCCAAAATTGACACTAGGTCCTTCCTGAGAGCAGATTTCATCTAGCAACACTGGGGTTATGTAGTGCATCATCTTCCTCAGCAGTGCAAGACTTGCTTTCCTATTGATACAGACAAAATAAATCTATAACGTCCTGTCTGCAAATGCTCATTACAAGAACAGACACAGTAAACAAGCCTCACATTTATATACTACAACTTCTCAGCTGAAAGAGCTCAGCTGCGCTTTGTCGGCTTCTTTGATCTAACTAGCACAATTTATGCAAATATTCAAAATCATACCAAGCTTCATCGAAATGAAGCTGACAAAAAAGAAACAATTTAAGCAAAAGTGAGGGATGTCAACAGACTGCTACCCCATCCCTGTTACCCCATCAGCTCTGCTGACCTTTAGTTACAGCGGAGCAAAAATGTTACATCAAGGAAATAAAACACTGCCAGCAAAAACACAAAAATACACTAAATTTTACACACTACATTTACCTAAATATACAGTTTAAAAATAACACACACTCTCTCTCTCTTGTGTGCTCTGCCTTTTCAGGCAGGTCCAGGGCTCCAATGATGCCAGTCTTCTCTATCATGAGCTCTTTTCTTTATATGATCATATTCCACATCGTTGCTCTTCATCCAGTCTATCATTGTATCACTCTGCCTCCCACGAGTTCTTATCCCATCCATTCTGCCTTCTAAGACTGTACGCAGGAGGGATTCACTTCTCAAAACACGACCTAACCAATTTTTTCTGTCTTTGTTGAATGGTGTTCATAAATAACACATAATTTGAAAGCAAAAAAAGCAGTTTTCAAATGTAAATTAAGAAGAACTTAGTTAATAAAAACAGTAAGTCCATGGTCTTGACTAGATAGGTGCACAAGAATAATAAGTGAAATAAAAATGAATCAATCCATTTAATCACAAACATAACATAAAAGAAAATATACCGGACGGACTGGACCATAGCGCTCTGAAACACGTGTGTGAAGATAGGAAGAAGATGGCGTAGAAAGACTGGCGCCATTTCTGGATCTCCTTTCACTTCAACAACCGTGTCCTGCTTATCTTCAGCAGCATCCTCGTGCCGCTCACCTTCAGGTGCAGTGGTGGCCGCATCAGCTGCTGAAGCCGCAGATCGTGCCAGGTTCTCCTGGTTCACTGGGATCATCCACTCACCTAACAAGAATATAACAGTACTAATACCATCACCAAGCACAGTGTTATGGCACTGCCGAAATGTCATTGCAAGATTTCACTCAGTCCATTTGACAAATTCAGAACACGACCAAGTCGCTGCAAACCCTCAGTTCTTAAAGTAAACTAAAGAAAACTGTGGATTTGTATAGCGTTGCAAACACGCCTCTAATCCGCTACCGCTTCCCGTAAGTCGGTACTGATCTCCACTAGCCAGTCCCTTCAGCCAGGCATTCAGCAAACACTGCAAGAGTATGGATATGGGCTGGTGTATCACATGATATACTCCCCAGCTTTCACCAGGTACTCATTCTAGCCTAACCACAGAGGGTGGGCTCAGGCTGAGTAGGCTGGTTCTGCACCGAGGTGGTTTACTCGTCCAAAGACGGTCACCCACCCAGGCACTAACTGGGCCTAGCGTAGAGTAACTATGTTGATCGAGTCCAACGTGTTACCGCTACACTAAACTGGCGACTATATGATCAAGCCAGTAGGCTGCTTAAGGCTAAACCTATATATAAACTAAACTACACTACGAAAAACGTTTAACACCAATGTCAAATATCTAGTTATGCTGTTTTGTTAGTTAATCATAAATATTTTTAAGTCACAGGAATTTTATCATTGACAAGCAATGTAAATGACATTGAAATACACAAACAGGACGAAATAATTTCACACCAGGTGACTGCAGAATCTGGATCACTTCTCTGTGACCTTCATCTCCGCGCTCTCTTGCCTTGTCTAGTGGCGTTTTACCATCTTCGTCCCGCAAATCTGGGTTTGCTCCGTACCGCAGCAGGGTCTAGAACACATACACAAGATACAATCTTACATATAGTTGCCATTATGTCTGCGTGCATGTTCCTTATAGCTGGCCAAATGGCTGGGATAATCAGGACCAAACTTGGCATACGTATTTATCTTGACCCACGGGTATTAGGCAAGTCAAGGTAAGAATGCCATAATGGAGGCGTCGACACAGGCCGGGAGTATGACGTAGGCATGAGAATGGGGACGAGAGGGATCAGCACGTCAAGGTCAAGGTTGGGGTAAATGAGGTCAAGGTCAAGGTTGAATCGCCACAAGCATGAGAATAGAGGTGCTGCAGGTGCCGAGAGGTACAGAGACATGGTACAAAGACGTGGCAAAAGCCATAGGCATGAGAATGGAACCACAATAGGCATCGATTCAATCCGTCCGGAGGACGTGTATATTACGGCTATCACACTACAAGCATCATTGTGTGCTGTACCCTCTATAAGTCAACCGTCTCTGAGTGCCTCATCTGTCTATAATCATCATAATGTGGCTCGATTGTAGGCATACCGCAATAAGGTATAAGAAACACAGGTGAGACAAACCTGCAAGTAATTAACCCCCAAACCAATTTACTAAAATTGCAAATTTAGTGGCACCCGACTCATCTTGCACAGACAAATCCTCACACAAAACTTATTAAAATATTCTGCCCATCCAATGCGGGTAGAGGAGGGGCAGAATAAAACAAGAGGTCAAAGTAATTTGACAAAAAGCGCCTCACGGGGGGCCCATTCCCCGGTTAGGGGTCACCCCAAGGGGTCGAAATTTGTACCATTTGTACCTGGGGTAGGGTTTCCTATTAGTGTTCCATAGTAACTATAGGCCTAGGATGCACCATTTGGCCACAGTGCATGCGAGTGACAACCAACCAACCAACGACCAACGACGTCACGACTAAAGTAAAGTGAGGCGCTTAATAATAAGCACAAAGCTCTTCAATCTCCCCTCCTCATCCTTGAACACACTACACATATGCACTGCCAGCAAGTGGTGGCAGCTGCGCACCACCTACACCTGGATACACTCCCCATCCTTCCTTCTCATTCTGGCATGGCAAGTGCAATGGGCCATCACTGAATTGGCCTCAGCATTAGTCGTGGAAAATATAGGCCACCGGCTCCGATGGTATGTAATGTAACGTAATAAAATGTAAAAAAGAACAGATTAGGGTGACGTAAAGTCAGAAGACTGAAAGGTCACCTAACATAGTCAAAACATGTTAAATTAGCTCGGAATGCAGATAATGTAACTAAGATGGTGGGAACGATGTAGTAAACAGAGGAGTTTTCATGGTTCAACGGAATTGCAGGGTCGACATAGCAGTGATTGTTGATGGCAGACTGTTCCACGTCCTGGTGCCAGCGACAAGAAATGCTGGGTCACCCAGTGACGACCTTCTAGTAGGTAGTACGACGAGCGCTGGCAAACTCGATGATCACAGACACTGTCTGGGCTCCATGGTATACTAATAGCAAATCATGCTCAAAAAAGACTACAGAACAGTTAACAGAACGTACCTTAACTATCTGCGGACGACCAAAGCAAGCGGCATAATGCAGTGATGAAGATCGAAGTCCACGGTTAACATCGGCTCCTCGCTCACACAGGAACTCCACCTAATAAAACATAACCTTCTTAGTGAAAACGACCACAACTAGACGAGCTACATGACACGAGGGGGTCAAGAATGACACCTCTGCCAGGCCTCCAAATCTATCTTCGGCCTTGTGTGACCTTGACCTTTAACTGACCCCCAAAGTTGACCATTTCATGCCAATGCCTCCTCGACCACTTGTGCCAATTTACATCAGAATCAGTTCATTCATCTTCAAAATTTTGTGTTCACGAGTTTGGTAACAGACGGACAAACGGACGAATGGACAGACGGACAACCTGATAACATAATGCCTCTACCAGATAGTCTGGCTTAGCATAAAAACACAATTAAGACTTAAAATCACAAAAAGATGAAAAATAACGTACAAATCAGTATAGTAATTGCAAATGGTCCATCATGACAACATAAATGTGTGAATTTGATAAGGGATATACTGATACATTTCATACCATTTCCTGTGTTCCAAATGCTGATGCCCAGTTTAGTAACGTCTGTCCAACATCATCTGTGTAATTAACTTCAATGTCTACAACAACATAGCAACTGCCAAATTTCAACCGTCATCACCGATAACAAAACCACTTTGGTTTATGACGGTAAAAGTATCTTATTATAATAACATGATGTTGCCATTTATCATTTACTTAAATATTCATTTTAGATGTAGCTTGAACAATAAAAAATTAGGAAACTTGTATGATTTTGTATGACTGCACATCAGCCAAGAAACTCATAAATCTCTGAGACTCGTCTACAACGCATACAACTAAAAATTAAAAAAAATAAATAAATTGCTACATTAACCCTTTAGACTCCAAAGGCAATTATAGTGCCACAATCAAATAATACGAAGTTGGTACACTGGCCGTTGATGGCTGTTACATTTGGTACAGTCAGGTGCAACAGATTGGTCATGTATAATGAGTATACATAGTGTTGGGAGTTAAATTTTTAATGTTGCAAATTTGCCATGAATGTCCGAACACAGTGTACTGTGTACCACAGCCTTTAGTCCCGGCTATTCAGTCCAATTGTAGATTCAAGCCACGCCTGTGTGTTTGCCACATAGACAGGTAGCGGTGGCAAGCTATTGTTTGAAAGACCAGGCAAATTATTTTGCGTATCGAGCTATTCATCAACGAGTTCGTACGTACGAATTTGCGTAAACATTGCGTAAATTTACGACAACTCGTACGTAGTCGTAAATCGAAAAGTTCGGCGTAAACGTTGTTTGTTGACGACAATAAATAATTAATATGACAGTAATAAATAGTAATTTCAGCGATTTACCGTAATTTGTTGACATATTCGGTACGTTTAACGTCATCGATGACATAATCGTA
>Ga0209149_1001717_pt1 | contig 11500 bp, 5 predicted proteins | sample WorMetTyACAVOLI2_FD_187423 | JGI IMG/M metagenome (GOLD analysis project Ga0209149, IMG submission 187423) | Marine gutless worms symbiont microbial communities from Max Planck institute for Marine Microbiology, Germany - Olavius algarvensis... ...
CGTGCACTGTGGCCAAACGGTGCATCCCAGGCCTATAGTTACTATGAAACACTAATAGGAAACCCTACCCCAGGAATTCAATGGTACAACTTTCGACCCCCTGGGGTGACTCCTAACCGGGGAATGGGCCCCCGTGAGGCGCTTTTTGTCAAATTACTTTGACCTCTTGTTAAGAATTTTATGACGCGTGGATCTCAGGGGTCTGTAGACCAAAGTTGACCAAACGTGGCGCACGTGTAGAGCAACCATCTGTGCATAACAAGTTTTTTTTCAGAATTACAATATTCTGCCGCGTTCGGGCGTGAGAGCAAAAAGTTTGCGGGCGGGGTCTGAAAATATGCCAAATTTCGTCACTTTTTGGCCCACCATTTAGTTTAAGGAGGACCAGGAAAAAATCCAGGTAGTAACTTTTCTATTCACACTCAAGGTCCACCACGTGTAAAAGTTTCGCGAACCTCCGTTAACCTGGGCCGGAGCATAAGGCGGCCATATAAAATTAAAAAATAACATTCGCAAAACATAACATGGACTTCGCTCAAGCTACGCTGAGCGGGCGTCCATAAAAAGTGTATACACCAAAATATCATCCCAAAAATGGCGTCCGTAGATAAGTAGTACCTCAGAAATAACCGCTTGCTATTCGATAGCGAACTTTATCTTTAACTTGACATTAATATAGCAGCAATTAAATATTCTTTCGCGCAAAAAGACGAAATATTGCCGAAAATTAGCGCGTTTAAAACAATATTACTTACGCCAGCAGAAACTTGTTTACTGTGTGCGTGATACAGCGACATACTGTGACGTGGCGTATTCTTCCGCCCAATAGCAGCTCTTCTTTCGAAGTGTCCGTTATTTTTGGGATGGTAAATTTGATGACATTCGTCGCAACGCTGTATCTGTGGTATCTGTGGTATTGCCTCCATAGATTTCATTAATACCTCTATGGGTGCAATACAACGGGAAACTGACCAGCAGACCAGATTGCCGTCAAGTGCGAGGAGAGTGACGTAACAAAATATTGCCTTATAGCGGACCACCCGTACGCATGCGTGCTCTGGACTTCATTGAAAAGAACCGCATTTCCGCTATACCGATACGATAATCCTACCAAGTGCACGGCACTGTTAACCCTTTATAGTGCAAAGTCGATGGAGGCATAACTGGAAGTCGGCTCAGGTGGTTAATTCTCACCTAGTGTGTGACCCCACAATCCGGCAACCAGGTTTCGACCACCCTCGGCAACAGTTGTCTCTGCTTAACCGTTTTCGCACGGAACAGGGACACTGCGGTGCCTGCAGAAGGAAATGGCGACTTACAGACACTGATGTGTGTCCTTGTGGTGAGACCCAGACGATGTCTCACATTGTTCAATCCTGTTCCCTGACAAAACTGAATGGCGGCATATCTCGGCTACACTCTGCGGATGAAGACGCTGTTTCGTGGCTGACCAATTATGGTTAATGACACGCATACGAGAAGAAGTGCAAAGGCAATTATAGTGCCACATCGAATAATATTCAGTTGGCACACTGGCCGTTAATGGGTGGGTTGTTACATTTGGTACAGCAAGGAGGGGACTGGACGGGACCCCAGCCGCCCAGGCCCCTCCTCGCTGTACCAAATGTAACAGCTCACCCATCAACGGCCAGTGTACCAACTCACCGTATTGCCATATAATGATCCGTTGCTCTGCGATGTGCGCATTAAAGGGTTAAGGCGGTTTGATAGATAGCAGAAGTCTGTCACTTTTGTTTAATATGCCTATTATATAAGTCAGGTGTAACTTACGAAAACAAGAGACGTTTAGTGACCACTGTCCAGTGTTGGTACAGTGGACAGTAGCTGTAGTCTGACCGCTGATTCTATAGCCAGGTAAACAGGTGATGTTAACCGTAACACCGAACTCCGTATCTGTAGAGTTGATCTCAGCGACAGACGTGTCCAGCGCAGGACAGTGAACCACTGGCTCAAGCAACAATTACACTCAACGAGTAATGTGTTGTGCTGCAATGTTAACAGTATTTTATTTTGACCAAAACTGAAAGTACTTTCCTTGTTGTTTTTAAGGATGTCAAAGAAAATAAGCAAGGCTACAAATTTATACCTGTGTCTACAGTTTACAAAACAATGGCGTTGACTGTGTTGCTGTATAAATCCGAAAAGTAGATTCTGAATAACACAAAAGTGAAGAGATTATGAGTATTTCAGGTGGCATTTACGAAATATTGACGGTGTAATCATAAGAGACTGGACCAGAAATGAGGTCTGCAGAAGGGTTGGCTTGTGACAAAGAGTGACAGATCGCTTCCAGCAACGGTGTCACCGACACGCCTGCAGGATAGCAACAACAGATACTACAACAACTTAGCTATCGCAAACAGATCGCGCGTCAGCTGCGCACACAATATGCCGAGGGCATCTATGATAACCGCGTGACCTTGAAATCTATGTTAACGGTCAATCAACGTCACTGAAAACGGAACCATTGAGTAGATCATACACGACTTACTATTAAACGAGTTATTGGACGTTAAATATTATCGTGACCTTGAAACGAGGGTCAGAGGTCACTCGATGTCATTGAAGCTGGTGCCATTCGAAAGCTTGTATGCAGTTTCCTATTCGCCTTCTATAGTAACTGTGGCTGTATCTGTAGCCGTTTGTGAGATATTCAGTGTCAAAGAATGGCGTGACCTTGAACACCAGGTTAGGGGTCATTCAAGGTCATTGAAAATGGCGCCGTTCGATGAACCATATGCGACTTTCTGTTGGTCGGCCATTGTAAATATAGCTCTATCTTGTGCCATTTTCGATTTATTTGAGGTTGAGTAACATCGTGACCTTGAAATCGGGGTTAGAGGTCACTCAAGGTCATTAAAATTGGTGCCATTCGAAAGCTTGGTTGCGGTTTCCTATTCGCCTTCTATAGTAACTGTGACCGTATCTGTAGCCATTTGTGAGATATTTAGCGTCAAAAAGTGGTGTGACCTTGAAAACAGGGTTAGGGTTCGTTCAAGGTCATTGGAAATGGCGCCATTTGACAGATCGCATACGAGTTCCTATTCGCCTTCCATAGTAACTATGGTGATATTTTGTATCGTTTGCGAGATATAGCGACTATTTTGTAGAAAATCGCAACATTTTTATACCGCGCGTCAGTATACTGACGCGCGATAAAAATCTGGCAAAGCCTGGATACTTTCGCGGACAGATGAGTGAAGTAAGGACGACCTGAAAATGGCTTTACAAGTTGACAAGATGCAGTCAACTTGACTCAAGACAAAACAGAGTGAAGGAAAACCATTAACAAAATATTATTTAAAATATTCGGTGCAATGTCAAAAGACACACATTCAAAAGTCAGTAAGTATTTTGGCAAGAACCACTAGAAGAGGTGATTGGTGTTCGTAGGGACAAATTTTTGAAGAGGTATTGTGCAACAGACAATTACACATGCCGTCTGATTAATGCCAGACATTAGCTAAACAGCGGTTCTCTTTTGTTTTATTTATGTGCTCTTGTTTTTTGCTTGTTTTATTTGTATTTACTAATTGCTGTATTTTCACGCTACCACTGATTATGGTGAAACAAGAAGTGTGGCCGCTGGGTTCGGCCGACACGGTATGCCCCCGCATACCTCCAATGACACAGGTACAACATTTTGTTTCCCGAATTAAGAAGAGGCAGAGATGAAACGCACAGACGATGTGAGCTCATGACCTTGACCTTTGACTTTGGAGGTTACCGCAATTGTCGGTCTTACGCGTCTTGCTACTTTGTCAGAGCACAAAGTGCAAATTTCGTGGTATGACCCACACGGGTCAGACATACCATGTGACCTTGTGACCTTGATGTTTAACCTTGGAGGTCATGGCGCTTGCCGCTGATGCGGGTCTGTGTCCTCCATCCGCACACCAACTTTGAAGTTCTTAGGCCTTACCGTTCGGAAGATATTGCACATTTTGTGCGTCGGCGTTAATCGGCCTGTGACCTTGAGCTTTGACCTGTTGATATTGAAACTGGTGCGCAATGTAGCACGTGTCACGCAATACCCTCTTGTCAATTTTGGTGATACTACGACTAATTGTTTTCGATTTACGGACCACTGGGCCAACACAGCTCAGACTGATCATGTGACCTTGCGACCTTGATTTTTGATCTTGGAGGTTATGGCGCCTTGGCTGATGCAGGTCGTCGTCCTCCATCCGTATACCAAGTTTGAAGTTCGTAGGCCTCGCCATTCGAAAGATATGGCACACGATGTGTGTCAACGTTAATGGGCCTAGTGACCCTGACCTTTGACCTTTCGACCTTGAAACTAATAGGTGGGTCGAATGAAAGGTGGGGAACCTTCTTTCCAAATTAGGGTACGCTAGGCTTTTGGGTTCTCGAATTATTCGCTATGTACGCGACGGACGGACGGACAGACGGATGGACAAAACCAACGCTTAAGCTTACGGCTCCATACCTACGGGCGGGGGCATAATAAAGCTAACAAAGCTGCTTATACATGTTCCAGCAACGTCACGGCAGTGAGTCAAGTTAATCGGTTTAAACTGATGATTTTACGGTAGACTATATTTTTTTCAAATTTCTCGCATTTGTAAATAAACGCATTTCCTGACCAACGTTAAGATTAGATAGATATCGATTTGACATGAGAAACGTGATGCACCTTCACAGTCAGGTAGTTGAGAATGAGATGGCGTCCAGTTTCTTCCGTCACAGACAGTAAACAGAGATGAAGTTGATGAATGAAATCCATCGATACAGGTGTAATGTACGACAGTCCCTTGGACTGCCAGGTAACTGCTAGGTACGGCGTGCTGAACTGCAGGAACTGGAGCGCACCTATTAGCTGCACAGGTAAATTTATTCCCATCAAAATAATCACATTTGTAGAGTGCCATATGCAAAGCTATAGAGGTGCTGATCAAGCTTACTGCCCGTCACCGACTACTAGCGGCGGACGGGTACTGTTTTTGGCCATGCACAACACTTGTGGGTCTGTCCGTCAGTAGGTCCGTCCCTCTAAATGGTCCGATTTACTTAAGGTAACAAGAACTTAGCTATCGAAAACAGATCGCGCGTCAGCTGGGCATAGAGTACGTCGAGGGTATCAACAGTAACCCCGTGACCTTGACATTTAGGTTAAGGGTCACTCAAAGTCATTGAAAACGGAAACATTGGAGAGATCATACACGACTTACTATTAGTCGAGTTATTTGACGTAGCATATTATCGTGACCTTGAAATGTGGGTTACAGGTCACTCAAGTTCATTGAAAATGGTACCATTCGAAAGCTTGGGTACGGTTTCCTATCCACATTCCATAGTAACTATGGCCGTATCTTTAGCCGTTTGTGAGATGTCCAGCGTCGAAGAATGGCATGACCTTGAAAACTGGGTTAGGGGTCGTTTAAGATCATTGAAAATGGCGCCATTCGATAGACCATATACGACATTCTATTGGTTGGCCATAGCTCTATCTTGTAACATTTTCGAGTTATTTGGCGTTGAATAATTCTTGACCTTGAAATCTGGGTTAGAGGTCACTCAAGGTCATTAAAACTGTTACCATTCGAAAGCTTGAGTGCAGTTTCCTATTCGCCTTCTATAGTAACTATTTCGCTATCTTGTATCGTTTACGATATATAGCGAGTTGTTGGTCAAAAATCGCGAAATTTTTATACACCACCTGTATTTAGCACCCAGGAAGAGGGGGTGACCCTGTCGGAAATTTGTGAAGATGTTTGATACTTATAAAACTAGAATGATTTGGCTACCGTGTGGTGAACAAACTATAACAAGTGTATCGGAGACGACACGAAAGCCGCTGCTCGTCAAAGCCCAAACTGCATTAAAAAACAAAAAATAAATAAAATATGGCGAAAAACGATTTTTAATATGGCGGATGGAATTCTTACACCCTGCAATGTGGCAGGTGGCTCTGGGATAACGTGCCGTTGAATTCGCCCAAACGTCAGCCATATTGGAATTCTGCACCTGGTTTTGATTTTCGACCATATCACCGCAGTCGACATGTCATTCTGCACCAATCTACGAAATTTAATCCAAATCGGACCACCCTCGGCAAAAAATAAAAAGCTCAGCTATCGCAGAGAAACCGCGCGACGCTTCAGGTCATTGAATATTTTGCTAAGTTACTCAAAATCACTCAAGGTCATTCGAAACGACACTGTTGAGTAGGCTTGTGTAACTCCCTAGCATTCCATTGAGACTATGTCTGTATATCGCACCGTTTCTGAGATATACAGCGTCAAAAAATAGCGTGACTTTGAAACCTGGGGTAGGTGTCGTTCAAGGTCATTGAAAACACGCCGTTCGATAGATGACTTTCTATTGGTCGGCCGTTGTAAGTACAGCTGTATCTTAAACCACTTTCGAGTTATTTGACGTTGAATAATCGTGACCTTGAAATATGGGTTATAGATCACTGAAGGTCATTTAAACTGGTACCATTCGAAAGCTTGGGTGTGGTTTCCTATTCGCCTTCTATAGTAACCATGGCCGTATCTTTAACCGTTTATGAGATATTCAACGTCAAAGTACAGCGTGACCTTGAAAACTGGGTTAGGGGTTGTTCAAGGTCATTGAAAATGGCGCCGTTCGATAGATCATATACGACTTTCTTTTGGTCCGTCACTGTAAAATTATAGCACTATCTTGTACCGTTTTTGATTTATTTGACGTTGAATAATATCGTGACCTTGAAATCTGGGTTAGAGGTCACTCAAGGTCATTCAAAATGGTACCAGTCGAAAGTTTGGGTGCGGTTTCCTATTCGCCTTCCATAGTAACTATGGCTCTATCTTGCATCAGTTCCGAGATCAAGCCCGATATTGGTCGAAAATCGTGATTTTTCGATACCCCTTGAATTCGGCGTTCCCGTTCCCGTTCCCGAAGAAATATTGCAATCCTCGTTTGGTGTGGAAAACTAGAATCGTGGCGCAACCCGACGGTGAAAAGACTTGGAAGATATGTGTAACCGTTTACACACGATACCGGCGTGTGTCGGACAGACAGACAGACGGAGTCTCGGAGAGACGGATGGACAGACAGACAAACAAACAGACAGACATCTTGCCACGGCATAGTCCGCACTATGCATACGCGTCGCGCGGTAAAATGCCGTCATGTCGATTTTTAAGATGGCGGATTTTAGCCATTTTAGATTTTAACGGTCGAATAATGAGTTCTTTGAAAAGCCCATGTACGACTTCGGACTTCCTATAGGTCGTCAATAGACATCATAGCTCTAAATTGCTTAGTTTTTGAGAAAATCGCGTTTTTTTGTATTTTTGCGACAGACATACAATATAAGACAGACAAAAAACGAACAGACAGACAGACAGACGAATAGATAGACAGCATCGATGCACTAAGCCGCTCTCGCTGTTGCGAGCGGCGGCTTAACAATAATATTAAGCCTTTTCCATAAAATACCGGAACGTGACGGACGGACAGACAGACGGACAGAATTGCTATTGTTTTTATCGCGCGTCAGTATGCTGACGCGCGATAAAAACTACAAGAACTTAGCTATCGCCAACAGATCGCGCGTCAGCTGCGCACACAATACGCTGAGGGCATCTATAGGCTTAAATATTACACCGTGACATTGAAATCTAGGTCAAGGGTCACTCAAAGTCACTGGAAACGGAACCATTGGATAGATCATACACGACTTAGTAGTAGCCGAGTTATTTGACGTTGAATACTATTGTGACCTTGAAATGTGGGTTAGAGGTCACTAAAGGTCATTGAAAGTGGTACCATTTGAAAGCTTGAGTACGGTTTCCTATTCGCCTTCCATAGTAACTATTGCCGTATGTTTAGCCATTTCGGAGATATTCAGTGTCAAACAATGGCGTGACCTTGAAAACCAGGTTAGCGGTCGTACAAGGTCATTGAAAATGGCGCCGTTCGATAGACCACATGCGACTTTCTATTGGTTGGCCATTGTTAATATAGCTCTATCTTGTACCATTTTCGAGGTATTTGACGTTGAATAATATCGTGACTTTGAAATCTGGGTTAGAGGTCACTCGAGGTCATTGAAATTGGTGCCATTCAAAAGCTTGGGTACGGTTTCCTATTCGCCTTCTATATTAACTATGGCGATATCTTGTATCGTTTGTGAGCTATAGCGACTTATTAGTAGGAAATCGCGAAATTTTTTATACCCCACCTGTATTTAGCGCCCCGCAGGGGGTGAGCCCGTCGTAATTTTGTAAAAATGTTTGATGCTGGCAAAACTAGAGTGATTGGGCTACCGTATAGTGGAAAAAAACTGTGACGATATGTTAAGCCGTTTTCATCTGATACCGGAACGTATCGGACAGACGGATGGACGGACGGACAGACGGACAGACGGACAGATTTGCTCTATCGATATCGCGCGTCAGTATGCTGACGCGCGATAAAAAATGTGCACATTTGGGGGAGCAGGTATGCTTGCTGTGCCTCACACTGCAGATTCTTGTTAATATTCGTATTCGTTTACCATTGCTTGTTTGCTGTATTCATGCACTAACATTGTATAAACGAGCTTAACAACAATAATGTATAATGTTAGAATAATCACTTCACTTCACTTCATTTCAACGGCAGGCAGATCCCATGACAAATAGACATACAATATACTGAGAAAATAACAAAGTGCAAGGAAGTGACACAACATACGTCCGCATGAGGTCACGACGTGATCCCATGTCCAGCATGTCTCAGAGCACGTGACCGTGGTAGTAACCTCACCGTCATCAAATCGATGTCCGACGAAATCACAGGCGTAGACGACACCGTGAGCGAAAGGGAACATGCCGGCGTGTGACGTCGTTGTGTGGGCGTTGATGAAATGTGGCAGAGTAGTTCCGTTGCACTGGATCGCTGTCACACGTGTTTGCCATCACAAACGCTGCAATAGCTGTTGCATCTGACGTGTATTAATCATATTACGGACATGATGAACTTAAAAAGTGCAAACTGCCCATATTACTATACATGGTCGCAAGCTGGTCGCAACATGCTCCCCTAGCCCAAACCCCCATTAATTTTGGCCCTAAAAGTTGTTTTTGGTAAGCTACTCCCCGTACCCTAGTTGTGTAAAAAAAAGTTTAGCACTTGCATCTATGATGACAGGAACAGTGTGTTTCGAGGAAAAAAACTACTATTTTATTGTAATGCAAAATTTGGGGATTTGGGGGATAATGGGGATTTGGGAGATAATGGGGACAGGGGGTTAAAATATGTGGTCGAAAGTGCCATATTTGGAATCGCCGACCCTGATTTGCCTATTCACTATGCAACTTTTACGGGGCTACAATGATGATTAAGGGTAGTTTACTCTTGAGTGCCCCATTGTTAAGCATTTTCGGTCGAAAAGTCACGTTTTGGGCCAAAATTTGACGGTTTGGGGGGATAAATAGGTTTTTAAAATTAAATTTAAGTTTTATAACGCCAAAACGGCACATTCTTGCGTGATTTCACGTCTTTTTAGCTATTGAGCGTAAACAATCCATCCACGGGTTTGACCTGTAAGCTGATCAAAGAAAAAAAGTACAAATAAATAAATGAAGATAATTTTTGTTATATTTCACCCATTTGTCCAGAAGCCCCCAGTGAATGGATTTCTACCAAATTTAATATAGGAGGTGCAGTCGCGGATGTAATCAATTGTGCTGATTTTTTTTTTCGATCGATTCAAGGGTATTGATTTTGTGTGGGTTGAAATTTGCAAATTCCCATAGGAATTGAAGGTCGCCGTTAATAACACTGTCTGAACTACCGTTCAGACAGAAGCAGGTATCGGCAGACGTGCAGTATATCATACCGACCAATCACGCTTGTAGGATCGTCATACCGGCAGGTCTTCGCGTAGCGCAGCCATGCCGTTATTGTTTTTACTCACTGGCCCAAAAATGGGTTTTTCGCCCCGCAGGGGCGACACGTTGCCCCTGCGGTCCGCTCCCCCGTGCCAACTTTCACGTTTATCGGGGCAAAAATGTGGGAATACAGCCCCCAAAACTGTCAAAATTTCGAATTTTGGCCAGAAATTTGTACCTCAGGGGCGACTCGTTTGCAATATTTTTTTACGAAATTCTCATATTTTGTACGCGTCTATAGATACATGTAGCTTTTAAGTTTTTAGTTTGGTCGCTTTCGAGGGACAAACAATCAAGTTATAAGCATTTCCCGCGATGGGGGCATTTTCCCACAAATTTTCAATAGCCCTTGGCGGCAAACTACTGATCGGATCAAAAAAAGTTAGGGGGTGCAAAAATGGGACGCACCTCCTCTATCACCACGCCAAGCATGGTGGGGATTGTGGGTCGCGCACCGGCTGTAGACCAAAAAGTGTGATGTTTTTTTACTGGCAGGCCTGCGCGTAGCGCAGCCATGCCGGTATTGTTTTTACTCACTGGCCAAAAAAATGGGGTTTTCGCCCCGCAAGGGCGACACGGGGCCAAAATGTGGGAATATATATACAGCCACCAAAACTGTCAAAATTTCGAATTTTGGCCAGAAATTTGTACCTCAGGGGCGACTCATTTGCAATATTTTTACGAAATTCTCAGCGTTTGTACGCGTCTATAGGTAGCTTTTAAGTTTTTAGTTTGGTCGCTTTTGAGGGACAAACACCCAAGTTATAAGCATTTTTTCGCGGTGGGGGCATTTTCCCACAAATTTTCAATAGTCCCTAGCGGCAAAACTACTGCTCGGATCAAAAAAAAAGTTAGGGGGGTGCAAAAATGGGACGGACCTTCTCTATCACCATGCCAAGTATGGTGGGGATCGTGGGTCGCGCGCTGGCTGTAAACGAAAAAGTGTCATGTTTCCTTTTTTGTTTGTTTTTTTAATGTCACGCTTTCGAATTACGAAGTTTGTGATAACGGAAACGCCATGAAGCAGTGTAATTTTCAAAACAATTATGGTACCATTGCATAGAGGAATGTTTCTAGTTGTGCATCTATATTCAAGTTTTTCTATAGAACCCCTGGATTTTTTCTTAGGGGCAAATTTATACCAAAAATTGCTATTTTTTCGATTTTGGCGGCCGTAAGGCCACATTTTTAAAGCCACGAAGGTGAAAGTTAGCGTGATTGTGGGGACTTGGGAGACCCTCCCCACGCCAAATTTTGTAAAAATTGATGAAGGGGATATACCCCCTTTGGGGCAAATATTTACCAAAAATTACCAATTTTAGCGATTTTTCGGGCTGCAAGCTTACATTTATAAAGCCAAAGCGGTAAAATTTGGCGTGAGGTGCGTACCTGGGACTTCCTCCCCCAAGCCAAATTTGGTACAAATTTCTTAAGGGGATATACCCCTTTGGGACAAACTTAGGCCTATACCAAAGATTGCCGATTGCAGCGATTCTGCAGGCTGTAAGCACAGCAGCAATTCCAACGTAACGCGCTACGATTCGCCAGGTGGCGTACCACCATACAGGACTCATTTTCCTTACGTTCACGGA
>Ga0209149_1001718_pt1 | contig 11498 bp, 4 predicted proteins | sample WorMetTyACAVOLI2_FD_187423 | JGI IMG/M metagenome (GOLD analysis project Ga0209149, IMG submission 187423) | Marine gutless worms symbiont microbial communities from Max Planck institute for Marine Microbiology, Germany - Olavius algarvensis... ...
CGTGGCCAGTGCGGTCGCGTATGTAGGAAACAGACCTACGCACATTCTGGCATAGAACCATCCACGTTGGCCAAGTGGTTTCTACAGGGTGGGCCGAAAAATTCGAAAAAAAATCGAATTTTTGACCATTTGCAGACTTTACGTATCTCAGCAACCGCTAAAAATAGCCATATAAGCAGCGTACGTACCTTTTTAACCGTCCTGTACCCCCTGTAGAAACCCCGTGAAACCTTGCCCGAAAAAAGCTATGTCGAATGCGAATGGCGGGTTTGTGTCAGTTCTACTGACGCACTTGTTAATTTCTTTGTTTTAATAAAGAATATCGTGGAATGCATGGAATACGATATGATGTGATCCGCGCTGTTTAACGATAGGGATGTGCGAAATAGATTTTTTGATTTCGGTTCGGTCTTTGCCGCGCGATGCTATGCATAAGCGCGGCCTATGCCGTCATGCGGTGTCCGTCCGTCAGTCCGTCACGTTCGTACATTCTGTCAAAACGAATAGATATCTTCGAAATTTTTTCACAATCGGGTAGCACACCATTCTAGTTTTTCCGTACCAAACGTCATGGCAGTACGCCGACGGGAACCTCCCTAACGGGGGCGTTGAATGCAGGTGGGGTAGGCAGAAATCGGGATTCTCAGCCAATGTCTGGCTTCATATCGCATTCTGCGAACGCTGCGACGGCCAGCTGCTATCAACGCGATTGTCGGTCGATACTTGGCTATCGATCGATGCCTGCTGGAGCTAGTGCTATCAACTGACGGTGGTCCGTCCAGTGGCGTATCACAGTCACGGTGCAAGTCTGTTTGCTGCACAGAAAGCCACGCATCTGTGAATACGCCGAAGAGAAGAGAACAGAACATAATTTAATTTACGCAGCGGTAAATCTAACGCGAGAGTATAACTAGTAATAGAAGATTGCGCTTGACGTTTTGTACTCTTGAAGCTAACTACTGACAGACACGAAGCATCTCGCGGCCTCTCGTATTCAGTTTGGTATGAGTTCGGTTGAAAAAACGCAGTTCGGTTTGGATATTATAATTATTTACTATTACTACTGGATGACACTTTGACGTCACTGATGTCACTCATAACAATGACAAGTAAATACAGGGTGACCACTTGTCTGGAAGACCTGGAAATGTCAGGGAATTTGACAGCTGTCAGGGAAATGTCAGGGATTTTACTGAAAATCAGGGAATTGTCAGGGAAAAAAATATTGTCGGGGAAAAGTTGCCTAAAACTGTTTATTGTAAACTGCATATTTATGTCCATACAGGTATTTAGTAGGAGTCTGTTGTGTCTTAAATGTTAAGTATGTGGTTTTGGATCATGTACTGTTGCTTTCCTACCCCCACCACTGACAGTAACACTAGAACGGGCATGATATAAGTTGCGCTTAACATGCCGAGTGCCGCGAACCGTCAGGGAATCTTCAGGGAATTTCACATTGTCTGGAGAGTGGTCACCTTGTAAATAATGTAATTGCATGCTAAAATCAACATGCCAAACTTTAAACTGGCCATGTTTTAAAACGTTCGTTGTCTGCACATTTAATGCAAGTAAAGTTAGTTACTTTTATTTGAACGACCGATTGCATGCAGTTTCTATCGGAAAACCGTCTGAACGGATGTCGAATTTTTGGACGGTTAGGTTTTTAAAAATCCGAACAGAATTTCGGTTTTCCGCACATCCCTATTTAACGGAACAAATAGTGGGGAGTGTCATTGGCTTTCAGGGGATGGACGTGCCCTGAGCATGAGAGATTCAGACGCAGGAGATGGCTGCTGTCTAAACGACAGTCACATATACAACTCGGTATTTGACACTGACATGCACATAAACAAGTTTATAGGTGTTTTGGGGCGAGTACTGTCTGGTCTGAAACTGACAGCCAAACGTGTCTGTTAGTCGAAAGTTTCACAACATCGTTCAGTAAAATCATGCAATCTGAGTAAGTGACAGTGAATAGAAGAAAGACATGACTCCACAATATTGCTGAACTTAAATATAAGTGAAGACACACGCACACGTAAAGTAAATATAACTGATTTAGATGATATGTTCTAATACACGTAGTCTACCATGCAGTTAAGTTTACTGTCTGTACCATTTTGAATGAAGTCGGCCTTATTTACACACGATTCGCCATACTTCGTGATAACTTGTGAATAGCTGTAGTCCTAGTATGACATGAAAATCGATATGACAACAGAAATACAGAAATCGGTATTCCAAGGTCGCACTAGTTACGTAGACGATGCAGGTGCAGTGGTCCAGTTGGTAGAGTATCTAACTCGAAAACAAGGGGTTGCGGGTTCGACTCACACCCGGTCCACTAAGCAACCTTGAGCAAGTTGCTAGCCTACTGTGTGCTCAGGCCAACTCAGCCTCCTACCCTCAGCGGGACGGGGAATGAGTAGTAGCTACGGCTACGGGGTGAAGGCCTAGTGTGGCTGATTGGGGCGATGGTGTGTCTGCTAGCTGCACCGTGGGTCCACTTGTCCGTTAGCGCGGGCAATGGGTGGCCACATAATGCGCTGCGGCACCATTGGCTCATGCCAATCAGCTGCCACTTCCGAGATTGTAAAGCGCTGCTGGTCACGAGTCTGACTCGTGTAAGTGGGAGTGGCGCTATAGCAAGTGTCCAGACCTTTACCTTTTACGATGCTCAAATCCAATGCACAGCGGAAAACTCAACTCAGTCGTTATTGCCAGCTGTCGAGTTGAGTGTTATGTATTCGCCGCTACGCATTGAGTTTAATCATCTTCACTCAGTGTGATAAAATGCAGCGCAACGAAGACTGCATACGTGTAGTTGTACAGCTCAAACTGATGAATTATCCGTCATCGGCTGAGAGCACGCGACGTGATGCGTAGCCCTACATGGCCAGAAAGCATGCCTACCACTGCACTAACACTGCAGATTCCACTCCAGCTCCTCCTCGATCAAACTGCGCCCGATTTTTTGGGGGCATAAATTCGACCGAGACAGCGACGCGTAACCGCAGAAAAGCAACGTAACGAATTTACAGCGGTTGTAATGCACGTATGCCGTAAGAGGCTGCCGTGGACTATGGGTCCCCGGCAGAACGCGGGCTTGAAGTATCGTGTGAAATTGTGAACGTAGACGGCAGTAGTTCACAGCAGGCACTGCTCGGACTCACTGTCTGATGACATGCCGTCGGCAGCGGCTCGTGCCGGTCGATTGACGTCGTCGACTGAATTCTGGTCACTGCTATCTGCGTCGTCTTCGCTCCAATCTGCATCAGACACGCACGCCTCATCAACACATACTACACACGGTATGGGTAAAGAAACTGATAAAACATCACAGGCCGTTCAAAACCGACAAGGGATCGTCTGTCTCGAGAAAAGCTCTCCAATGAACCGTTCTCGAAATAATGGCTGCATAACAGGGGTGTAGATGGCCGGGGGAGTCCAGGAGTCCGGAACCCCAGCTAGCCAGAGGCGACCCGTGAGATTAGCGCAAATCCGGTAAGAAATGCGCTAAGGGGTGGGTGGATGGGTGGGTGGTTGCCCCATGGAAGTAATTTTTGTGTCTTTGGCCACACACTTAATGCATTTTGCGTAAGAGTCAGCAGAAAATTTGCACAAAGACAGACATGCCAAAAATGTGATATTTTGTATTAAACTGCATCACACAAACAGGAAATTTAAGTGCGAAAAACAGCTTTTCTGTGCTTCATAAATCTAAACCTTAAATTTTGCTTCTGAGGGCTTGGCCCCCAGACCTCACCGAGGCTCTGCCCCTGGACACGCTGGCTGGGGGACTAGGTTCCCCCGGACCGTTTCAAACTTGGATCCCCCAGTCACAAAAATCCAGCTACGCCCCTGCTGCCAAAGAGAAGCATTGTCCACTACTGTCGACCTAAGAAAACCACATTTTCGGCTGCACTGTTGAGGCAATGGCCAGCAAAACGCCAGACGCATGCAGTGACCGGGACAGACCTCAGTCCATGTGCAAAATGTCAGCCAACTCCGTTCAGCAGTTTCAAAAAAACATGCGTCCCGAACAGACGGACACAGCAAACTTAACCCTTTAATCGCCACATTAAAATTGCACAGCAATTAGCGGACCATAATATAGCAATAGGCCTACAGTGATTGGTACACTGACCGTTGATGGGTGGGCTGTTACATTTGGTATTTTGGTACAGCGAGGAGACTGGGCGTGGCCGCACATGGCACTATAACTGCCTTTGGAGTCTAAAGGGTTAATATCCCCTCATTGCTATGGCGAGATAATAAATGCAGACATTTGTAAGGCGCATAATGTCAACAGTTACGGACGCGACAATGATGGTATTCAGTCGCAGTCATATTACTTAACCCTTTAATGGGCACATTAAAACCCCAGAGCAACGGACCATTATACAGCAATACGGTGATTGGTAGGCCTACTCTGGCAGTTGATAGGCTGGCCATATTGGTACAGCGAGGAGGGGACGGCGGGCTGCGCCCAGTCCCCTCCTCGCTGTACCAAATGTAACGACTCACCCATCAACGGCCAGTGTACCAACTTCATATTAATCGATGTGGCACTATTGCCTTTGCACTATAAAGAGTTAAACAAACCAAGGCTAAAAATAGTTTATAGTTTAACTGGACAAAACATGGCGTCCACGATTATCACGTGATTGGATTAGACCAATCAGCAACTGGAACATAGTAATTGGCCCAGTTGGCACAACTCATTCTAATCTATGGCTCTGCATAAGACTATTCTCAATAGGGTCATTACCGAACTCGCTGCTGGAATCGTCGCTGCCAGAGGTCGAGCTGGCGCCAGGTTGATGCTGCTGCTGCTGCTGATGACGATGATGCTGATCAGACGACGTGCCAGTGGGAGGTTCTCCCGGGACATCGTCTAAAATCTGATAGCCGTCAGAAGGCTGGCGCGCCGGTAGATCTGCCAATCAATGTTCGACAAAACAGACAGTGAGAACACGAAAATACGAAAACAATATAATAATAAACATGTAGTGTGGCCGCCGGCTTCGGCCGACACGGTATGCCCCCGCCCGCCTCTAACACTGACCTTTGACCGTTTGACCTCGAAACTGGTATGCGAGTCGCATCTAAGGTGGGGAACCTTCCTTCCAAATTTGGGCACGCTAGGCCTTTGGGTTCTCGAATTATTCGCTACGTATGTGACGGACAGACGGACGGACAAAAGTAACGCTTATTGTTCCCTTCCCTACAGTCGGGCATAATAATAATAATAACGGATTTGTATAGCGCCTTTAGGTCCGAAGATACAGAGGCGCTTGATGCAGCACAGGAGGACTAAGTGAGTTTGAAGAGTCGCCGGTTCTTAGTCTTCACATCTAACTAATGTAATACTCACTATGGCCCTATACAGGAAATGTCCCCGCTGTGCCTTTAGCTCAAGACTCTAAAGCCCTGATCTACCAGTAGTATTGTAATAACTGGTCGCGTCAATATTGCGGAGTGGCAGTGGCAGTCACCATGGGGCTACACTGAGACACGTGATTACGACACACTGTGTGATTATGCCTGAAACATTATCTGAACTAGGCTAATACGTCAGCGTAAGTCACAGCGGGAGTGCAGATCTCCAATAATCAGTCTATAAACATAAAACGACGCTTGAAAATCTAAAACCAACTCTAGTCGCAATGTTGTTCGTGCGGATAGGTACAATATTTGTCAGTGAGCTTGTTATGCTATGACTTGAACATCACTCACGCACCGCAAACTTACTTTACCTGTAGTAGGGTGTTTCAAAAAAGTAGCCCTCCTAAAACTTTTTGGAATATTTTCACTTCGGTTAAGTCATTTTGCATGAAATTTTGCAAATTTGTTGGCACTTCATATCCACATATATCTACCAATTTTTGTAGATTTATCTTAATAGTTCATCAAATGGCGTTAATTTTTCGACAAGTACCCGACGTATTACTGACATTGTTTTATAGCTTGGTAGGGCCACAGCATACATAACGCGAAGTGTTAGGTATGCTGTGGTAGGGCCTACCAATGGGAAAATTGTCTTACAACGACAAACTGTGCATGCAGACGCTGTGGCAGGTCTCCCACTGCCTGGTTTACGCAGAACGGCTGAACCAGTGTGGTCGACTCGACTGCAGACTTTTTTAACAGTGCTCAACTTTCACCCTTTGTCAGGGTAACTGGGAATGATGGCTTTTGGACCAATTCCTTGCTCACGAAGCGTCTGCATGCACAGTTTGTCGTAAGACAGTTTTCCCACTGATAGGCCCCACGAAGCTTTAAAACAATGTCAGTAAAACGTCAATAGTAAAAAATCAGACAGTTATCGATTGTTTACAATTATCGGACATGCGATGACGAAAAAAATGATGTCATTTCCGAAAAGCTTCATTTTCGTTTTCTGGGTGAATAGGCCTACTCAAAACTTGACAGGGTAAAAACGATGGGTACTCGTGGAAAAAATAACGCCATCTAATGAAATATTAAATTAAATCTACAAAAATTGGTAGATATTATTATGGATATGATCTGTCAACAAATTTGAAAATGTCACGAAAAAAGACTTAATCGAAGTGAAAATATTCCAAAAAGTTATACGGGGGTACTTTTTGAAACACCCTGCGACCCTGAAACTGCGATAGTCATGGTATTCATTTATACAGCGGGCAAATTGCTAACCGATCATGTTAGCAGTGGGTCACACAGCCTATATCAACGTCACGAACTCACGATTTTATGGTGCCGGCGTCGGCCTCGAGCTGGCGACAGGAAACGGGCGAACCTGCTACCGGGGTCTGTATAGAGTAAGCCACTCCGTTTCCTGGCCGGGTCAACCAGGGTAGCTTGGTTTTTCGATTGTGTTGGTTTTTATCGCGCGTCAGCATACTGACGCACGATATTGATATAGCAAATCTGTCCGTCCGTCCGTCTGTCCATCTGTCTGTCCGTTACGTTCCGGTATCAGATAAAAACGGCTTAACATATCGTCATAGTTTTTTTTACACCATACGGTAGCTCAATCATCCTAGTTTTACCTGCATCAAACATCTTCACGAAATTCCGACGGGGTCACCCCCTGCGGGGGAGTTAAATACAGGTGGGGTATAAAAATTTCGCGATTTTCTACCAATAAGTCGCTATATCTCGCAAACGATACAAGATATCGCCATAGTTACTATAGAAGGCGAATAGGAAACCGCACCCAAGCTTTTGAATGGCACCAGTTTCAATGATCTTGAGTGACCTCTAAGCCAGATTCAAGGTCACCGTATTATTCAACGTCAAATAATAACTCGCAAATGGTACAAGATATTGAAGATAGAGCTATAGTTACAATGGCGGACTAATAGAAAGTTATACATGGTCTATCGAACAGCGCCATTCTCATTGACCTTGACGGACCCCAAACCCAGATTTCAAGGTCAGGCCATTCTTTGACGCTGAAAATCTCCAAAATGGCTGCAGATATGGCATAATTACTATGGAAGGCGAATAGGAAACCGTACCCAAGCTTTCAAATGGTACCACTTTCAATGACCTTGAGTGACTCTAACCCACATTTCAAGGTCACGATAATATTTAACGTCAAATAACTCGACTAATAGTAAGTCGTGTATGATCTGTCCAATGGTTGCGTTTCCAGTGACCTTGAGTGACCCTTAACCTAGATTTCAAGGTCAGGGTGTAATATTTAGGCCTATGAATGCCCTCAACGTATTGTGTACGCAGCTGACGTGCGATCTGTTTGCGATAGCTAAGTTCTTGCTCTTATGTTGTCTTAGATTTGGTTTGTTCAGCTATTTTGCCAAGTGACTGGCTAGCCGGACCGTGTTGAAATGATGCCTATGTTGAGGAGTAAGTCTCCACAAAGACCAGTTGCTTCAGGACCTGTTAACCTTTAAACAAAACAGTTCATATGAACTGTTTTGGTCTTTTCATTATATTTTTAGTCTATTTTAACTGTTTTAGTTGTTCATCCTGATCATGATCATCTCGTCACAACTGTCTTAACTCTTAACACACTACTCTCCTATGGCATGATATAACCTTTTTGTGCTGAAAGTGCCCTTAAACACCAACCAACCAACGTCACGATTTACAATGTTGCAGGTTCTATATGCATGCCTACCAGCATTTGTGGAGCGATGGCATGCTGACTTCTTTGTCGTCCTGGATTCGGACTTACCACGTCGGCATCCGTCGCCCTCCTCTCTGATCATCTGCAGCACGTCCCTGCAGACGGACGTCGCGGCGGGCATAGGGCGGTCGACAGGGCTGCCCGGCGGTGTCGGAGGAGTCCTACTGGTTTTGTTGTCTCGGGTCGACGGCGCCCGGCACTGAGCGGCGTCGGCCGTGGTCGCCGCGGCAGCGCAGTGTGATGTCATCGCCGAGCCGCGACCGTCAAAGTTCTGAGCTCAGACTAGGCACTACTACGACGTGCCAGGCAACAGCCGCCAGACCACGAATTTTCGTCTTCACACGTGCATGCGTTGACGACACAAAGCTCCAAGCAAACGTCGCAGATATCAGTAAACGTTATTGCATGCGCCAAGACACCTGGGCCGGTCAGATCACGACAGCTGCGGCGGCTGGTCGTACGGCGAGCACTGAGCGACGGCCGCCGCCACGTATTGATCGCTAGTATAGCTGCTGGCGACTAGCGAGTCAATTGCAGCCAATGATTATGACCAAGCGACGACAAGGCTCATCGCTCAACCCGCGACCTGTCCGCGACGCCGCTCTGTCGTTTATTCTCTGCTCGTCCTCATCAAACAGCACGCCGATCGACTTCTTTACTCAAACTGTACTCTGCTCTGTGTAGATCAGCTGGTGTCATGGCGCCTCTCATTGCTTAACCTTTTGATGGGCACATTAAAACCGCAGACGGAGTCAATGGCAATACGGCGAATGGTACACTGGAGGTACAGCGAAGAGGGACCTGAGCGGGCTGCGGCCCCGCCTAGTTCCCTCCTCGCTGTACCAAATGTAACAGCCCACCCATCAACAGACAGTGTACCAACTTCACATTATTCGATGTGGTACCTTTGCATTCTAAAGGGTTAACTTGCCAACTTTCTAAGAAGTCCCGCCTTCTGTGACACGACCCTGCATAGTGAGCAACCTTTGCACGTTCTCTGAAATCTTAATAATTTTACCTACTGGACTGCCTCATGACAATTGGACTGGACCGGACGTATCACAATTATCATTACCAGCAGGCCTGCGCGAAGCGCAGCCATGCCGGCATTGTTTTTACTCAGTAGTCCAAAAATAGGTTTTTCGCCCCGCAGGGGCGACATGTTGCCCCGATAAACGTGAAATTTGGCATGTCCGCTCCCCCGTGCCAAATTTCACGTTTAATGGGGCAGAAATGTGGAAATGTGGAAATACAGCCCCCAAACTGTCAAAATTTCGAACTTTGGCCATAAATTTGCCCCTCAGGGGTCACTGGTTTGTACAATTTTTACGAAATTGTCAGATTTTATACGTGTCTATAGGTAGCTTTTCAGTTTTTAATTTGGTCGCTGTCGGGGGACAAACAACCGAGTTATGCATTTTCCCGCGGTGGGGGCATTTTCCCACAAATTTTCAATAGCCCCTAGCGGCGAAACTACTGATTGGATCAAAAAAGTTAGGGGGTGCAAAAATGGTACGGACCTCCTCTATCGCCATGCCCAGTATGGTGGGGATCGTGGGTCGCGCGCCGGCTGTATAGACGAAAAAGTGTGATGTTTTTTTGTCTGTTTGTCAACTTTGTTTGCCACGCTTTGGAATTACAAAGTTTCTGATAACGGAAACTCTATGAAGCAGCATTATTATCAAAAGAATTATGGCATCATTGCATGCAGGAAGGTTTGCAGTTGTGCACCTACACTCAACTGTTTCTGTGGACCCTCAAAATTTTTCCATAGGGGCAATTTTATACCAAAAATTGCGATTTTTCGCGATTTTTGCGGCTGTAGGTCCATATTTTTTAAGCCAGAACGATAAAATTTGGTATGAGGGTACGGACCTGAGACTCCCTCCACCAAGCCAAATTTTGTAAAAATCGCTTAAGGGGGTATACCCCTTTTAGACAAATTTATACAAAAATACCAATTTTGGCTATTTGGGGCTGTAGGCCCACATTTTAAAACCCAAAGTGGTGAAATTTGGCATGAGGGAACAAACAGGGACTCCCTCCCAAACCAAATTTTGTATAAAAATCCCTTAAGGGGGTATACTACTTTTGGGCAAATTTATACCCAAAATTACCAATTTCAGCAATTTTGGGGGCTGTAAGCCTACATGTTAAGATTTACAACGGTGAAATCTGGCGTGACGGTACGGACCTGGGACACCCTCCCTCGCGCTTAATTATGTAAAAATCGCTTAAGTATACCCTTTTTGGGCAAATTTATACCAAAAATTACCAATTTCGGCGATTTGGTGAAATTTGGCGTGAGGATACGGACTTGAGACACCATCCCCGCCCTTAATTTGGTAAAAATCGCTCAGGGAGATTTGTTCCTCAGGGAAACATTTTTACCGAAAATTCGAAATTTTCGCGATTTTTAATTACTGGCGTGAGGATACTGGCCCACATTTCTATACCCATAATGTTAAAATTGTATTTAAGAGAACGGACGAACTCAAGAATCCATTAACGAAACACATTTTCGTCAAAATCGCTCAATTGGCCTGCCGGTATTGCATTGCCCCGCGGAGGTGATGCGTATTGATTTCTAGTTTTGTTTTTAGTTTCACATTTTAATTTTTTTGTTTGTTCCGTGTGGTGGACTAAGCTGGCTACCTGTCAGCTTTTTACTGCACGTTAAATACACACTATCGTATCGTATCGTAAAGTTAACCGTTTTCATTTGCACGTAATGGTGTGCCCCAAGAATGGTTTCGATATTTACCTGCCACTGTTGGCGATGCATTACTCCAGCCCGCGACTCACGAGCATACATACGATAGTGTGTATTTAACGTCACAGATCACTCATTTAGATATGCATCACCTCGTCTTTGGAATCAACTTCCAGATTCATTCCGTCAGCCTCATTCTTGTCTCGATTCACCTCCTCATCCACTTGTCAAATTTCATTGACATCTGTCCATTACTTTTATTGCTATCTGCCTTGCAATTTTGAATCCATGTCCGGATCCAGAATCCGGACTCTAATCCGGATCTGGCTCAAAATCTAACCAAATCGTGCAGACCCCCGCAGCCATCGACGCATAAAATTTCATCGAAATCTGTCCATAACTGAAGCGTTTAGTGGAAGAACCAGGTAACTCGAGTTACCACTTTTTTTCATTTTTTTGCAGATTTGGCATCCTTGATTCCCGGAGCACCTATTGGTGCCAAGGGTGACCCTTAAAACAAAAAAAATTAGGGGGTCTAAATTTTGAAAAACCGGGTAAGTATGGGAGATTTTAGACGAAAATGGTAAAAGTAGTCGGAATAATAATGTATCAAGGCTTACGTGGTTTTTGAGTCGAGCAAATTGC
>Ga0209149_1001719_pt1 | contig 11498 bp, 6 predicted proteins | sample WorMetTyACAVOLI2_FD_187423 | JGI IMG/M metagenome (GOLD analysis project Ga0209149, IMG submission 187423) | Marine gutless worms symbiont microbial communities from Max Planck institute for Marine Microbiology, Germany - Olavius algarvensis... ...
GCCTATCTGTTGGTGCTGCCTGGATCGCGGGCCAGGATCGTTCGATGTGGAGGACGCTACGACCCTCAGCTGGTCAAGCGCAGCAGTGAGTGTGTGAGTGTAGGGTGCACGAACGTCACAGACGACAGACAGACAGACGACAGACACCATTGCCGTGCCATTAGCCAAACATAACGTAGTTACGTTCGGCTAAAAGCGCATCTTTTGGGACAATTATCCGGCGCTGCTGTAGCGTTTTTGTGATTTTGGCGCCGTCTACCGGTGTTTATTCAACACTGTCTGAACGGTTCAGACAGTGTTAACGGCGACCTTGATTTCCTATGGGAATAGGCAAATTTCAACCCCCACAAAATTGATACACCTGAAGCAATCGACAAAAAAATCAGCACAGTTGATTATGTCCACAAGGAGACCCCGTAAACGAAATTTGGTACAAATTTGTCCACTAGGGGCTTCTGGGAAAATGGGTGAAATATAACAAAATTATTTTTTATTTATACCTTTTTTTCTCAGACTCGCGTACACATCAGACCCGTTGATGAATTTTACGCGCGATAGCTCAAAAGACGTGAAATCACGCAAGGAAGTGTTTTTGGGGGTCTGAACGATGTGCCCCTAAATTTTGGGGGTAAACCCCAAAATACTGAAATTTGGGGGCGTGAATAGGACTTTCAAGCCTGAACGACAAAAAATTCAAATCCTTATAACTTGAAAACTACTTAGCTAATCACGACGAAATTTTCACAGGGAGTACGCACCACGAATGCGCCTTCGTGGGTTGTCCCGAGGCTTCCCAACAAATCCAAGATGGCGGCGGCCGCCATCTTCAATTTCGGAAAAATGTCAATAACTCCGCCGCCATCTTGGATTTTCAGGTTATGTGTAAAGTAAAATGTCAATAACCCGGACTGGATAAAGATATCTGCATCAAATTTTACGGGTATAATGCACTGGACATTGGCTTATACAACAGCTTGTACTACCGTACAAGCCGTGATCACGGCTTGTACGGTAGTACAAGCTGTTGTTGTCACAGTCTGAACGGTAGTAAGTTGCAGACTTTAGTGCCAAACTTGGTAGTGGCTGGCTGGGCTGCGGGAGTACCTCAAAAATTATGCGGACCACATACATAGTACAACGAACAACGTAAGAGCTATAGAAATGTAATAAAACTGCAAATATAAATGTAACAAGAACTTAGCTGTCGCCAACAGATCGCGCGTCAGCTGCGCACACAATACGCTGATGGCATCTATAAGCATAAATATTACACCGTGACCTTGAAACCTAGGTTATGGAAACGGAACCATTGGATAGATGATACAAAACTTAGTAGTAGTCGAGTTTTTTGACGTTGAATAATATCGTGACCTTGAAATCGGGGTTAGAGGTCACTCAAGGTCATTGAAATTGGTGCCATTCGAAAGCTTGGGTGCGGTTTTCTATTCGCCATCCATAGTAACTATGGCGATATCTTGTATCGTTTGCGAGATATAGCGACTTATTGGTAGAAAATCGGGAAATTTTTAGACCCCAACTGTATTTAGCGCCCCCGCAGGGGGTGACCCCGTCAGAATTTCGTGAAGATGTTTGATGCTGGTAAAACTAGAATGATTGGGCTACCGTAAATTACAAAAGGTGATATTACTCAGCAGCACATTGACATTTAAGCGATGTGCTGGTGGGTAATCAACTTTTTGTAATTTTTGCAGTTTTAGATGTGTCATTCGCCGTTAACTAGTGTTTTAACCACAGTTTTTTTTTTACATTTATTAACTAATAATCCCGCCATTTTATGCCTCCGCGGCCTATGCTGCAACGGATACATTTTGCTTTTGCCGTGTCTGTCGCGGCTGTTGTCCGCCCTGTCTTCCGGCCGTGCCAAATATTTTTCTTTCGCTTCGCAAGAATGCGCAACGGATTTCGATGAAACTGGCGGGCGGTAATCATTACCGTGAACAAATTAAATGATTACATTTTGAGCGAAATTGGAACAGGAACAAGGGAACAAGATACGACAGAATATTTTAATCGACGTCAATCGATGTTCCATAATATCTAACAGCAGCTGACACCTAGCGAGTAAATCCACAAATTTCACTGTACAGACGAAGAAAGATGCGATCGCGTACACAATTTCACGTTAATTTAAAGATTTCACTTACAAATATCATATTGAGAATTTTACAGCATTTTTTAAATTCACAGCATATACAATATCTTTCAACAGCCGACAACGGACATACATGTGCACACTTTCATTCCTCCGTTCACTCAGTGCGCCTGTTTGCTTGCCATGGCAACTCCACGGAAAGCATTTACAACGGATGTCGGACAAGTGCAGAGGCGGAGGCATCATATGACCGTGCACGGTCTCTAGCTTTCTAGTTTCTTCAAATTTCTTCAGATACTGAATACACTCAGTCCGACAGGGGACACAAGTCTTGCGCGCCGCAGCTGCGAAAGGTCCACCGACCGCACTACACGACTAATGCTAGAAAATACCTCGTAGTGTTAAGGACAGTGGAAAAGTGATCCTCGATCCACATCTGTAATCGGATCAACAACAAAATTTAACCTCTTCTAGACGGTCACTCTTCACTCATGCCTATATTATAAACCAAGTTTGATCGGCATCCATAAAAGCATTCGTGAGTTATCCAGTATGGGAATTAGCGACGAGAACTAGGGGAGCCCTGAGGGTCAGAAGCGTGGCGCCGAATGCGGCGAGGTCGAGATGCCGAAGGCGTCGCGTCGAGGGGAGGGAAACGGGAAGGGGTGTCCCCCTCCCCAGCCAACTATGGGGCCTGGGGAGCGTCGTAAGCTCCCCCAGCGGGGTACGAGGCGGAGCCCCGGCCAAAAACGGGTTTTGGTGCATTTTGAGATTTAAAACCTCGTGTGTTGACAAGAAAATTTAGCTTATTGACATTTTTTTGCGATTTGTGGGGTTACATCTGACCCCGAGACAAATATACAAGCGCATGCAACTACAGGGGTTAAAGACGTTAAGTGGGGGGTACTGAACCCCCAACCGCCCGGCAATTCCCACACTGGAGTTAACTTGCGGACAGACGGACACAGAGACACACAGACATACACACAGTGACCACAACACATCCTCTGCCTCTATACACAGGGTGCAGTCATGCTATAGCTTGCAACGAAACACCCAAGTTAAGTTCGCCACGACACTTTTCGACGCAGCATTTGCAACGCGGCAGCTACTATCGGCACGTGATCGTACATTCTAAGATCTGCACTAAATTATCAGTAATCTATCAACGCCCTAAAAATAGCAGTAAACCGACGATTGAACGTACACCTTCCTTCAGAGTTAAGAAGCTACGTATTTTATATCGGTGCTCACGGAATGACATAAATCGTTGTCACAGATAGTTTATGCAGTGGAAAATACTGATTCGGCCTATACAGAGGAAAGGTTATCTATCAGTGACGTCCGGCGAACTGAAAATGATAAATGGACAGTAGACAGACGGATTTACTCTGACTGCAAGTGGTCTGTTCGCCGTGGCCAAAACACCAGCAGCCTGCTATAGATAGGCCTAGTAGAATCCAACCCGGAGTTGTAGCACAGATTGGAAGTTCGTAGTACTACCTGTGAACCGGCAAAGCTGTTATGCTTGGTTACAGATATCTCGGCGACGGCGACACCGATCGGCATGAAATTTTGTATGACGGTAGATACGGGTCCCAGACACAAAGTCTCCCCTTTAGAGGTACCCCAAGGGCCCCCAAGGGCCCCCAAAATCCCAAATTTTGACCGCAAATATCTCGAAAACGGTAAGTCGCAGCGTTATATGTCAAGTGGAGCGTAACATTGGCTCGACGAGAGCTTTCCAAAAATAGCATGGGAGGGTAGCCCCCCAGGGGAGTCCCCTACAAGGAAAAATATGTATTTTTTGCCCGGGGAAAGATATCTCGCGCCGATCGGCGTAAAAATTTGCACGATGGTAGAGCTCTGTCCTATCCGTGGGTTTCTTCAGGTTTGGTGGCCATCTCTTTAGGGATTTCCAAATAGCGGGGTGGAGGGGGGGGGGGCAAAGGGTTTTTTGGACAATTTGTCTTCGACGTAGCTTCGGTGACTTGCGTCATAATACAACTGTCCATTCATGCGTGGCCGTGCCATTCATGAGTGGATATCGTTTATTGGTCGTCGTATAGTTCACGTGTGATAAGCTAAGACGGTCGTCCAAATGGTGGTCAGGCGTGGGCATTCAGCATCGACCAGATATTCGCCGAGAATCGCGAGTTTTTCACGCACACCAGCATTCGACGCCGCCGGTAATTTTCACAGTTTTGAGTATAAGCTCGATAGAGGCATACAATCAGCGACGAAGATGTTGCCGTTGAAAAGGGGGCGACGGCGTTGCACACAGTTCTAACTGCACCCCGCGTTTGTCGACATGCATCTTGCTGACGCACTTATTTTCATGTTTTTTTTATCAATTTTGAATAAAAACGTTTTTCATGTTCTTTTTTAACTTTCATAATGTATGTTTTATATCTACGGTTGGAGCAGCTGCGAAAGGTGGTCGCCGTATCCAGCCAGAAGGATAAGCGGTATAACCCCAGGAAATTTTTTGAAAGTCACATGCAGTATACACTGCGGGTCCAAAACCGTCACCATTTTTCATTTCACCGAGATTTCTACAAACGTTGACCAATTTCTATAATATTTGGAACATCGTATATCGAGTTACTTTGCAACACAACAGCTACTGATTAACCCGCCTCACCTACATACTGCTGTTACTCTACCTTGGGGAATATTAATTTGTTTTTTACAGCAAACTTGCCATGATCGTCTTTAAGTGTATTCGAGGTCTCGCCCCGTCGTACCAAGCCGACGACTGCGCACTGGCCTCGGTTGCTGCCGGTCGACGACATCATTCTGCGATCTGCCGACACCATGAAACTGTTGGTACGGCGATCTAGGACCGTCGTCAGCGCCAGAGACTTTGCAGACTGTCTTCCTGCTCGGTTGAGACATTAGCGCGGAAACTGAAAACTTTCTACGTCAGCGCAACGATGTAGCGCATCTGAGGACCATTTTTTTTTGCTTTTTACAAAAGCAAATGCACTCATTATTATTATTATTATTATTATTATTATTATTATTATTAACGGTTCGTTTCTCTGCGGGTTTAATGTGCCCTTAAAAGGTTAACGGTGGATAAAACTGGAAAGTGTCATACCGATAGCGGCGATGACAATGGTGAAGAGAAATAGTACGGGCCAGTTGTATGCACCACACGAGTCGTCGACATGTCCGGCGGCCGAGTCCTCGGACGTGAGTGACGCTGTGGTCCGGTTGTCGACCGGGCCGCTCATCATCGCGTGGACAGCGGCGTCGTCGTCCGCCAGAAACGAAATAAACTCCGACGACGAAACGTTCGCCATCGGCCACCTTAAAGCCACTGTTCCAAGTGCTCAACAAGACTTGCCGCGACGACAAAGCCGTGCTGCTTCGTCCAAATCATCCTCGTTTCTCCCGAATTTCAGCCGCAAAATCATGCCTTTTCACGACACTCAAAGCCACTGTCAAATAACGTGTTCGGGGGTTGGATAAAAAAAACGGGAGGTTCGACCCCCTAATGCTACCGACAAGTCGAGCGCTGCCCGTAAGAGCGACTACTGCGAGTTGCCAACACGAATCAACTCAGCGGAACTGATAAAACGCTCCTATGATAAACGCCGCCGACGCCGCGGTTGCGCATGCGTCATGGCCTGCTTCCGCCGCCGCTGGTTCTAGAGCTGCGCTGTTCCGCTAAAACACATTTCTATTCCGATCGATTCATCGAAGTTTCGATTAGATCATGTCTCATTCGATTCTGTTTGGTATCCATATAAACCATAGTTGTAGAAGACATCGGTGTGAGAATTAAAAAAAAAAACATTAAAAACATGTTATACCGATAATTTAAAAAAAAACATTTTTTTAAACATTTCAAAGAAACATTTCCCCAACTCGACATAGTCAAAAATTGACTAAACTACATAACGTAGATTACCGGTATTACCGAGGTAGACACGTACTAAAATAAAACAAAACAAACACTGTTGTCGGGCGTAGGCAAAATAACTTTGTTAGTTTATTCGCTATCTAATGAAAAAAATGAGTTCGCAAATAAGCATTATACTATGGTTCTCTAGGCACAGCCAGTTATATCATGAATGTTTCAGTTGAGCACACCTGGAGCTTTCAGGAGTGCCCTTCAGCCTACTCGACTGCGACCACCCCGGTGCAACCCAGTGCCAGAGTCTTCAATACTGAAGTTGGCACTTAACCGCAAGAAGATGTTTTTAAAAATAAAAAACATACACAGAATAAAAAACCATTAAAAATGATTTTACAGAAAAATAATATTAAAAAACACAAAATACGTTCTTAACAACTATGATATAAACCGCCATTGATTACACACACACACACCTTTTGAAAAGGCAGCACAATTATACGCAAAAAATGAAAGTGAAAACTCAACTAATCAGCAGCATGAAACATTAAAACGTTACTTAGCGCAATCAACACAATGACGACATATTATGTTCTCAAAAGCCGAAAATTTTTGCAGAAATTTACATTTTCTATTGTTAACAGAAACAGACGGCAATGAACAGTTAAACATCTCCATGTAACAACTGGCGACCTCCTTTGACTTGGTTTTGAAAATTTTCATAAATGCTCCGACAACAGTATAATCCAAGGACTTGAGGTCAGCAGATTTCAAAGGACATGCTTCTAAGCCGTACAACAGTCGCATGGGCCATAATTTAGGCTAAACAAACAGATGCATAGATAAACGTTACTCTACACACCCCAAAAACTGAATTTTACATGCAGGACTATTAATCTGAACCCCCAAAATTTCGCCCGTCATATGTCCTTATTATTATGCTGCAGCTACAATAAACTTGGGAACTAGCGAATAACTTTTATGCTATACTTTAATGAAATTATTCTGCGTGACTTTCAATTTTGTTTTCTTTATATGTGTTCTTTGCTAAATGTATCGGCAAACAATGATAAAAGTTATTATTAGGCCTATTAATTTCGTTAGCATTACACTGACTACTATACTGTGGAGGCCAACTCAGCCTTTCATCCTTTCGGGGTAGATCGTCATCATCATCATCATAGTAGTTTATTGTGAGTTGCTAAAACGCAACTGAACAATAGAAGGTAAAATAGAGATAAAATTAGAACTAGTACATGTCTTTATACAATAGTCTGGTAACAAAATTACGCGCGTCTTCTTTGATAGTTAATGAGCAGTCATGTTTAAATGAGTAGTAGGCTGCAATTAGATGTCCACAACCTCAGTCTGGAGAGGCGCCATCTGGTGAACGCGTACGAGGTAAAGGCAGGCATTGGTGTAATTGCAGGTAACACTGTGTGATCTATGCCTGATCGCCTTGAGTGTGAAGTACTACAAAATGTGCGCTATATAAATACTCTTACCTACCTACCTACTACAAGTGCACTAAATGGACGAGAACTGTAACGCGTAAACTAGAAGTAAGCAACGGAAACGACCAATAGCATTAGATCATGTTTATTATTCTGTTCATTTTACGTTATTCGGCCGTTCTGCTAAAAGTAACAAAATCAAAGTTAATGCAGTATTACAGCAATCACATGAGTTGAGTGAACCTGTTGAAAATCAATACAAGTAGCGATCAGTAGATTAGATAGCCGAACGTTACGCCCCATCAACGTATACTGGGCCCCTTAGTCTTCAGTAATAACACAAAGAACGGCATTAGCGATATTAGAAATATTAAACGTCGAATAATGGGTTACCAAGGTCATTGAAAATGACGCTATCCTCGGTCTTACAGTAGAGGTCTGCGCAATAGAAAAACTTATGCTAATGCTAATGCTAACCATATACGACTTTCTATTAGTCTGCCATTGTAACTATATCGTGTACCATTTACGAGTTATTTGACGTTCAAAATATCGTGACCTTGAAAAAGGTTAGGGGTCACTCAAGGTCACTAGAAATGGCACCATTCGATAGATCGCATACGAGTTCCTATTCGTTTTCCATTGTAACTATGGCCCTATCTTGTACCGTTTTCACAATAACGCGAGATATTGGTCGAAAAACGCAGATTTTTCATACCTGTTGTATTTAACTTGCACGATCCCCTAGAATCTCTTCAAATTTTTGCCCAAAATTCTAATACAAACTGCTCAAGTCCCTGAGCTATTATGTGGTTCAACAATGTTGCCGAAAAGTTCAACCCTCTGAGCAGGGCGCACGACGTTACAGACGACAGGCGGACGGCTCATAACATAAGCCTAACGTAACGTAGTAACGTTCGGTTCAAACGATTACGAATCGAACTTAATCAACTTTATTGCCTAATGCCATGGCACACACACACACACACACACACACACACCAGAAATCGGCGTCGAAAACCCGTAGCAGGAACCTGGTACCATAAACCGGCATGAAAATACAGCATGTCCTATAGAAACTATACCAGAAAAATTCGGTTCCAAACTGCATGTCAGACGCGGCGGAAACCGGTACCGGTTTTTAATACCGATTTCTGCTGCGTGTGTCATTGGCATAAGAACGGTGTCCTGTCAGCGCGCTATCGTCTTCAGCTTCGTCGGAGGCGCGCCGATGATTTCGCCCTCATCTCTGGCCCAGATGCAGATACGTCATTAGTCGATCGTGAAAACTCGTCCGCGTGGGCGGCACGCGCATAATGCTGGCAGATGGCAGTAGTACTCCAGAAATTGGTATCACATTTGCGCTGGACCTCTCCTGCCGGATAGCGTACTGGCTGGTATGCTGGCCAGTCTATTATGCCGGCGTTGAATGACCCCAATTACTGGCGAGGGTAAGTACGGTCAGAGTTAGAGTTCGGTCCAAGGAGTTAGCTAATAAATTGGTAAAGGTACGTAGTACTGGGATCCGGACATTTCTGCTAGATATATTTCCCCCGACAGTTCCCCTGGCCAATCCCCCCTCCCTTTTTACATGGCGTAGGACATTTTCCCCTTCCACCATCACCGATATACAATATAAGGCGATCTATCGTTAGCATATTAATTAACAAAATTGATAGAAGGATGTAGATCGGTTAGGGTGAAACTGTCCGGGGAATATGTTTGAGGCAGGGGCGGTTGCAGGGGAGGGCAGGGGGGGGGCCGCGGCCCCCTAGTGAAATTTCTGCCCACCGCCCCTGTGCCCCCCCCCCCCAAAAAAAAAAAGTTCAGGATAAGGCCGTCACTTGCCAAAATTTTCAGAAAGCTTGCTCTGCATTAGTTGTAATTTTAATGCTTTCATGTTTTGTGACATTATAATGATCTACATTACATATTAACTAATGGATTTGCTTGTGTTCAGTAGCGTAGCCAGGAATTTGATTTGGGTGGGGGTATACGTTTTACATTTATACATTGCAATTTCAAAACATGTCTTAAATGTCCCACACGTGACCAAAACCGTTACTGATTCCGGGGTGTATATATATACCGATATACCCCTCGTCGCTACGCCCCTGCTTGTGTTTATGTGTTTATAATTTGATATAAGCGATTACATACCCGGTAGTTCAGCACGAAAGTATTAGTTGTGTGCCCCCCCCCAGATGAAAGTGTCGCCACAATAGTGGCACCCCCAAAATAAAAACCCCAGAACCAGGAGAGGAAATGGTGAGAAGATAACCGTAAATTGCGACTAAGATTATGAACGGCTAAAAGATCGCGTAAAACATAGGATTATTGTGATGCAAAGCATTAAAATTTATTAAAACCTGTTTGTTTGACTGGAATTTGATGAATGCCGGAGAGATTGTAAAAATAATTTTCGTTGGCGGTAAAATCCACATCATTGTATTCTCTTAAAACTAGAAATGACATAGCAGTAGGTAGATCTGCGCACTTCTGTATAGAAACAGCAGAGCAGGTGTCTGTGTGACTGTCGATCTGTGTGCAAAATAACTCACGAACGCGGTGATGGATGTCGACCAAACTTGATATACGCATTAGCAAGAAGTGTTCAAATTTTACTACTGATCCGATTCCGGATGTGGATCCACGATCAATATTCCACTTGCCTTAACAGTAGGAGACAGGGCATTTTGCCAGCAGGTGCAAACAGTAACTTGCTTTTCGCAGCTGCGGCGCGCCGGTCTGTGTCCGCCTATCGGACACAGTTTATTGAATGTTGTTGCGGAACTTAAAGTCGCATGTGCTGACAGCATAATAGTTAACACTTTAGAGTGCAGAGGCAGTGCCACATCGAATGATACGAAGTTGGTACACTGGCCGTTGATGGGTGGGCTGTTACATTTGGTACACCGCAAAGGGGATTGGGCGCCCAGTCCCTCCTCGCTGTACCAAACGTAACAGTCCACCCATCAACGGCCAGCGTACTTATCATCGTATATTGCTGTATAATGGTCCGTTGCTGTGCGGTTTTAATGTGCCCATAAAGGGTTAAACGGTGAACAATCAGCTCAATATAGCGTGCACTCTGCGTTTTAATGTGTGCAAGGGTCACGGTGAAGTATCCAGTGGCACTACGTCTACATCCGGATATGAAGCAGACTACTCAGTCAGCTGAATACACGCTGACGTCGGCCTACTTCTACATCAGCCTGCTGCCATGATCACGGACCTGTCCAGACATTGGCTGGAGCTCGATCCTCTCCGTGAAAAAAAAACATTAGCCCCTCCCCTCGCCCAGACGAAACAAAGTTAAACCAATAATGCCTTTTGGGTTGAATGTGGCGTAATGAACTTCGAAAAGTGCATCAGAATGCACCAGAAGATGTAATCATCATCAGTTACTAGTACGCATAAATGCAGCAAACATAAACACACAGTAAAATAACAGCTAAAATCTACAATACTAGAAAATACAAAAATATAGGCCTACTGTAGGCGACGACTGTTACAGTGCTGACAACTATAATTTGATAGCAGCCATTTGTGACAGATCATACGTAATAACGTGTAACATTATTTACTGCTAATGATCAAGTCCGTAAAGTGTGACCAGAACAAATTTCTCAAAGCAAAATTGTTCAAGTGTACGATATGGTGAGTACCAATATTGTTAAGTAATGTTACGAGAACGAGATTGATGGCATTCCACGCCCTTGCGTAGACGCGTAAGCCTGGCAGTGGCTGTGTAAATGGGGCTCAACCGGCTCACTCATGTTTTCTATGTCGTCAGTAAGCCTTGCCGAATGCCGTAGTCATATAGTCACGGCGTCGTGATCATCGAATAATCAACCCGCTTGCGCCGAACTTGGCCGAAGTGAGCAAAAAGATGTTGATGTAAAAATGACGGAATATTAATTTTCTGAGGGGTGGCTGGGCGGAACTTCACAAAACTGGAAGTGAATGTCGTCAACGATGGACAAGTTTGTTTTATAATTTCGAAAAGTTGCCCCGTTTCTGCACAAAGGCCGCCGACAGACGGGCCGCTTTCGAAAAGGAGTTA
>Ga0209149_1001720_pt1 | contig 11497 bp, 8 predicted proteins | sample WorMetTyACAVOLI2_FD_187423 | JGI IMG/M metagenome (GOLD analysis project Ga0209149, IMG submission 187423) | Marine gutless worms symbiont microbial communities from Max Planck institute for Marine Microbiology, Germany - Olavius algarvensis... ...
AACTAAAGATGGCGGCGGCCGCCATCTTGGATTTGTTGGGGGGAGCCATGGGACCACCCACGAAGGCACACTTGCGGTGCGTACTCCCTGTAAAAATTTCGTTATGATCGGATCAGTAGTTTTCAAGTTATAAGGGTTTGAAATTTTTGTCGTTCAGGCTTGAAAGTCCTATTCACGCCCCCAAAATTGGAGTTTTTAGGGAGTTTTACCCCCAAAATTTAGGGACACATCATTCAGACCCCCAAAAGGCACATCCTTGCGCGATTTCACGTCTTTTGAGCTATCGCGTGTGAAAATCCATCCACGGGTCTGACCTGTGCGCGTGCCTGAGAAAAAAAAGGTATAAATAAAAAATAATTTTTTTTTATATTTCACCCATTTGCCCAGAAGCCCCCAGTGGGTGGATTTGTATCAAATTTGGTATACAGGGTCCCCTAGTGGACGTAATCGACTGTGCTGATTTTTTTGTCGATTGGTTCAGGGGTATTGAATTTGTAGGGGGTTGAAATTTGCCTATCCCCATAGGAATTGAAGGTCGCCGTTAACACTGCCTGAACTACTAAGTGAATCTGAATTCGTGAAACTAAATGTGGACATCACCTATCAGCACTGATATGCTGCTGCCAGATTGAATGTTAACATTTCTGAATAAAATGCAGTAAATCCTTTTAGGTGAAATTCATACAGGCTACAGCAAAGTGCTTCATAGCATATCTGCTGAGAGCAGATTTCAAATTTAGTACGACTTGCACATTACAGTGTACAATTATTGTTCCTTTGAACTCGATGCGATGCTGCCACTAGCACTGTCAAATTGCAATATATGTCTCTGTTGATCTCTGCATGTTATCAGCAGCTGTAGGTTCAGGCTGCCCAAATTAGCCAGTGTCAGATGCTAGGTACCAGTGAAAAACTGTGAGAACGATAACTATGATAACACAAAACTGTGGCAAGATGTGGAGGAAACTGGAAGTGAAAGTATTGAGTAAAAGTATATGTATAATGTAATAATATTAACAAATACAATAACAATAATATCAAGATATTATACCTCTTGAAAGTCTTTAACAGTTTTGAAATAAAGTCGCTGTTTTTCAACAAATTCTAGGTAGGTATCATTAAGTTGGTCACGCTTCATTTTCTCTTCTTGTTTCCGCCTTTCAACCTGTCATAATTAAACATAAATGTCACTGATACAACAGCAGTAGAATTTAATTTCAGTGGTTATGATATTGTTTTGCACTGACAATGATTACACTAATGACATAACATGACCCAACTCCTAATTGACGTAACTTAACTACGCTGTACTAGTGAAAGCAGACTGAAACAGTGTGACAGTATTCACTTTGGTTCTGTTTTGTTTGACGCCTTCAACAATCTGCTCGAACTGCTTCAAGAACTGTTCTCGGCCACTCGATGATGCCATTGCCCTGCCAACAGCCACATCAGCTGACATGAACAGCTGACGGTTTCAATAACTTCATCGCTAGCAATTGTCACCATAAGCCTATGTTCGCAATGCTTATAGTTGAAAAATGGCATTACAAAATAGAAACTGGAAAACCTACTCAACTTAAGTGGGTCGCGACTGATTCCTCCGCCAGGGCTCCAAGTCTATCTTCAGCCTGTGTGACCTTGACCATTGACCTAACCCCTAAAGTTGATCATTTCATGTCCTTGCCCCGAGGACTACTTGTGCCAACTGGCATCAAAATCAGTTATATTATGTTCATAAGTTTGGCAACAAATAATAATAATATACATATTTCTATCCTGCCAGAGGTCGTAACTTCAGAGGCGGTGGCAGCACAGGTCACATCGTTACTGTTTGCCATGGACCAGATCAAAAAGGCGAGTCTTAAGCCTGGAGTTGAAGACTGTTATTGACGGGCTTTCGAGTACTGTTCTAGGAAGTGAGTTCCAGACGGTAGGAGCTGAGTAACGGAAACCATGTCTGGCGAGGTCAGTTTTGGTGAAAGACAACAGAGGAGTGTCTGACGACTGTAAATTCCACACACAGTTGATTAGATAGATTGAAAACACTATGTGTCTGCCTGCCAGTCTGACCGAGGCATAAAAATGTACCAATTCCAGGCCAAATCATGACAAGTATTCATCAGGTCAAAGGTCAAGGTTACTAGGTCACATGAAAATCACTGACAGAATGCTGTCATGTATAGCTGTACTATCTTTAAAAGTGTCTGGGGATGCATATCGTGGTTGGTCTTGGGAGTTTTCATCTTACAAATTTTCCTTATGTTTCAAAACAAATCAATTGTTTAAGCGTTTAAACCAATAACAATAATGACCCAAAATTGTGTCATCACCAAACTGATTAAGTGATAATGGCTTTGTGTGCATGCAAATAAAAATAATTAAACATTAAGTACAAGTACCAAAGGGTTTACTTACTTCAGTGTAACTCTGGTACAAATACAAAGCATCTGTTTATTACTTTAATCACTCTAACATTACTCATCTACTGACAGGCACAGTGCACATCTACATATACAAACTAGCATAAATTGTGGAAAGCAGTCAAAGAACAGTTACTTACTGTTCAAAGTTATCATTGATTGAATTCAGTAGATTGACCTGCAAAGCCGACATCACGTAAGAAGATTAATCCAGTATGTAATTTACTAGCATAGGCTTCATTGCTGGAATCACGTTATCCCAATGCTGTACTAGACAAGACACTTATCTGTAGCTAAGACAAGCCTCGTACCAGCGAAATATCCACTTCTATTTATTTGCAGACTGCTAAAGTTGTTAATTTTTATTTTTTTGTAACTCCACTGCATCTATCGGCTGTTGTCATTATGACGTGCCCCAGACTGTAGCCATGAATGCAATTACTATTTAGCATAGTTCTGCAAAATAGCCCAAAGCAGGGCTGGATTTAAGGGGGCCAGGGCCCCGGGCCCCAACGACAGAAGGCCTCCCACCAAGCCCTTCATATTTTATTTCTCGCTCACGATAGCTGTCTACGAAACTGCGACTTAGTTATTATGCATGCATGTGTGAGACACGCATTGGCTCAGCTCGCCAGTTTCATCGACCAGTTCATTGCTTCGCTAGACGAACGCCTACAGTTTTATAAACTACTGGCTGGTCAGTTTAGTTGCTTTGGTTGTCTGTCAACATTATCTCCAGAAGAGCTACTGATAGCTGTCAAGACACTCGTTGATTCGCACCCAAATGATCTCGACAATTCATTTGTTTCTGAGCTATGTCACTTTGCCAAGTTTGCCGATATGTTCAAAGATGATGAGCCAGGAAACATCAGCATTGAGCTATTTTTGTACGAACTGATTATTGATAAGGGTGTGCAGGACACTTTTCCCAATGTTGCGATAGTTTTGGTGGTCACCAACTGTAGCGCCGAGCATTCTTTTTCCAAACTCAAACAAATTGAAAATCGCCTCCGAACATCCATGACTCGTGGAAGACTAGTCAATCTAGCTATCAAGAGCACTGAGTGAGACATTCTGCATGAGAAAGACTACTGCCATTATCAGTGACTTTGCTCTTGCAAAATCGAGAAAGATGTCTGGTTTTTGACTTTAGACTTTGTGAGTTTGTGTGGGAGTCACACTGTACATGCATGATTATTATACCAATGATAATATAATTATTATACTATTAATACTCAATAATGCATTTTCTTACTTGCTATTAAATCCTAAAGCTTTTAGTCTCCCACCTTTAGTGACCACCAATTAAGCTGGGCCCCAGGCCTCCCACCAGCTAAATCCGGCACTGGCCCAAAGAACAAATTATTGCATCAGGTGCAGGCAAGCACCTTTAATAAAAGACAGTGATGTAGTCACCGGCTGAGGCCGAGGCCAAGGCCTTTAAGCATGCGGCCACATGTTCTGTTCTGTTCAGAAGGAATTAATATATGCAGTACGTCTGACAGTCTGACAGGACAGGTACTTGTAGATGAACTAATTTTTTTGCTTAGATATTCATTTATTATTAATTACACATAAATTGTTATTAATTTGTTATTATAACTATTATTAATTTTATTATCTTTCTTGCGTTTGAAGGTGATGCCAAAATTGTCAATGCAGCTTTCATAGGTCCCAAGGCCATAAAAATTGGCCTCGAGGTGCCTTGAGGACTACATTACTGACGAAAGAAAATAACTGTCGCAAATATTTTTTGCGATCTTTGTTTTAGAGGGAACGGAGATCCCTGATCTACTATGTGGCAAAAAATAGATTGTCAGAGAAATCCACCATTTGAGCACAGGCCAACGAGCATTTCAGATGGAAACACGATCAGATACAGCCATTACACTGTAACGCTTGGCTAAAAACAGCATACTTAGTTACTTACCTCTTTTTCAAGATAAACTTTCGTGTCCTCAAGTGTATTGTACATAGTGAAAAACTGTTTTGTTTCTTTGTGCTTTGCAGCCACTAAACACAACAGCATATCAGTCTCAGCAATGGGACCAACACAGTAAGTGCCAAGACAAATACAAAGACAATAACTCTCGAAACCAAGACGGTTAAAATACTTTCTCAAGATGAGACTTCTCATCATTTTAATCAAAAATGGTATCGAATCGAATTTGGTATAAACTACCAGAAGTATGAAGCCTGTGACGGTGAGGGTTCACATACCTGGTGAATTTAATGGCATGATCACAGCCATTGGCCGGTCGTCTGTTCTGAAAGTTTAACGACATCAGCTGTAACTATTTCCCTGCAACTTCGCTAATAACCATGTAGCAAAGCCAGAATCACATGCAGCAGACAAATACCTAACTGGCTATTGTCTCACAGCTGCAGTGTCAATAATTCTCAATACGTACCAAAACAATGATTTTTAAATCATTGTTTTGGTACGTATTCTTCTTGTATGCATGTCATGAACCATAACTGTTCAGCCACGAAACAGCATCTTCATCTGCAGAGTGTAGATGAGATAAACTGCCATTCAGTTTTGTCAGGGGACAGGATTCGACAATGTAGGACATCGTCTGCGTCTCGCCACCAGGACACAGATCAATGTCTGTAAGTCGCCATTTTCTTCTACAGGCACCGCAGTGTTCCTGTTGCAGAGGGAGGTTAAAACCCAGTTGCCGGATTGTCGGATCACACACTAGGTGAGAGTTGACCACCTGAGCCGACTTCCAGTTATGCCGCCATCGACTTTTGATGTCAACTGGTTGCAAGTCCCGTCACAGCAGCTTCCTGGATGTCAGTCGTAGCAATGGTGGGTTAAGGATATCAGGCTGGATTGGCCAACTGTCATGTTTGACGATTTTCTCCACCAGCTTGTCAGTAGCAGGCTGGCGGTTTAATGTTGGAGAGCACTGGAAGCCATGGGAGAGGTGTAGAACGGAAGGTGCCAGAGATGAGGCGCATAGTAGAGTTCAACTGCACAACGACCTGACTTGTGTGAGCAGAGTGTGACCAGACTGGGGTGCAGTACTCTGCTGCTGATTAGCAAAGCACCAGCAGATGACTGCAGAGTAGTATTAGCCACCGGCTAGCTTCATCAACAAGTCGTTTCGGTTCTTCAGCTTGCCTGCAGTCTTTGTCAAGCGTTCTCTGTAGGACAGCGTAGTCATGTGTCACCCCACATACTGAGAATTACTGACACAAAAATAACGTAATTTGGAAGTATGTTACAATAAATACAACAAAGCTTTATGACAAAAATCGGCCACATGGTTTCTGTTAAAAGCACTTACCGTAATAGTATGTAAGGACAGTATAGTGTATGCCAAAAGAATTCAATACAGTGGCTGAGTTCACTGACCCTGGTTATACAGCTCAAGAAATCGTTTCTGATACTGGCCAAGTTCCGCCCTTGTTGGCATCTCATCAATTTTTCGCTGCAGAGCTGCAATCTCACGATTTCGTTTTGCCTGAAAACAATGCATCAGTAATATTCTGACAATGTTTTGTATTGTCCGACTGAACTGAAATGACATTAATGCAACTGTGCTGCTCCTCACTTTGCTAATAATATATAACAGCAGCAATAATACTTGATTAGTGCAAAAAGACAGGTATCTTGCAATATTTACAATAATAATAAATGCTGAAAACTTTCTTTCGCCAAAGACGTAATTGCAGTAACTAGCAACTGGCAACAATGTAACATACCAAAAGTAGTCGAACTTTGTTGAATTTTTCTTGATCAGCTTTACACTGCTGGTCGATCATATCGGCATGCTCCTAGTAATTAAAACAATAATAGAACCAGTCTTCAACAGCTACAGCAATAAAAATGTAATTCGGCATAACTCGTACAATATTACTATTAACCACACATATTTTTAGCAAGTGCTCCTATGACACTTGGTAAGATGCAAAAATGCTGAATTCCACACAGCTATCTACATACACACAGGCTTTGAAATATAGCACGCAGATATATTTAATGGCCATTTTCACGGTCAAGTGGGGTTAGCCTATGGTGCATTAAGATTTCAAAAACTCGAGACTGCTAAAGTGGCACTGTTCACACGCCAGATGCACTTGCTGAGTGCAGCTAACATTATCACAGCACTAAATATTCAGGTGATACAATCAATAAATCAAACAATCACACATAAAGTGACCAGTTGTAAACTCCAAATGTACAATCAGTGCTACCATTATTTCATTACGATGATGTGGTTTGGTGTATAACAAAAAACGTGCTGCACTGTCCCTGCTGTTTTCATTAAAATGGTAACAATCTAGTAATAAACCTGATGCTCTGATGGGCTGCCGTCTTTCTCCAGTTCAGCCACGTTTGCTTCCAGTCGTTCTTTCTCTTGCTACGCCAAAGTCAAACAGGAGGCCATATTAATAATGGATCATATTTCGAAACCAGAATATCTCTCAAGGGGGGAGAGGGGTGTCTAGGAGAGGACTGGAATGCAGTAACAGACTCAGCACTGCCAACTTCCTAATAGTGTTCCATAGTAACTATGGGTGTATCTTGCTTAGTTTTTGAGATATGATCACAGCAGAGATGATGGACGGACAATGGAATAATGCCGGTAACCATCACACATCTGGCCCCTACGGTGGGACAGCAACAAACTGCAGTAATAATGTGTACAATGCCACAATATGAAGTAAGTAAAGCCTAAATCCAAAGATCAGTTGTTACTGATGGATATTTATGGCACAGAAACAAAATAACATATAAACAGAGTTAAACAAACACAGCAAAACATGCAAATGATGAAGCAGAAACACACTAGTAAGGTCACTTGTAAATTCTGTGGTGTACGGCAGATCGACTGGACTGAAATGTCACATCAATACAATTATCCAATGCAGAAGATCCCTGAAGTTTGCTAGGAAATAGTACCTTACAGCTCTCACGAAATTCAGTTTCCTGTTTCTTCAGATTTTCATTCACTGTTACCAGAGATCTCAGCTGCTGCAGAACACTGCAAATATATTTGAACAAATGAAAAAAAAAACTAGTCACTGCATGCAACAAAGGAATAGAAGCAATTGTAATTTAATTTAACCCTTTAAACTCCAAAGGCAATTATAGTGCCACATCGAATAATACAAAGTTGTGGTGAACTAAGCTGGCTACACGTCAGCTTTCAACTGCATGTTAAATACACAATATGGTATCGTATCGTAAAGTTAGTACACTGGCCGTTGATGGGTGGGATGTTACATTTGGTACAGTGAGGAGGGTCTGGGTGAGCTGTGTCCCAGTCCCCTCCTCCCTGTACCAAATGTAACAGCCCACCCATCAATGGCCAATGTACCAATCACTGTATTGCTATAATGGTCCCTTGCTCTGCAATTTTAATGTGGCGATTAAAAGGTTAATACTACTACTACTACACTACTACTAATAATAATAATAATAAAATACCAAATACAGTGACAAAATTGGGACGGCAAAGGGGCATCACATCCCTCTCTGAAATGTCAGTGAAGTGGCATAAATGAAATTGAGTCCTCTTTGGATTCAATAACTCTGACCGTCGCACTGTTGGTGACAATACTTGGAATGTGCCAAAGAACCAAAACATGGCAAACTCGTGGAGTTAGGGATAAGGTGATGGGTAGAAATACCCTCATTTATGGAAACCTAGAATCTTTTAACACAATGTAGCTGTGGCCAAGACTAGCCCCGTTCCAAAAACCAGCTTTAACTGTTTAGCCACATTTTATACCAGAATCACACAAAATTCAATCTTTTGGACATATAATGGCTTTCGAGGTCATCTAAAGATCACCAATTTAATATACTAGAACAGCAGGACAAGCCCTGCAAAATGACATCAACATCAGCCTGCTCCGGTGGCGCTATTGGTAGTGTCGCGGTACGCACTGCCTGGCTACGGTGATCGGCAAGTCTGGGTTCGAGGCCCGGGCTGGCTGGATCTTTGTGTCAGGTTATAGCGGTGTATGCTTTGAGATTAAATTTTCGGGACAGTGTCCTCTTTAATCTGTGACCGTTGGCTAATACTGGGTTCAGAGACACTCAGTATTAGTCGCTGCTTGAACCACTGATTACAGATGGCCTCCTGTTGTATGCATTGGCTGGTCATCAATAGCTCAGTTCACACACACCGCTAAATTGGACCCTGGGGCCCACAGTGTGAGGTACGCATGAGCTATGGCCGTCCATCATGCAGTAGGTATTAGCCGCCAGAGAAACAGTGGTTGTAGGCCAAGCATGGTAAATATCATGGCACAAGGTCTCTCCACTCCTGATCCCTCCCTTAGCCCTACACACATACCTCGCTAAGAAGAGGTCACGCAACAACTGCACACTACACACGCCATCAGGTTAGCCTGATGGTGTCATGCAACACTACACTTGTCCCTTCTCTGGGGTTGCGCAACCTTGGGCCAGCCTGTGAAGCAGGACTCAGCGCTGGCATACGAAGAGTGTGCCACCCCAAAGGAGAAAGAGAAAAAATGAAAGACATCAACAGCATATCTTCAGCAGTTTTGGCTTTGCCCATAAAATCAATATTGGAAATGTGAGCACACACTCCCAATTTTGTCGGGACTTGACCTGTATCTAACAGAATGTGACCTTGGCCTACATCTAGCCCCACGTCAGGTAGTACCTCAATCTATCCAGCCATTTGACCACAATTCACCTGTGCGACCGAGTAACCATGGAGCTACATTGTTAGCAATTTTATATATCACTTTGCACTTTGAAGTGTAATAATAATATGATATTATTATAATAATAATAGCATTAATAACAGGAGCACTCAGAGAGTGCAAACGTCTGCCAACGACAAAATTTTAACCGAAAGTGATCCAGGATTCAAATCTGGATTTTCAGATCAATCCGGAAGCCCGTCGGATCTATCACAAAATGCTGTGGACGCATTATCTTGTCGGCGTTAGTATTTCGCAAAGTATGATACAAATCGGCTGTAGATTGTATGAGAAATGCTAACAAACATCCAAAAATCCCCTATTCCTCAATGGTGAAGAAAATGAAAAAGTGACCTGGAATCCACAGGCGGATCCGGAGCACCACCAAAAGTTAATCACTTCTAGAGAGTCACCCCTTGGCCATGTCTACCAAGTTTGGTCGACCGTTTCCACGTTTGTTAGTTATCCTGTTTACAGACTGACAGATAGAATGATCACATAACCTCCACCTCATCAGCGGAGGTAATATACAGCTATTTAAAATGTCAGACATCACATATCCGACTACAACCATGTTACTTATTTTCAGATTCCACCCACTAAAATGAGCACTGAGCCGAGTCAATAAGGCTGATACAATGTTAAAGAACAATAAAGTGTTGAATGCTATACTAACTAAACAAACACTATTATTACCAGCACCTAAATACACACTCTACTCATGTCGTTTCTTTTTCTACTTAGTGAAAAAAAGTTTATTAATGATGCCAGACACCGAAATCCAATAAGTTACAGTAAAACACTTAATAACACTGTTATACTGAAATATAGATATCAATGAGTAAACATTAAAAACCTCTGATCGGCTTCACTCTCAAGTATGTCTAATCTTTGGAGTTCTTCATCACGTACTGCACTGGCTTCTTGTAACTGCATCATCAACAGACAGCCAGTGATTGTGAAAATTATAGTGGTGTGATAACTTCCACGGCTACTTACGATCAGTAAAATTTTTCAAAATAATCAATGTAAAAATCAGTATTAACTAAAATATACATATATTGCATATTCATGCTCATTGAATCATTTGCCAGTTGCAACAAAAAGCACAACATATCCTATCCAACATAACATATGTTGTGTCTAAAAAACAGACCCATTACATTTTCAGATAACTCCAACCAGTCTGACCTCCTACCGATAATGTTTGGTACTAAGTAGGGATGTGCGGAATATATTTTTTAATCTTTGTTCGGTTTTTAAAAAAAATTCAAATTCGGTTCAGAATGAGTTTGGTTCGGTTCGGTTCGGTTCAAGAAAACTGGGTTCGGTTCGGATATTAGTTATTTACTACTCACATAATAGCAAATATTACAGTGACAGTGGATGACAACAATGACAACAAGTAAATAATGTAATTGCATTATTAAATCTATATGCTAAACTATGTTTCGGTCATGTTTTAAAATGTTCTTTATGTGCATATTTAATGCGAGTAAAGTTACTTCTATTAACATTTATTTAAATGGCAGATTGCATTCAGTTACTGTCAGAAAACCGTCTGAACGGATGTCAAATTTTTGGACGGTTCGGTTTCTTAAAAACCGAATCCAAACTGATTTTCGGTTTTCCATACATCCCTAGTACTGAGAATAAACAATTTAACCTTCACTTAATTACAAATATTTTTCACCAAACGTGATAAAAAACCAGTTGGAATTATAGGAATAGCAGTCATAGCATGCACTAACACAACATTTGAACATTATTAAGGAGATGCATATAAGTGCATAAGATCACAATCTGATCAAACATTTTTGTTATCTTAAAAGTTAGGTTTTCTGTGCTTACGATGTATTAAATATTAACATCCCTTGAAGTGAAATGACTAAACTCTGTATGGCTAATAGTAAATTGCATTATTTCTTCTAAGTTTAGAAAAGCATCCCTTCAGTTAGTGTGCACTCGCCTGTTCTGGCTGCCACGTCCCATGGGAAAACCTAAGCTGTTTTCTAAACATTTTGCAAAACAGCAATTGCTAGAAAGTGAAGATTCTGTGTACCATAAATTGTTGATACTCGATCAGATTTGTTGGACATATTTGAAAATAATGTTTAAAACAATGTGTAAGAGCCATAGGCCTAGTTGTGATCATACATCTAAAACTGCAAAAATCAATTTGATAAGATTGTGGTAAATATACTAGCCGCTCTTACAAATTGACGTTCCTGAGATATGGGGTTTTTCCAGAAATGTCAAAAGTGGTCACGTGATCATAAGCCACGCCCACTTTGGGGGATAAAAATTTGTTTATTGCCTAGGACCCTTGGTTTCTAAAAGCATACATAATTTGATGATCCTACCTTCAGCCATTCCTGATA
>Ga0209149_1001721_pt1 | contig 11496 bp, 8 predicted proteins | sample WorMetTyACAVOLI2_FD_187423 | JGI IMG/M metagenome (GOLD analysis project Ga0209149, IMG submission 187423) | Marine gutless worms symbiont microbial communities from Max Planck institute for Marine Microbiology, Germany - Olavius algarvensis... ...
TAGTTGTGGTGGTCTACAGCAAATGGTTAATGTTTGTGTACATTATGATCATCAATGGCACAGCAGGTTTAATGCTTTGAAGAGTTACTGTACAACGTTTTGTAATATTGATGTTTGCTAATCTCGTATTATGTTGGATACTGTTGAATTAACCACGGTTGCCAAGCTTATATATGTCGGATGCTACTGTCATGAACATTCCTGTAAAACAGACGTAAGCTACAGTACACGTAAATTTTATGGTAACTTCAATAACATTTTGTCAGCAGTTAGATACATTAGAAATGAACTAGCAACACTTCACATAGTTAAAACTTATTGTGTTCCATCTGTTTTATATGGCAGTGAGATGAGGTACTTAGATAACAGTGATTATACACGGAGTCAAAAAAACACCAAACTTTTTTTGCAATATGTTATATTGAATAAATTTGCCACAAACGAGTATAAATATTTTCCACGTCACCTAAATAGTGTCTCTACACTACCTTGTGAAATGTAAAATCTGTGACAAAATGCATTATTTTAGCAATTGTGAAGGCTTTACTGAAGCTGATTAAGCTAATCAACAAATTTTCCTTACCTATATTTGTTTACTTCACTATGCAGGTTTCTATAGCATATGTGTTGTTGTTATCACTATGGTGATTGCAGATGAATAAAATGATAATTATTGTTGATTTGTGTAATAAACAGACATTGAGGTTTATTAACAGGTAACACACTATACCAGAATGGTTTTTAGCACTGAAGACCATGTTTTAATTAAGAACTTGGTACTTTTTGTAAAAGGTATCGCAGTCGTAGATTGTTTCTGCAGAAGAGCTGGGTAAAGATTGGCTTAGATGTGCTGTTATGCAAGATGCATGCGACGAGCAGCGGCCGAACTCGCTCGGGACGTACAGCAGAGAATATTGCTAATACCTGCATACGTTTAACATATTTTGCTGAAGATAGAAATGAAATAATAAATAAGAGCTCTTAAATTTCGTTATCTGTAAAAAAACGTTGAATTTAATGGTCTTTAACGGGACTGGACCGCCGGACCGGACCTACTACGCTCATCATTTTATTTGTAGTTTCACATTTTAATTTTTTGTTTGTTCCGTGTGGTAGACTAAGCTGGCTACCCGTCAGCTTTTTACTGCACGTTAAATACCCACTATCGTATGGTATCGTAGCGTCACAATTGCTCGATATTTATATAGTTAGTCACCTCAACAACAAATTTTACTTTTCACAAGGTGGTGTAGAGACATTACTTAGGTCAAGTGGAAATTACTTACACTGTTTTGTGGCAGATTTATTCAAGATAACTGATGCCAAGATATTACAAAATTAATTTTGGTGTGTTTTTTGACTCACATTGTAGTAATCTAAATGTAATTTTGAACAATTCGTTTTGGATGTTGCTGTCGTGAAAGTGTCACGTCTTTTGTTTTATTGTATTACATTACCCATGGTATATATTTTTGACCACAGAAAATATTGTTCTGGAAAACGGCTTTAATGAGTAATAACATTATAATTAGTACAGTGGCTTGTATGAACAAACGTTATTTTGGTATGATCGTGTCAGAGTCTGAATGCTATAAAACAACGTATGTAGTGACATGTTTTGATACTTTGTCAGTATGTTTTGTGTTTTTATTTTGATATATATGTAAGTAGTTTGTAATTTCTGCGTAATGTCATTGTGATCTTAATTTTTTATGACTGCTTCGGCATAACAGTAAATATATAGCGTACAGCCTTTCCCCCGCTTTGCAGCGGGGGGGGGGGGCTTAATACAACAGCAAGATCAGTCGCGCTAGTGGTACAAGTAATAAAATACTGATATCAGAATACATCCTACAAAACAAAATATATTGTTTAGGCTAAAAAACAGTAACTATTCAAATGTCAATAACAGCGAAAGTGGTGAAAACTAATAAAACAATTCAATGCGGCCTGAATGACCGACGCGATAAGCCCCCGTCACCATCAGTAGTATGCGTTTACTAGGGCGACAGCTGAACTGACAAACAGAAGGACATCGCGTAAAGCCCCTGCTTGCACTTCGTGATGTGGGGGCTTAAACAGATTCACAGTATGATGAATCCGTAAATACAGTGTGTAAGGAGGAGATAGAATTATAGAAAAAATATTTCCTTAATAATACCAAGGGAATAATGACTAGTTAAATATAATTAACAAGTGAGAAGAAGCCGCTGCTCTCCGAACACCAAACTGCATTACGAAAAAACACGATCCACCAACTGCATTAGGAAAGAACATCCGACAGACTAATGAACAGACGCACAAACAGGTGGACAACATGCGGGGACTCAACAAGAAACTTAGCTATGGTTAGCAGATCGTGCATCAGAAGCGCAATAAAGTACCAACTTGCAACAGTAAATTTTATGGGAAGTTTTTCACGGGGATGAAACATATGGGGCCCCGGTGATGGCAGCCGCTGCTGCAAGCATAAATTTTAGGGGCATAGTTTTCACGGGAGAAATACATGGCTGTGGCTGCTCACATAAATTTCACAGGGAATTTTCCACGGGAGAAGATACATCTGTGACACCTTTGGTGGCGGCCACTACACCTCCGAGGAGGCTGCTATGCCAGGTGCGTCGCCACGTACGGGGAAGCATATGGGGGCCGTGCCCCGGGGACGGTCGGTGTACCCAGAAGAGTTGAGTGATTGTCAGAGAAATATGTGCAGTCAATACGTATAAAAGAAGGAAAATAAGAATTAAAAAACACAACATATGTACAGATACCTATAAATGTATATACGGTATACCAGCAGTCACTGCGCACGCTCAATATATGCTATATACAATGTGTCTCACAAACTGCACACTTTTGTTTGTGCAATTATATTAGTTGAATGTCACCCTTCCCTTTCTACAATTTTTACCGCGCGATGCTATGCATAGCACGGACTATGCCGTCGAGATGTCTGTCCGTCTGTCACACGCCGGTATTCTGTCGAAATGGCCAAACGTATGATGAAACTTTTCACCAGCAGGTAGCCACACCATTCTAGTACGGTATGTGAACAGCGCTGTCGAAACAATGTATTGAAATACAGCGTTGCCGCGAGACAACGCGCGTCGCACTGTGTCTGAACGTAGCTTTAATGTCATCAGCGCGGTAGGCCTAATACTTAGGCCTACAACGGATAAGTATAGTAAGAACTTACACACGCCTTACTAATCGGTGTAATTGCGAATGACTTTGAACGAAATTGAGCAACTTAGCATATTTAGGCTAGTTCGCCTTGTGTCGTCGCGGTAAACAGTAAACTGGGCAACCGGAAAATTCGGCAACCATTTTTGGTGGGGTCGGTAAAGTCGGCAACGGTAAAATGGGCAACGGTAATACAGGTAACGAAAAACTGGGCATTGCGTATTGCTTTAGTAAGATGTTGTTAATTGTAATGTAACTGTTGTATCAGATAACGACTTGATGCAAAAGTTCTTATAAATATAACAGTTGTGCTCAAAGGAAGCTCTGCTAATACTATACTGTTATTCCATTGTTATATCTGGAACGTGCACATACAACTTCTATACATTAAATTGTCAGCAGTGATTTATGCTCCGTTGTTAAACTTTCAGTTTCGGCAATAACGCAAATACAACACTATTGCATTGAGCCAACGTTGTATTAGAAACCTACTCCACTTTTCCGTTGCCCAGTTTACTGTTGCCCATTGTACCGTTGCCGACTTTACCGACCCCACCAAAAATGGTTGCCGAATTTACCGTTGCCTAATTTTCCGGTTGCCCAGTTTACCGCGAATCGTCGTCGCAAATCCGTCTGTTGTCTGTCTGTCGTCTGTAACGTTGGTGCACTTTACTGAGAGGGTTTAACTTTCCCGCAATATTTTTGCGCCGTTTAATAGCTTGGGGACTCGGACACTTTGTATTAAAATTTAAAAAAAAATTCAAAGGGGTTCTAATGGTGCAAGTTAAATGGAATGGGTGTATGAGAAATTGGCATTTTTCGACCGATATCTCGCTGCATTTTGAAAAGCACACAAGATACGGCCATAGTTACAATGAAAGTCGAACAGGAACTCGTATTTGATTTATCGAATGGTGCCATTTCCAATGACCTTGAGTGACCCCAAACCCAGATTTCAAGGTCACCATATTATTCAACGTCAAATAACTCGAAAACGGTGCAAGATAGAGCAATATTTATAACGGGAGACGAATAGTAAGTCGTATAAGATCTATCGATCCGTGTCGTTTTCAATGACCTTGAACGACACCTAATCGAGATTTCAAGGTCACGCCAATATTGGAACCCGGATATCACAGTTAGTTCAGACTGTATTAAATTACCGGCGACCTTCAATTCTTATGGGGATAGGCAAATTTCAACCCCCACAAAATCGAGACCCTAAAGCTATCGACAAAAACAATCGGTAACGTTGATTACGTCCGCGAGAAGTCCCCATAAACCAAATTTGGTGCAAATCCACCCACTGGCGGATTCTGGGCAAATGGGTGAAATATAATAAAAATTATTTTTATTTATACTTTTTTTCTACAGGTCAGACCTGTTTATGGATTTTTACGCGCAATAGCTCAGAAGACGTACAAGAAGCTCAGCTGTCGCGGAGAGGCTGCGCGATGCTTAGTGTTTGTCTGTAGTCAACTTCAACATACCTACAGCGCAGTTTTTTATTACTAGTTACTGCGGCTTAAGATTTGCTAATGCATAAAATTATATTAAATTCTGTTCTGCTGTCTCCGGCGGTGTCCGACCAAATCCCCCCGGACAAACACCCCTAGGTCATAACCCCCCTTGTTTGCTACCGTTCGTGGGTTGGTTGGGGTTAGGACTCCGCCTCGTGGGTCGGATAGGGTCAGGAGTACGGGTTAGTGTCAGTTTTCTACAAAAATACCCACCGGGTTCTGTCCTACGATGTCCTACGGCAGCAGAAAACGGGGGTTATGACCAAGGTGGTTGGGTCCGGGGGGTGACCTCCTCTCGGGCGTGTAACGTCGAGCCCGTCACAAACACTTCGTCGTCATCTTGTGCGAACAATGGGACGTCGGACGCCGCGGTGTGCTCGACGCTTGCCGCCGTTCGTCGCGGCTTTGTTTTGCACAGTTCGCGACTCTTACGGTTAACAACACTTTGGACTTGTATGCAGCGAAGCCAGATATTCGTCCAGAATCGCGTTTTTGCCTACCCTACCTGCATTCGACGCCCCCGGTTAGGAGGGTTCCCGTCGGAATATCGCCATACCGTTTCGCACGGAAAAACTAGAATGGCTTGGCTACCCGGTGGTGAAAAAATTTAAAAAAAATATCTTTATTCGTTATGACGCAACTCACAAACGTGACGGACACACAGACACAAACACACCGCATGACGGCATAGGCCGCGCTTATGAATCGCATCGCGCGGCAAAAATCACGCAAAGATGTGCTTTTTGGGGGTTATAAAACTTAAATTTAATATTAAACCCCTATTTATCCTCAAAAACCGTCAAAATTTGGCCCAAAACTGTAGGGACAAGTTTTTTCGACCAAAAATGCTTAACAGTGGGGATGCTCGGGAGTAAACTACCCTTAATCGTCATCCTAGCCCCATGGTAGTTACATAGTGAGTAGGAACTATGGGGGCAAAAAGTCTATACGTGTGGTTTATTTTGACGCCCCACCTACGGGTGACTTGAAACAGCGCATGCGCAACCCAAAAGTGGGTGTGGTAATGCTATCTCAAGCCAAGATGCAGAAATGTGATATTCCAGGTATCTCAGAAACCGCAACAGCAATCAACATGAAAATTTTGGACAACGTTTGGATCATGAAAATATGTTGCCAGGTGCGATATTATGACGTCACTTCAAATTCAAGATGGCGGACGGCCGCCATTTTGACAATCGTTATATCGCCATGTCTCCGCAAAAAATCATACAATCTTAACGAAATTTTGTACAGGGCAGCAGATTTTGAGCCCAATGACAGTCACATGATCAAAAATTAAAATTTTTAAAATTCAAGATGGCGGATGGCCGCCATTTTGAAAATCGTTATATTGCCATATCTCAGTGAACTAGAAGCTCAGCTGTCGCAGAGAGGCCGCGCGATGCTTCGTGTTTATCTGTAGTCAGCTTCAACATACCTACAGCGCAGTTTTTTATTACCAGTTACTGCCGCTTCAGATTTACTAGTGCATTAAATTCTGTTCTGCTGTGTCCTATTGTCTCAGGCGGTGTCCGACCAACACCCCTCGGACAAACACCCCTAGTTCATACCCCCCCCCTTGTTTGCTGCCGTTCGTGTGTCGTTTGGGGTCAGGACTCCGCCTCGTGGGTCGGACAGGGTCAGGAGTACGGGTTAGTGTCAGATTTCTACAAAAAATACCCGCCGGGTTCTGTCCTACGATGTCCTACGGCAGCAGAAAACGGGGGTTATGGCCAAGGGGGTTGTGTCCGGGGGGTTGACCTCTCCGGCGCATAACGTCGAGACCGTCACAAACACTTCGTCGTCGTCTTGTGCGAACAACGGACGCCGCGGTGAGTGCTCGGCTCCACGCTCGCCGCCGTCCGTCGCGGCTTTGTTTTTCACAGTTTGCGACTCGTACGGTTGACAACACTGTAGACCTGTATGCAGCGAAGCCAGATATTCGTACAGAATCGCGTTTTTTGCCTACCCCACCCGCATATTCGACGTTCCCGTCAGGGGGCGGGTTCGTCGGAATATCGCCATACCGTTTCGCATGGCTACCCGATGGTGAAAAAAATTCGAGGATATGTTTATTCGTTTTGACATGATCCACGAACGTGACAGACGGACGGACGGACGGACAGACACCGGATGACGGCATAGGCCGCGCTTATGCATAGCATTGCGCGGCAAAAATCATCCGATTTCGATAAAATTCGGTACAAGGCAGCAGATTTTGAACCAAGTGACAGCCACGTGGCAAAAAAATTTTTTATTCAAGATGGCAGACGAACGCCATTTTGAAAACTAAATATGCTCCATAGGCCTACTACGTATGAAGGATATTTAGGTCCGCAGAGTACATGATAAACAGTCGCGGGCCGAGGACTGTACCCCCGAAGAACCGAGCAGACAACGTACACGGTCCTCGAGGTGGCGCCTGCAAACTCGACACAGAGATCTGCCGCTTAGGCAAGACCTCAACCACAGCAATGTGATACCACGTAGACCGAACTGCCGCTCCAAGCGGAGTAGAAGTAGGTCATGGTCGACGTTGTCAAATGCAGCAGTCACTGCCAGTCATGTCGAGCAGGCACAAGGCAGAAACAAGTCCTCTGTCGGCCGCCATGAGAAGATGATTGTACACTTTCGGGACAGCCGTCTCAGTGCTGTGGTGCGGACGGTACGCTGTCGCTGACTGCTGGCTTGGCATCAACTCATTGCTACCGAGGAAGGCCTGTAGTCTCCTCTGTATCACCCTTTCCAACAGCTTGGAAAGGAATGACAAGTTTGATACAGGTCTGTGATTCTTACGGTTGCTGGCAATGACGGACAATGGCTTGTTTAAACTCGGACGGGAAGCATCCAGTAACGAGCGACCTATTGAATAGCAAGGTGGTAAATGGAGCCAGCAGTTCACGCATTTCTTTCACCAGCCAAGTGGGCACTGGGTCCAGCTGACACGTTTTGTCCGGTGACGCACTGATCAGCTTATTCATCTCGTCGATGGTGACAGCAGTCCAGCTGTCTAAAGATGACTTTGTCACTTTCAACGGGACATCGTACAACGGCGTAGTAGAAGCGGACGCTCGAACTGCATCGACTTTGTCTCGAAAAAATCAGCAAAGTTGTCGGCAGTATGAGCACTGGCTTCATCGCTGCATGTCTCGCCAAGCATGCCCTGCAGTGTCCTCCAGAGCTTCCTTGTGTTGCCGTTGCTTGCTGCAATCTCTGTCCGCCAGAAATGCACGAGTTTACCCTATATGGCTTTATTCCGATAGGTGAAGATATACTATACAGGTCATTTACTGTCAGCGGCAATAATATAGCCCCGTACATGTCTGAGGATTTCAGCAATGTATTGATCGTGCATTATGTGCATATGCGCAGATATCATCGCGCGCAGATGGATTAAATGACAGCAGGACACGTGAAATAGTGATTTGTACGCATTGCAATGAGATTATGTCGGAAACGGTGCAAAATACGACCAACGTTACTATTGTTCACCAATAGGATTAGAAAATCGGATATACGCTTTCAATGGTACCATAATTGTTGAATTTGAACAAACAACTCCTGAAGGTCGTACCATACCACATCAGAACTGATCCCGTCTGATCCGGTCCGCATTGGCAGCAGTGATGTGCAGCCATGCAGTTTCTTCGATCCGCGACCTCGCGGTCTACATCGACGCTGACATGACCATGAGGACCCACGTCACAGCCGTTGTCAGAGCGTGCTTCGCGGCTCTACGTCAAATGCGGAGCGCGTGGCGATCCCTGTCACGTCGTGCCTTGTTGACCTTAGGCCGCGCTCTGATTGTCAGCAAGGTGGACTACTGCAACTCGGTTATCGCTGGTATTTCTGGCCAGCTGCAAGATAGGTTGCAGTCCGTATTGAACGCCGCCGCCCGTTTGGTTTTCTCCGCGAGGCGGTCAGAACGCACAACCCCATTGCTCCGCGTCCGCGAGCTCCATTGGTTGAGAGTTCCGGAGCGGGTGACATTCCGGCTGTGCGTTCTGGTCTACCGCTGCCTTCATGGAACAGCGCCGTCTTTCCGTGTGGTAGACTAAGCTGGCTACCCGTCAGCTTTTTACTGCACGTTTAATACACACTACCGTATCGTATCTTATCTCGCTGAGAGCCTTCTCCGGACATCTGACATTGACACTCGCCGCCATCTGCGCTCCGCGGACACAGCCATGCTGGTGGTACCGTCCATCAGACGCTCAACGCTCGGCGACCGTACCTTCCTAGTGGCTTTGGCACGATCATGGAACAGCCTGCCGTCATCTGTCAGGAATGCACCGTCGCTGACGACGTTCCGTCGCCGCCGCGAACTGAAGACAGTAGGCCTACTTTTCGGTCGTCGTTTAATGACTAGACGATCGTGATTGTACTACACAGTAAAACTGTTGTCAGCCTGCGGCTACCGACTGTCAACGCTTCTGTCTTTTTGGTTAATTTTGTACGGTGCCCCTGCAATGTCTTTGACATGATAGCGTCAGTACATTGTTACTTACTTACTTAATTACCAACGGATTAAAAGCTGACCGAGTTGGATATGGGATACAGTGGAGTGGAGTGAGCAAAGATATTAATAGACGGTCTATTAATATCTTTGGGAGTGGGCGTGAGCGCGGTGTTTTCCGCTTAAGTAAGTAATTTAACATACAACAGACAACAAGAAACTGATCAGTAAGTAAGAAAACTCACAAGGTGCAATAATAAAAAAAGTCACGATGCGCCGAAAAAGTCGCGATTAGCGGATAAGATACGCGAACGTTGCGGGGAAAGTGAGTTTGAGTATATGGGTGGTAAATTTTACAACGACGGCGTGGTTTAGGCAGTAACGTTCGCCTATCTCATCTACTGATGAGTTTCTTGTAAGTCAATACCACCGCGTATACAAACGAACAGACAGGAACGCCGTCTATGCCTGTGTCGCGCTGTAGCGACGAAAGCTGGACTAAACTGAGGCAATAGTTTCTATCTGGAATGAATACATGACACTGATCGTCGTAAAAGAAATGTCATAATAACCGGCCTCCCGGAGACGTCATGTGAGGAGCTTGACCAAGCTGCATTTTCAGATTTCTGCGAAATGCATATGACCACTAAACCGTCACTCTCGCAGCTAGGCTGCCGTCGTTTAGGCCGTCTGCAGAACCCACAAGACCGCCCACGACGCCTCCTTGTACACTTGAACTCTGAAGCATGTGCATCCGACTTGTTGAAGGCTGCTAAAGACTTGAGATCCAGCAGCGACCTTTCTGCCCGGTCAGTCTACATCAACCCCGACCTCGATCTTGCAAGTGCGAAATTGGCTTATGAGAAACGTGAACGTCGACGCCAGCTGCGCCGTGGTCAAACGACCAATGACGGCACGAGTTCGCATAGCGTGAACATCACTACCTCGACCGGTATAACTCACACCAGCGATGTAAACCGATTACCGCAGACAAACTATTCCGCAAGCGCAGACAGGTCTGCGGACTCCTCATTTCGCAAAGTTACTCGTTCAACTTGCCCACCTAATCCAGCTGGAAGTGCCGATCGCCTCAATTCGCCTTTTCCAAACTGTTCCTCAGCCTCAGCCTAATGTCAGTAACATTAATCTAGCATGCTGTTTGTTTAACGCCCGCAGTGTGGTAAACAAAACGAGCGAATTACACCATTTATTATACATTGACAATTATGATATTGCATTTATCACCGAGACATGGCTCCACAACGATATTTCTAACGGTTTATTAGATCCCAATGAATCTTACAATGTTGTCCGTAAATATCGCATTTACTTTTGTCAGTGATTCACAATACCGTGTAGACGAAAGTCCTTTTTGTGTATACAACTGGGACTTGGCTGATTATGATGCCATTGAAAATGATCTATTAGATGTTGATTGGTACAGTTTGGTCACCATGCATCCTTCAGCCCCGCATCTATGGGATGAGTTTATGTCTATATTGTATGCCACTATTGAATGGCATGTGCCAAAGCGCAACAGCGCCAAACATAGGAACACACGTAAGCCCTATACGCGGTCTACCCGAGACTTACGAAAATGTCTTGCTAAGAAGCGATATTTATGGCGACAGCTGAGGAATAATAAGTGCGACACGCAGGTTCGCGTTAAGTACCGTACCGAGAGTGTGTGTGTCTTTGGCGTTCGCTTGTACAACAGCAGCAAATGAGAGTTGAAGAGCGGTTAATTGAGTCTAACAATATGAGTTCTTTAAGAGATCTTCTAATCACGTTGCCATAGGCCCTATTATTGATCGTGACAAGGTTGTTGTTACTGACAGTTATGATAAGGCTTGTGTGTTTAATGACTACTTTACCAGTGTTGGTCAGACTGACAATGGCAGTGTACCGGCTTGTGCAAATAGCTTTGCTAACCATTTAGATATGATTGATGTTAATGAATCAAACGTCTTAGCTGCAATCAGAAAACTAAAAAGTAACTATTCATGTGGACCTGACGGCTTACCATCAATGTTTTTTAAACGTCTGCAATACACTATTGCCAAACCACTTGCACTTATTTACAATCAGTTATTATCTGTTGCCCACGTTCCTGATGATTGGAAAAAAGCTATAATCACGCCCATATATAAGAAAGGACCAGTAACGGATTATTCTAATTATAGACCTATATCCCTTACTTGCGTTGCCTCCAAAATACTTGAGCGTGTAATAGCTAAACAGATACGTGAGCACCTCATCAGTAATAACCTTCTTCACTCTGCACAGCATGGTTTCGTTAGCGGCCGATCAACTTGTACCAATCTTCTTGAATGTTTT
>Ga0209149_1001722_pt1 | contig 11494 bp, 7 predicted proteins | sample WorMetTyACAVOLI2_FD_187423 | JGI IMG/M metagenome (GOLD analysis project Ga0209149, IMG submission 187423) | Marine gutless worms symbiont microbial communities from Max Planck institute for Marine Microbiology, Germany - Olavius algarvensis... ...
GAGCAGGCGCATCAGAGGCACTGACCGTACGTGCCATCACATGCTGTGCTGTGACGTTGATACCGTCAAATTCAAATGACACCGCATCAGCAACTGGCAGCGCTGAAGCTAGCCAGTTTTCCATGCATGTAGGACTAGAATAGCGACTTAATTGTCTGGCACAAAGCAGGCATGATACGTAGGCATTCGTCAGTATACTCAGTTGTAGAGCGCGGAGTCTTGTCTCAGTGAAATGTCGGAACCAAATACCGTGGACGTAGAAAGACGATTGCGCGAAAAAAGCGGAGGAATCGTCTTGAAGCCTCACTGTGGGTCGGGTCGGGTCACGCTTTTACCGGGTCGGGTTGGGTCGGGTCCCAAAATTTGGACCCGCGTGCAACTCTGGTCAGACGTGGCCGACGAGTCGGTGGAAGTCGTGACGTTCTCGGTGTCCACGCGTTTTCATCGTTGTCATCCTGTAGCGGCTGTGCGTGCGTTATACTGTGGCGGAAAGCACGGAGAAACTGCACCCGGATTTATTCACAGAACTGCCTTCCATGGCATAAGAAATCTTCTGAAATTACTGGAAAAGACATATGACCAATGCCCCTGGTCGTGTTTCAGTCGACCACACTATACAAGTTGATCACAAGTGTTACTGGGCGGTGGTACACGTCGTGCTACAACTGTTGCTCACTGTATCCTACTTAAAAGGATCGCCGCATTCCTATAGGAGTTCCTGCATTTTCAGGTCCTGTACTTTCTGGTCCTGCATTTTCAGCGCCCCCTTTGGGTATTTTGTTTGTTGCTAAAATGTAACTTGTCTGAAACATTTTCTCAGGCACTAGGCAGGTGAGATGGGAGACATAATCATAGCCAGACTCGCAAATACTTTTTAAATCGCTGCCAAAAATTAGCGCTTAGCTGCAGTTTGATGACGCTACGCTAAAAAGTAGTTGGCTTTGTTTTTGTGTGGAATACTGTAAATGCTTCTGGCTCAGTTTACATTGAATAACGATTTGTAGGAAAGTCATCGTGCGTTCTGTCTGACATAAAATTATACAATGAAAATATTGGTGGGCATCGTTACACCTTTACACATATGCCCCACCTACAAAACGTTTATTACATAAACATTTCTACATCACTGTAGCACAACAATATTTTAATATCGGCGCATCACTAAAGTACTGTACTCAGTTCTGTCAAATATAGTAGATCCAAATATAGTAGATCGACCGATCTACTATATTTTGGTTCTGTCTGACGTATTGTAGTCAGTGCGCTGGGTCACGTGACTGTGACTGTAAGTCGGTCGACGTGTGTAGGGTCGTCAACCAGGCGATGAAGTGTTTCCACGACATCAAGAACAACATCAAGCACCGGTGTCGACAGGAAGGCGCCGACGAGTACCAGCTGAACTACATCGCACCGCTCGTCGACCAGACTCGCGACACTGTGCTGGCCGAGTGCCAGCTGCCGTCGCCGTACATCGACTACTTTCTCAGCGGCGCCGCGTCGCCTCCGCCGCCCCGCTGTGCCTTGTTGACCGCCGCCATCGCCGCTCTGACAGTCGCTCACCTAGTCGCCGCCGACGCCGTATAGCGTTCGACCGTCCGCCGCCGCATCCTCCCTCCTGCAGTCGAGTCGCGTATTTCGTTGTCCGTCAAACGTAATAGTGGTACCATTAACCCTTTAGAGTGCAAACGTAATTATAGTGCCACATCGAAAGCATGAAGTTGGTATACTGGTCGTCGATGGGTGGGCTGTTACATTTGGTACAGTGAGGAGAGGACTGGGCAAGGCCGCAGCCCGCCCAGGCCCCTCCTCTCTGTACCAAACGTAACAGTCCGCCCATCGACGACCAATGTACCAGTCACCGTGTTGCTGTATAATGGTCCGTTGCTCTGCGGTTTTAATGTGCGCGTTAAAGGGTTAAGCTAAAGGCAGAACCACACTTATGCGAGGTAGGACTGCAGCTGATTCCGGTTTTTATGCAGACAATCCGTTAGTGATGTCTGTCATAAACTTGGATGCCATTACTTCCCAGCCATATAGCATCACAGTTGCTACCAGGGGCCCGTTTTACGTAACATCCTAAGACTTTTCTTAGTTCTTCGTAGGTTGAATATTTTTAAAGTTTTTCTTAAGACGGCGAGTTACGATGTTGTGATGTTTTCTTAAGATTTTCCCACTTTTTTCTAAGTCCTACGAAGTTCGTAAGATTTTCCTAAGATTGTCCTAAGATGTTTTGTAAATCGGGCTCCAGGATTACACTGCTTTATAGCAGAGGCGTGTGTCAGAAAAACTTGCTCAATGTCGTTATGTAGTTCGCCATGGTTGGGATTCAAACCAATGAGACTTATCAATTGCAACTGATTTAGATAGCAGACCACTCCATGAAACACGTTAACACATTAAGACTTATAAAAAGTAAATTCTGTTTATCCCCTATGGAGTGTATGCATTTTCCCTGGACATATTCCCCCGTAAATATTCCCCGGACAGTCCCCCCCGGACAATTTCCTGCTCCACCTAGGACATTTCTCCTTGCTGTTAAAACGAAATTTAAATCAATCAATCAATCAATCAAAACACATTTCTATAGCGCCAGAGGCGCGTGTGGCAACTAGAACTAGGCTGAGTGTTCAAATAGTTCGGTTTTTAAAATACGACTAAAAGTGCTAAACCGTTCGGCACTACGACAATTGTATGTGAGTGACTGGCACTAACCCGTACTCCTGACGCTAACCGATCTACCTCTTATCAATTTTGTACACGTTAACGATAGATCGCTTTATATTGTAGATCGGTGGTCGAAGGGGGAATTCCCACGCCATGTAAAAAAGGAGGGGAAATTGTCCAGATGGAATGTCCGGATCCTCTATCGAGGCTATGGTAACAGTAAGGATGCCATAGTTCTATCGTTACGACGGGATTGGCTGTGGTAATCGATCATACGTGACTCGCGCTATATATATAGCTGTCTGTTACCTCTGATCGAGTGAAACAGCACTTACGAAGCTTTATCTTTTCGGTACAGCCGACCCATCTTTCGGCCTTCAAAGCATAGGCTCGTGCGACCGAAGAATACAGTTTATATCACAAGGGCCGTTTACACAAGATGTGTCCCGAGAATATGTGCTATTCTTTACGAGAACACTTTTCTGCATTCAGTCATTTCTGTCTGCTCGTGATGGCGTTACGAATCTAGCATTCCACTGGAACCAATCGTAGTCTATTTAGAATGTGTCGGCACTGGGTCAACATTCAGCACGTTCGGATAGCACTTATTGTAATTTTCTGCATATAGTTGTTCTTTCAACATATCTCTTGCGCTGGCGCACGAAACGTTTTTGTGTTTTTGAAGAACGTGTTTTCTGCCACATTTTTGTCACTCATCGTCGTTGTTGCCAGCATTATGTCACCGTTTCCCGCTAAGTTTGGATACGTTCATTACGCCAATAAGGCAGGGAGAAATACGAATTCGTGATTCCTTACTTCAAATCTTGTTCAGTTGTTTAGACAACTGTAACATTTCCCAGACCCGGCTTCACTATTTTGGTTGGTTAAGTGCTCTCGCGCGACCTTTATTTTGTGGATTGGGACTTTTTTGCACCTCTAAGGTCATGGACGCAATGATCTGGATCGCAGAGTTGCATTTAAAACGATCTGTTGTCAGACAGCAGATCGTTTTAAATGCAACTGCTAGTTCGTGGATGGGTGAAGAGTACGGACTCAGTCAACTGTTGACTAACAGTACGTCCCGTTCTTTCTAATTTATATTCCATCTCTCACAGCGGCAGTGTATGATGACTGCAGATGTATATCTGATGACGCCGCTGAACTGCGCCACTGAGGCCTGATGTCGAGTCGTTCTTTCGACGACCGAACAGCTTCAAAGCCAGCCTCTCTCGGCAGGTGCCTCTTTTCAGCGCGAAAATCAGCACCCTGACTGGCCTGAAAAGCGACCGTGGACGAGATTCCCATTTCGCAAACTGTCGAATGCATTAGTATTTGACAGTTTGCATGCGTAAACTGACACACCTAGTCATATTCTCGATAAATCGTCCGCTAAATTAATTTATTCAGTTTACGTTTGTGGCTTTCTGCGACAAAGCTTTAAATAGGCAGTAATGTAGTTCTCGAGGCCCAGCATTGGCCTCGGCTCAAATTTTACTGCCTTGGCCTTGGCTTTGGCCTCGAAGGTCCAGGCCTTGGCCTTGGCCTTGGCCTTGAGAGCTGCGCTGGCAATTTTTAGCATCACCGTCAAACTCATATGAGAAAGATAAATTAATACTAGTTATAATAATAAATTAATAATAATTTACATGTAATTAATATTAATAAAAATGAATAAGCAAAATCAATCAAAATTTAGTTCAATGTCAGGCTGTTACATATACTGCGTATCTATGAGAATCTTTATTCACCGTAAAATGGTAGCAATGTAAAATGAAAAATTAGAAAAAAGTAAGAAAACTTAACTAAAGCTTAAATAAATAACAATTGGTTACATTATGTTTACACAGTTACATATTATGCCGGACAGTATATACAGCAGAACAGAATTAAACGGTATTTACTTTACTTTCAAATTTCACCACGCGTTTTGCCTATTCGACACTAGGTAATTCAAACGAGAAAAACTTTTGACAAGCTTTAACAGTATCAATATTATTCGTGTTGAAGAGTTTCATGAAAAATCGATTTACGACAAGTCAAGCGAGGCCATCTCTGATTTATTAAGAGTACAAGCTTCTAGGCCATACAATAGCACAGGAACACATTTACTTTTAATGAATTGTAACACGACCTCCTCAGAGGCAATTCTTCCTATTTTACCGACAATGCTGTTTGCTGCACGATAGAACCCGCGCTTAGCAGCGTCTAAGGAGCACTTCAGAGTCCTAGACTGGACAAAGTGCACACCTAAGTAGCGCATGTTGCTGACCCAAGGTAGTCTACGATTGCACGAGCTGGTAACGGCTTTACACACAATATCACATCGAGGGCCGATACGTAAGCAACATGATTTATTGAAACTAATATTCATATCTAACCAGGAAAGTTCCTGTTCACAATGATGTAACAGTCGTTCTGTGTATGTTACAGACGGAGATATTAGTAATATATCGTCTGCATACAATATAATATAACAACTGTCCATTGGGGAGCAAAGTTTACCAAGGTCATCCAAATAAACGGGCAAAAACGGTGACAATAAATACTGAACCTTGGCGCACTACTGATGACCACGCATTGTCCCATTTAATACAACTAAGACAACGTGAAAAAAAAGTTTTCTAACACTATCAACAGTTTTGCTGGAAAATGGCGCTTCATCAGCTTAATGAATAAAGCATGATGGTTAACTTTATCAAAAGCTTTGGAAAGGTAAATAGCACATATGTTTACGGTGCTACCTGAATTAACAAAATGATCAACAATTTTACGACATGCATATATAGCATTGGTACATCCCAGGCCTTTTTTAAAAGCAAACTGATTATCGCCAGTTGTTAACAGCGACTGGTATTTATCAAGAAAGCAGTGTTCAAATAGTTTACACAAAATGGGGGTGATTGCGATTCCCCTAAAGTCGTCACAAGTCATGGCTTTGGTGGGGTGTCTTTTAATTTGGGGAGAGGTACTATATAACTACGTTTAAAACCGCAGGGGATATACTGAGTTGACAAAATTAATTTAAATAATTGTGAGATAATGACTTGAAGTATAGAGTGACTCTGGAGAAGATGTTCACATGTTAAGCCATCAATATCAGCAGCTTTGCCTAGTTTAAGGTTGCAGATAATTTTGCTAACTAATGCTGTGTCAAAAACAGGCTCATTTGCAGTGGGAAAGCCAGCACAGTTGGCACGCAACCTACTATATATTCGCTTTCCAGTGTTGTTTGTTGTTTAACATTGTTACATGAGTAAAGGCTTTGGCCTTGGCCTTAAGATTTTGGCGTTGACTGCATCACTGAAACTAGGACATCATCATTACGCGGTCCAGTACACGCAGTTATTTCTTTGATATAGATGTCAAGTACAAGCCTAATAAAACGGCAGCTGTCGAGAATCGAGCTGGGAAAATGTTTTACACCTTCCAAAAGCATTAATATTTCGCCGAAACATCAGTCCGTTTATGGTCGAATTGTTTTTTTTTCTAAAACGTTTCTGTTCTGCCCTTGTAAGATTCATTGTCGATGAAAACGAAAAGAAATTGGTGTGGAAGATACAGTACGACCACGACGGACGACATATTTCTGCATGGGGTGTAGACAGGATACTGCAGAAACAAAAGCATTTCATTGTTCGCGAATCGTAAACATGAAGCAGAAATGTTTCTCTAGTATTAGCTATCTCCTGAGCGTTGTCACTAGTTGAAACCATACATACACTGTCGTCGAAAATAAAAACGAGCATGCATTGCTCGTACTGTGTGAAGCTCGTTTCCATCTACAAAATTATATACGATAATTTCAACAACGAATGTTTTTGTGCGTGCAAAATTCCTGTATCATTTCGTCGACTAAAATACATGAAGTTTGTTGAAATGCGTCTTTTGCGTGATCAGCTATCATTTTAAAACACAAATGTGTCGTCGTTGAATATCATTATTGCAAAAAATTGTGCAGTAACGCTGACGTTTTCATATTAAGAACTGTTTTTTTAAATTACTGTATTTCCTCAAAATATTGTCGCAAGATGGAACTGGTTCGCCGGAATGACTTTTTGCTGAAGCGTCGCAGAAGCAAAAATGAGCACGCAAGAGAATCAGTATATCATAATTTGAATTTAATTTTTTCCGTCTTTTCGTCTCTCTGCCTTTCTTGTTAATTAGGTTGTCACAGTATTGTTACATACAGGGTGTGCTAAAAGCTGAACATATGCATTTTTGTTATAGCCATATAACGGTTTGAAACAATGCAAGGACGTGACAGAAATTTCAACGATTGTTTTAATCTACAAACAATGTTTTGATGATATGGAATTTTATAGAAAATTATGCACGTGTTCACTTTTTCCACCCTGTATATTGTTATAAAATCGTTGAATGGTTTAACGGTGTTATTCGTAGACGATTATAAGCCTTTACGCGGCTATATACAGTGTGGCCATCTGAAATAGCTTTCAGTAAAATGTAACTTGAAATTCTATCGCCGTCCGAAGCGACAAATTTGCGGTTGCTGTATACTTGGTGAGGCAAAATAAAATATGCCAATGCAAAAATCGCGATATCTATATAATGCAAGAATATTTTTACATATTTTTTTACATTTATTCATCACATATATTTTCATAAATCAGTTTAATTTTACTCAGTTGACTTCATATTTGGTGAAGTGGCGCAGCATCAAAGTCAGTGTTCGATTTTCGCTAATCAACAGCTTAAGGTATCTAACATTTTCCTCTGTTCGTGCTGTTTTCGGCCGATCGCTATCTGGCTTTCGTTCCGTTGCTGAGCCACGCTCATCAATCCCGTTTACAGATTGCTTTCACTGAGCAAAGCTTCCAACCCTTTACCGGAAATTTTGCAACATTTGTTCGGTATCCAAAACCAAGTTTCCGCAATGTATCGATCCGAGCTTGCGTTTCCGTCAATTTGACATATATCAAGTAAATACAGCACAAAGCAATGCATTAGTGCACAGTAATGTGCCAAACGAACGAGCGAAATTTGGTGCAAAAATATTCAGGCATTTCTGAGATATAGCAATTTTCGTGTTTAGATATTTTATTTTGCCTCACCCTGTACAGCGTTGTGTTTGTGCGGCGAAATTCAGAGTCTGCTAGTTGGCTAATGTAATATAATGCACTGACCAGTTCAGTTTTCACAAACAGTTTGATTTTGTACGCCGAAATTAAACAGGTAAATTTTACTGCCATTATTTGCAGCTCATTTTCTGTATCAGAAACGACGAACAACGACACAAGCAAGCTCGAAATGTGGGAACGGTGTTTTCTACATTTTTTTGTTCGAGAGTTGTTACTATGACCGCCGGTAGGCTGTAATTTTTTACGACGACAAATTTCCCACCTTTCGCTAAAATGCACGCGGACGCTCAGTATTTTCGCAGATCAGATTACTAAACAAAGTTTACGTGTAGCCTGTCTATGGCATAAAAATTAATCGATTTGCCATTATGAAAAGTAGTGTTTAAAATGAGGAAATTGACGGCCATGAGATATGTAAAACCAAGAACTAAGAAAAGAATACCACGCCAGTAACTTGGATGGACATAATACAGTCGAGTACCAATACTTGCAAAATAAATCACAACATCGGAATACAAGATTCAGCGGCGGAGAAAGATAAGCTATTTTTACGTAGACAAAAGTAAAAAAATAAGCAGATAAACAGGTTTAAAGTAATGCAGTTTAAAGTAGCGTTGTCAACGAAAAACGCATTCTGGCGTTCTCACGTGTATTCTCGCGAGTTTTGTTGATACAGTATGACAGTTCCTGTTGTCTATAACGTCCCATGCTGTTTTTCATGTGTGTTAAACACTACGACGATGTGATATGTTGCTCAACTGATTGATTGACGAGCCGTTCATCGACCACAGTGTAGTCTGTACATAACCGCAGCCGTGTTTAATAAATTGCTGTGTATTACCAACCTGTTGCTAGTATTGTTGTGGTTTATTACCCGCTCCTTCCTTACAACCATCGGGCGGTACTGTTTTCGGGCGCGACAGATGTGGGTCTGTCAGTGGATCCGTGGTTCCGCGCCGAAATCGTTTTCCGGCGGTAACTTCGCCGCATATGATCCGATTTATTTTATTTCAAGCACAGATCAGATATTCCAGATCCGGGGACGAACCGGTCAATATAGCCAGTCAACCAGCCAATCAGTCTGATGCTCAACAACAAAAAGGAGGGTTATGACCTAGGAGGGGGTTCTGTCCTAGGAGGTGTGCAGCAGATGAAAAGGGGTTATGACCTAGGGAGTTCTGAGGGGTTCTAGTAGTGAAACTGGTTAACCAAAAACCTTCACCAATCATCAAATCAACCAATCAGTCTGATATTCAACAACAAAGGGGGGGGGTTTATGACCTGGGCGGGGGTTCTGTTCTACGGCATTAGATAAAGAGGGGTTATGACCTAGGGGGTTCTGTCCGGGGGTCCCTATTAGTATTTCAATGTAATTATGGCTCTATCTACCTCGCACCGTTTCTGAAATATTCAGCATCAAATGATGGCGTAACCTTGAAATCCGGGCTAGGATCATTCAAGGCTATTGAAAATGGCACCATTTGTAAGATAGAATACAAGTTCCTATTGGTGTTCCATAGAACAATAGCCCTATTTTGTATCATTTCCGAGACCGAGATAAAGCGAGACATTGGTCAAAACTCGTGATTTTTTTATACCACATGCATTCGACGCCTCCGTTAGGGAGGTTTCCGTCAGAATTTGTTTGCCATAAGGTTTGGTACGAAGAAACTGAACAGCGATAATACATTTACTCGTTTCGACACAATACACGAACGTGACAGACGGACACCGCACGCACGAAGGCATAGGCCGCGCTTATGCATAGCATCGTGCGACAAAAACCGATTAGCATGAGAAATCCGCAAAAGGTCCATAAGTCCGTAAAAGGAGTCCTATAGGCATGGCAATTGAATTGCCATGATGCAATTGAATATGTCGATAAATCGTGCACAGACACCAGTATAGATTGTGACAGGCGGATTTCGTTTACAATTCTAGGCAAAAATCACTGTTTAAGTGCACATTTGGGGTCCGTGCAAGTATTAGTCTAATGGCCCTGCAACTCAATCGGATGCTTTTTAACTACATATGCTGGCTTGTGTCGGACAAGAGAAACAAGAGGTCAAAGTAATTTGAAAAAAGCGCCTCATTCCCCGGTTAGGGGTCACCCCAGGGTGTCGAAAGTTGTACCATTGAATTCCTGGGGTAGGGTTTCCTATTAGTGTTCCATAGTAACTATAGGCCTATGATGCACCGTTTGGCCACAGTGCACGCGCGTGACAACCAACGACCAACGACGTCACGACACAGCCTATCTCAATAAGCGCCTCTTTTACTAAAGTAAAGTGAGGCGCTTAAAAACTTAGCCGTACCCCAAACACAAAAACTGGATGTGGTTAAGAAAAAGACGCAAAACACACGACAAATTAAACCTAAACCTAGGCCTAAATGCCCAGTGCTGTTCCCAGGAGGCGGGCCGAAAAGTTTTCAGAAACAGTAGTCTATCACATAACCAGCAGAATATTAATGTGTGCGAAATTGTAAATGACTTCAAGCTCAGTTAAATGTAATAATTATGTCGCAAGAAATGTTTCCGAAATGGTCTTGCCGGGTGTATAGAATTGCAAAGTTAAGTTATTTAAGTTCGCTGCTTACATGATTTGTTATAACTGTAAAACTTCTACCGTTTTTCTGTGAATAAAAATGAATACAAATCAACATTGACCTGTAAGAACTGCAGATACATGTGTGTATAGCTTATCACTGTGTACGATAATTATTGTGGTACACAAATAGCCTACAGCGCAGAAGAGTTGTGGTTCCGTTCCGTATCAGTATAATATCCCTCTTGTCCTAGACATAGACATCATAGCTCAGGAATCCACGAGGTAAACCAGCCTGGATATTCACCCTTCAAATATTATCCCTTTAGAGAACATTTGAAAACTGGCACTAATCCGTATTCCGGGCCTTAACCGACCCACGAGGCCGAGAATTTGTGAAAACTGGCCCGTACTCCTGTTAATATACGACTATAGAAGCCTAATCTCCGGCGGGAATAACTTTAGCGGTAATCTCCGGGGGGATAACTCTAGCAGGTAATCTGCGCTCAGTCGTTGTGTATCGACGGAAGGACGACCATCACTGAACATGGCGTTTTTCCCACTTAATGACTCTGAAAAACCACGCTTTTATGGCAGTTCGGGAGACATGCCCCCGTGACCACCCGTCCACCCCGGAGTTAGCCGGCTGTCATTATTGATTCGCCGACAAACGACAAAACTCCGACAATTCGCACACTGTAGGTATGATCAATCCGTCTCACACGGCAACATTGCAGGTGCGTGAAATATGGTAATTAGTCAGCTCCCACGAGCAGGCGGCAATGAAACCACGAAGCCAACGAGTGTACTAAATTCCGGGCCGGACTCAGTTGTATTTGTCCTCGGTCGTCGCATAGAGATTAAATTCTCCACGGTGGATGGTTCAACAGCTAGGCCTATGAATATTCAGCGGCGACTATAGTTAACCCTTTACAGTGCAAAGGTCACTGTAGTGCCACATCGAATAATATGAAGTTGGTACACTGGCCGTTGATGGGTGCTCTGTTACATTTGGTACAACGAGAAGGGGACTGGGCGGGGCCGCAGGCCGCCCAAGCCCATCCTCGCTGAAACAAAATGAACAGAGCACCCATCAACGGCCAGTGTACCATTCACCGTGTTGCTGTATAAATGGTCCGTTACTTGGCAGTTTTAATGTGCCCATTAAAGGGTTAAACAATTCCG
>Ga0209149_1001723_pt1 | contig 11491 bp, 4 predicted proteins | sample WorMetTyACAVOLI2_FD_187423 | JGI IMG/M metagenome (GOLD analysis project Ga0209149, IMG submission 187423) | Marine gutless worms symbiont microbial communities from Max Planck institute for Marine Microbiology, Germany - Olavius algarvensis... ...
TAAACCACTAAAACTAGAACAAATATTGTTATGTATGGTATCAAACGACGCGAACTTTCGAGCTCTATCCAGTGGTACTAATAACTCATAAACCCAGACTTACGACCTTTTTACATGCGAGCGACGATATGATTTTTTTTCCAAGTTGTATGTCTGCGACAGTCGTGTTGATCGTATGTGGCGCCATCTAGCGTGTTAAGTGTTTGTTATGACAAAATTTGCATCACACTACTTGTTGTTGTATGTAGTTTACATGTGCCAAAAATCATTGAATTTTACCATTGCATTCAAATGTTACCAGCAAAAATGTAAGTGGCTTCACTTTAGCTGGGCCACCCTGTATATCTAGCCATTCCTAAAGCTTCAGCTGCAGCACTCACACAGAAGAAGCAAAAGGTGTAAATGAAAATCAGCAACTGGCAAATATACATTGTGCATTATGGACTACAAACCTCATCATGCATATGTGGAGATTTATTGAGGAAAAAATGTAAAACATTCGTCAGTCGCTGGCGCTTTGACAGCCAACTGCGTGCCCTATAGGACTGATAGGCATGCAGTCGACCTTTAGAAACGGCTACAACCTGGGTGTGCAGAACGAAGGCTGTCCACAAAATCGACATTCCATTAAGAATAAACAGTGACCAGACCATTGGACATGTGGCAAATACAGCTGCAACAACAGGCCAGTCATACAGCTGCTGGCCGACGTAGAGTGACTGTAGGTAAATGATGCAGGAATATTCAAACATAAGCATTGATGCAAGGACGACAGCTGTAAAGAGAACAAAGAGCCGGTGGTTGAAGATGGCGATACATCGATACAGGTAGAGACAATGGTGGTCCGTCTGAACATAGCAGCGGTGGCAGAGTCGACAGTGCGATACCATCTCTGGCTTGACTATCTGCATCAGACATATAAACATACGAGCATCATTTGACAGTAACCCTGGCACGGACATACATGACAGTTACATGAGAGTTATCCTTCAATCAGTTGTACATTGTGTCTGCTAGTTCAAATTCATGGTATGGTATAGTATAGTAGGGTTTAACATCCCACTCGACACATCACACGCCAATCACTTGGCTGCTACTATCAAAACAAATATAACAACAACCAAGACAACACAAAAAACCTAAACAACAATTAATGGAAACTACTAACATAAGCAAAACAAAACCTAATGAGACTAAAGTCTGGTTCAGGTCGCCGTTTATGCCATCCGGCCAGGAAATGGATCGGATCTATTCTACAGCCGCCGGGGCGAAAATGGGGCATTAAATTCGTGGACAAAAAACTAGCATGGTGTAACAGTCAGGCCACTGGACTTCTCACTAAAACGACGCAGGTTTCATTCCTGGTTGTCGCACTATCACGTAACTGTGTACATGTATCTCAGTCACCAAGCAGTATAATTTGGTACTAGCCAAAGAGCGGTGATGCTCTGTGGCTGGGAAGATAACCACAGTTTTGGCACCTTGTGTCATAGACTCAGAGGTATGCTATTGGCACCTTAAGGGGTGTTTATAGCGACATAACTCAACTGACCCAGTTGAATAGCATACAGCCAAGTCAGTCGTGTTTTTGTTTATGACGTCACGACCTATAAACTGAGTCAACTGTTGTTCATGCTGTCGAGTTGAGTTTTGTCGCTATAAACGGGCCTTTAAACAGCCACCCTATAGCAGATGACGTTGGCTAATCTGGAGAAATAATAATAATGGCAGTTCATTAAGTAGCAAGTTAATACCAGGAGACTGCATGTATCTCTGACAAATTTAACCCTAACCTAACACTAACTAGGCTTGTTAGCAATACTAATAAAAAGCATTGCCTTATTATACCAATAAGAATATTAGCCACCTTTTTATTGCAGTGCTGAAATAAAAAGTGGCCACCTTTTTTATTGCAGTGCTGCAATAAAAAAAGGTCGCCTGCAGTTATACTTTCCCGACAAGTGGGTTAACGTTAAGGTTACAGATTCACTCAAAAAGTTAATCAGTTCTTCGGCATGCCACATGCTCGACTGCGAGTTGAGAGGCACCAACAGTCATACCAGTATCTTCAATCTGCTAAAGCCACGTCTTCTATGGGCTATCTGCTAGGCACTTCCAATCCGCTGCAGAAGTACCAGTGAGAACATTGGCTGACAACTGCAAGGCCTGTGAAGCCAGTATGTTTGTGGGTAAATGTGACATACATTTACATATTTACCAGTGTTTAAAAAAAGTACAGTACGTGGATTTATATAGCGCATCGCCGCGAAGCGCCTCAAATGTGCTACCACTTCCCGTAAGTCGGCGCTGATCTCTGCTAGCTAACCGTACAGCGAACACTGCAAGACCACGTGATACGGTTTGGTGTATTACATGATATGCCTGTTTACTCCTCCAGCTGACGCCTGGTACTCATTCCAGCCTAGACAGGCTCGGGCTGAGTAGGTCTGGGTGCCTGGTTCTGCGCCTAAGTGGTTTACCCACTCAAAGACGGTCACCCACCTAGGCACTAACCAGGCCTAGCGTAGAGTAACTACGTTCATCAGCCGGAACGTGTTACTGCTACACTAAACTGGCAACCACATAGTAAACATGCCTATCAGCTACATCAGCGGTAGATCAGACAATTTTGTTCCCTCTGACTGCAGCACTGGAGATTTTATCATACACTATGCACAGATCCATTAAAATCCATGTTAGACATACCATATCAAGCAGAGTCCTCTCTACAAACTTGCCAGAGGCACTAGCACACTCACAGTCAGATAACGAACTCACGATCACAAACATCATTTGTACCTCGCAAGTAGCACAGAACGTCTCTGGGCCAATCATTCCTGAAGCAATGTCCGAAATACCATAGAGAAGTCGCGGATCTGCTTTTGGCCTTGACTGTGTACATATACCTGTCAGACAATGTCAATGTCAATGCAATCATCAATTTATATAGCGCATCACCGCGAATGCCTCTAATGCGCTGAATACGCTAGTAAGTGGCAAAGAGGAAAGTCTTCAAAGCTAGTTTAAACCTATCACTAGAGTAAGTTCGCAGTTCATCTGCTAGTGACACATTGTCATGCGAGTTTTTTGTTTCACTTTGACCGCTCAAGCACATATAACAACAGTTTGCACATTGTAAAAATACTTACATGACATATAAAAATGTATACACTGTAACTCGATGTAATCTATGTCTTTAGGATGTCCGAAGGTGGCAGTGAGTTGAACGTGTCACATACACATTTGAAGACAGATCCACACTCTCAAATCAGCTACGATACGACATGATAGTGTGTATTTAACGTGCAGTAAAAAGCTGACAGGCAGCCAAGAGACAAGTCAGGACCAGCATACAAAAGACCCGACAACTGCATTTACTAAAGACTTTTCAACAAAGACATGCAGAATTATGAAACAAGCACACTGAACATCAAACAAATGACGGCCCATGGAAGTGTACGGATTCCAAATGCAAGACATTTAAGTGTACGAGTGTCGTGTTGCACTTATGCAACAACAAAACACATCTAAGGTCGAGATAAATTAACAGTAATACATCAGCCTGATGTGCACGTGGCACTGCATTGTAACCACAAAGTCAAGACTCTCACATCAAACCACTGCCGATGCCCAAAAATCCTTCAAGGTCATGGCCCTGCTGTATGACATCATGTGCTTGAGGCCAAGGGTTATCTTTTATGTCCTCATGCTTTATAAACACTTACAGTTGTGAGTCTAGCTTTGATGTGCAAAAACTACTTGCCTGGATCTAATTTTAGCAGCTTGACATACATGTGTAGCATCACACAAGTCAGGATCAGTGCTAGGACTATGAAGCCATATCCCACACTGAGAAATATGGCTGACAGTAATTAAGGAAAATTGCAACGAAACCAGTAAGCAGCAAGAAATAAACAAAGTATGCAAAATAGGCAGTATAAGCAAAACAATGAATCTATCTAACCTATTAAATTTAAACAGTTAAATTAATATAATTACTCTTATAAAGTCCATCATCTACATTTTTATCTTTGTTACTTACTTGTTAACCCATGGAAGATGGCTTATAAAAGGTGTGTGTGGGCATGCATATGTATTTTCATTACTTACTAATTATATGCACCATTACACACATTAAATGACATACACACCTGAATAAATCAGAGAAAAATAATCCTGATATGCTGGGATCATGAGATCATTTGTCTGTCCAGTCCTAAGCCAGCAATTCATGCAGCCTGCCGAGTGATGATCATTCATCAAGTCCAGTAAAATAGCATACAATGACAATCTGGGAAATTTGGCCAAGTAGATAAATATGCTGGCTGCAGAAACTACTATAATAATTCAATAAGCAGTAGATATTGAACCGGTCCAGTTCTTGCATCTGTTCCAAAAGGTAAAAGTAAGTGTATTTATATAGTGCTCTTTTTGTACTACCTCGCATTCAAGGTGCACATGCATGGATCACACAGTTTTACCTGCAATTACACCAATGTCTGCCTTTACCTCGTAAGTGTTCACCAGATGGCGCCTCCCCAGACTGAGGTCGTGGACATCTAATTGCAGCCTACTACCCCGAAAGGATGAAAGGCTAAGTTGGTCTGGTTGGCTGACCTACAATGAACGGTTTACCCACATAAGTGGTCACCCATCAGCAGCAGGTCGAGTGCAGGACAGGGAAAGTTCACCGGGCAAAGACCAACATTCTACCACTGTACCACGCAACCAACCTAAGGCTGGTCCACGGCTGTATTGGACATGACAACGGTAACATTAAAGGATGCTGTCCTTAATGTGTATTCACAACAGCGCGTTCCTGACTGCTTAGGCTGTTAGAGTTGCGCCTTACAAATTTTCCTACTTACACGTAACTTCCAGATATTCGTTCTCTCAACCTCAGCTTGTCTGCTACTGTTAGCATCAACTCATAGTTTCATCTAATCACAGTAATGTTCACAGTGCAAGGATACTTGGCATAATAACAGTGTAAAAACACATCAGCGTATACAGCATTCCGGCAGCAAACATGGTAGCATGTGCCGGTGTCGGCATTCTACAACACGCAATCACAGTTCATTATTAACATCAAATAATATCACAAGCAGTTCATGTTTATCAGGCAGTATGGTGGGCCATAAAGTGGAGATACCATTAAAAAAGATGGATTGATAAGCAAACAAATCTTTGCCAGTTCCTGGGTATTTCAAAATTCACGCCTCTCTTTACTGCCAAACTAAGTAATCAACTACCAATTCTTGTACCTTAGCTGACCGAGTCCAACACAACAGTAATGTGAAAGACCAAGGCCCGTATGCATGACGCGGTCGTAAGCTAGTCACGGACTAAGGCCTACGTCTGTCGTAGTTAGTCTTAGCGTAGCGGTGTACGATCGTCGGTATGCACGTCGCCGACGTAGACCTTGGACTAACTAGTCCTAGTCCGACCACGTCGGTATTTTTATTGTCATGGGTTTTCCAGCCGTAAGACTAACTGCACATGTGCTAGACGTGGTTTTAATTGTACGACGTCGATATCATTTCATATATATGAACTTTATTTCGCCACAGCGGCAGCCAAACAATTAAACACACAGTAAAATACACATAATACACCTTTGCAGACCACCTGACACTGATAGCAGACATGCTGCTAATGGGCGGAGCAATACGTCAACACTGTGCCAGTTGCCACGTCACAGCCATCAGCTATGTCTATAGCACGAGGAAAATGAGAGTTCCTTCTTCCGTATGTCGTATTGTTTAAACGCGTTAATTTTTGGCAACATATCGTCTGCTTCTCATAGTGTGGATGGCGTGTTAATAATTATTTAGTTGCACAACAGTGTACAGTGACAATGGACCATGGCAACGTCCGGACTAAGCCATTTACGCCTGGTCGCGAGGGGGACTAGGCTACGACCAGGCGTAGAACTTGAAATAGTGCTAAGACGCCGTTCTGCATACCGGCTTAATGAGCTAGTCCGTCGTAAGTCGATTTTCGTGTGAGACTAGTGCTTACGACCACGTCATGCATACGGCCCCAAATGACCAAACCAAGTACAGGTTTTTCACTGGTTAATAACAATGCAAAAATCACGCCTTAAATTACACCTCCGGTGTCGTTCCTTAACAGTTTGTTCTGTCAACTTCTCACTGTGTGAATAAGCCGGCTGTTCCCATACCAAGCCACAAGTGACATAATATTATCAGTATTATCTGTAGTGCTGTGCAGTCATTACTTCAAAGGTGCTGGCAACACGTCGTGTGTTAATGCCACATCAAACAACAATGTTGAGTACAGTTTTCACAGAACTATCGTAGGCAGAGTTCCTGATGTGAGGTCCTGAGTGACTACAACTGCAATGAGCGAAGTCTGTGTTGACGAATGGCTGGGACAGCAGTCAAGTTGTCAACGAGCACAAAAGTGTAGCATAAACGTGAGGAGTGGAGTGGACATGACAACAGTGGCATAACCAAACCAGTGACTCTGCAAGCACGTCGAGAACGATTTATCTGCTTGCAAGCGAAAACTGTTGTGCTTGCAAAAACTGTTTTATCTGTTGGTTGTTTGTACTATTTCTGTTATCTGCCAGAACAAATGGCTGGTAAACATTTACAATCAACAACATGACGGCCAGCAGCAGGAAAACTTCTGTCGCCAAAACGCGTAAACGTTCTGGGAATGGCACGTGTTCTGGTATCTGAAGATAGAAGCTGACATCGGTCTAAGTTCAATAGAAGGCGGCAGTCATCAGCGAGGTAGGCAGGTGCTTGGCTGCTCAGTGACTGGAAAACAAAACCAGCAATTTTAAACAGAATCTGCTGATGAATCGGAAATCAGTGCAGCAGACAAAGTACTGGGGTAATGTGATCACACCGTGACACCTCGGTATGACAATGATGACGACTGATGATGCTACTACTACTACTACTACTCTCGGCTTCTGTTTAGCTAACACACTTTCACAGTCACCTCAGCTTAAGCTGTGACTCCAAAGGTATCTGAAGCAACCGCTGTTGACTGCCGGAGTGAAACACTGAAAACTACTGTTACTAATCACTCAGTCAGTCACAAGAACAATAACTAGTGAGGCCTGTTGGCCCAGATAGTTCCACTGCTGCTGTTGCAGAGACTAAATTGAACTCTACCATGTACCTCATCTCTGGTACCCTCCCTTCTACACCTCTCCCATGGCTTCCAGTGCTCTCAAACATTGAACCGCCAGCCCTACGAAGGAAGGCTGCCACTGACAAGCTGGTGCAGAAAATCGTCAAATATGACAGTTGGCCAATTCAGCCTGATATCCTTAACCCACCATTGCTACGACTGACATCCAGGAAGCTGCTGTGGCTGGACTTGCAACCAGTTGACATCAAAAGTCGATGGAGACATAACTGGAAGTCGGTCCAGGTGGTCAATTCTCACCTAGTGTGCGACCCCACAATCTGGCAACTGGGTTTCGACCTCCCTCGGGAACAGTGGTCTCTGCTGAACCGTTTTTGCACGGAACAGAGACACTGTGGTGCCTGCAGAAGGAAATGGCGACTTATAGACACTGATCTGTGTCCAGACGATGTTCAACATTGTCGAATCCTCTCCCCTGACAAAACTGAATGGCGGCTTATTTCGGCTACACTCTGCGAATGAAGACGCTGTTTCGTGGCTGACCAGTTATGGTTCATGACACGCATACGAGAAGAAGAATAAGTCCAAATGAAAATTTTTTAAAAATTTGCCAAAGTTTTAAAATCAAAATATCAAAAACCTATGCCACAGTTTTGTGTGTACTACAAGCAGCAGTGCAGCTAACGAGCTCACAAGGGACAGACAAACAGAGAGATTGCAGTGAATTGTTAGATGGGAGGAACACTTAATAATCAGACACAGAGATAAGCATGATAGACAACAGAAAATTACCCGCTGACGTCGTTGATGCGGTGTGTATGAAATGTACGAAATCCAATCATCAGAACCAGGCCAACAAACATGACGGGTCCTCGGTTTGTGAAACACGACGTCAACAGCAAGCAGAGCGGATACACAACGAATGGTAAAACAAGCAGGAAGTACCACATACGGTTGACACCAGTCAACGCTTGGATGAAGCTGCTACGTGCAGACAGGTGCGTGTAGTATGTCAGCATTGACACTATATCAACATACCTACAGATTACAGACATAGTCACCAAGAACAGCAGCATTCTTTATATTCTACCGGTAAGTAAGTAAGTAAGTAAGTAAGTAAGTAAACTGTAGATTTATATAGCGCATCATCACAAACATGCCTCCAATGCGCTACCACTTCCTGTAAGTCGGTGCTGATCTCCGCTAGCCAGGTTCTTCAGCCAGGCATTCAGCGAACACTGTGAGACCACAAATACAGGCTCATGTATCATGCGATATACCTGTTTACTACCCCAGCTTTCGCCAGGTACTCATACCAGCCTGCACAGGGGCAGGCTCCTGGGTGCCTGGTTCTACGACGAGGTGGTTTACCCGTCCAAAAATGGTCACCCACTGAGGCACTAACCGGGCCTAGCACAGACTACGTTCATCAGGGCTACACTAAACTGGCAACCAACGAGCAGTGCAATTACAGATAACAGAAACACTGCTTTAAGACTTACCTCTTTAGCTTTTATCCAGTCTTATAATTACGCTATCTCAGATTCATAACTGACCTTTACATGTTTTCGTCACGTTTTATAACTTCAGCTACTTTAGTATTGTATGGACTTGCTCACTGCACTCAGATTCACTAAGTTATGTACACATTACAAACAATGGTGATAATTATGACGATCAATCTAATTTATTCTACTGCAAGATCCGCGACCACCACTTCCAACAATGACAGTTCACTGAACAGCAAAAGTATATTAATTAGTTCTGTTGTTTTAAAGATGTTATCATTATACAAAACAACTCTTAAACACAAATAGCAAAAAATTAACAAAAAAATAAATAAAATGCAACATCCACAATAGTTCAACTGCGAATATCCAATATTGTTATGTGATCATCCCCAAAAGCAGAAAATATATTAAATGCATAACTGTCAAGCATTTCTGTTATTTTACGTTTTGTAATTGGCACTGTTTTGTAGACTGTATGTCAAATGATTGACTGTAGTCACACATGTCTGCCTCGGTGGCACTATTGGAAGTGTCATAGTGCGCGCTACCTAGCTATGATGACCAACGAGCCTGGGTTCAAAGCTCATCCTGGCCGGGTCATTTGAGTCAGGTTTATAGCACGTATGCTTTGAGATTAAAATCTCAGGCAGGCACAGACAGCTCGACAGTGTCCTCTTTAAGCTGTGACAGTTGACTGATGCTGGGTTTAGAGACACTCAGTATTACATTCATCGCTGCCTGAATCACTGATAACAGACGACATATCCTGCTGTACGTGTGGTAGGCCATCCAACAGCTCTGTTTGCACGCGTCACTAAACTAGGCCCTGAAGCACTATATACTTCACACACCATCTGGCCTGACGGTGTCGCACAGCACTATACACTTTTGCCACCCCTGGGGTCGTGCATTGGGCTAGCCCATGAGACAGCCTCAGCACTGGCTACACTAATGGGGCAAACACGCCAAAACAGAACAGAATTATCGGCATCAAACATCATTTCCAAGCAGTCTGCTTGCTTACTTTGTAGCACTACCACGTTTGGCCAGATCCAGCGGCGTGCAACCCTCGGCATTTCGTTCGTGCAGAATCTCATAGCCGCAGTCCTCAAGAAGTCGCCAGCACATCCAGCCGTTGCCGTTCAGCGCTGCTAAATGCATCAGAGTATTGCCCTGAGCATCTCGGCTTAACACATCCGACCTCTGTCATAATCAACAATGCAGTGCACTATCGACACTCATGTCACTGCTCTAAACTGTATTAGAATCATTTACCTAAAACGATTTAATAATTTAGCGTAAAACAATTTAAAAAATTTAATAGTTAGCTCTGTATAGTAGCTGTGTACGAAGCTGCATGGTACAGGGAAGCAAAACATGGCTTGTGAGAAAGAAAAATGAACTAGCTTTGGCTCACGCAGAGATGAGGATGGTTAGATAGATGTGTGAGATACGTCATATAAACAGGTATTCAAAGCTGTACTGAGAAATAGGTCGAGTCTTGAGAAAGATGACAAAATGGGTATGGTATGGTATGGACATCTTTCAAGAAAGGATGAAAACCATTCAGTTTTGTCCCCTAACAAAACTGAATGGTGGCTTATCTCGGCTACACTCTGCGGATGAGGACGCTGTTTCGTGGCTGACCAATTATGGTAAATGACACGCATACGAGAAGAAGAAGAAAGGACGACAGTGATTGGGTAGGAAGGTGTCTGGCACATGAGATAGAAGGCATGTGACCTAGAGGTAGAACTAAGAGGACTTTGAAAGAAGTTGATGTGACAAAAATCATTGTGGATCGTTTCTGTTTATAGTGTCACGTTCTGACGCATTGATCAAGATGCCCCTACAGCATTTTCACAACAGCATCATTCTAATCAGTACATTTTAATAACATTTATGATAACTAAACTACTTTGCATAAAACAGATACAAACACATATACAGACAACAGTTTCTGCACGTACAACTAACTGAGATTTTTTTTCATCGGCTCTCTACACCTAATCTACTTCTACTAACAATGCGTGTGTCTAGAGTAATCATGGTAAATTTGGTAAGACTGTATTGCATAACATACAGTAAAACACATGCACATAACCAGCTTAGTTCACTGCACGGTTAGCAAGTTTTTGACAACTGATGCAAAAAAAAACAGTTTTTACCATGGCAGAAACCATCCCACGAAAACTAGTTTTTGTCAGCAAAAACAGTTTCTGCCACCTTATAAACAAAATGCTATTAAATTTACTCGAGAGCACTAGCAGCTGCCCTTGAAAAACTGACAAAAAATAAATTTACTCAAACTGGCCTGGCCTTTTATTATTTCCTTAAAAACAGGATTTTGTATTCATGCCATACAGTGTAGAGATGCAGCTAACTTGCCATCTTGCTTTCCAAGCATGTGAACAGTTTTTACACAACTGTCAGTTACTGCACTTCACATAAGTGGTAAAAACTACGGTTTTTGTCATGGTTTTTTTATCAATTTTTCTACAGTCCCGGCAACAATACCTGTTTCCACTGGCAATCCTGAAATGATATCTACTTATATATATCTCGCAGGACCAAACGGCATGTTTGTCCTTTCAGATGTCCACAGATGCATTCTACACAGAAAGAAAGTAGCTAAGTCAACTACAGCTCGATCGAAAGCTTTGACCAAGATGGCGGAAATCCCATGCATCCGGACTGAATAATCCACCGCCTCTGAAGTTATGACCTATGGTGTGATCGTAATATGTATATTATTATTATTAAGCGCCTCACTTTACTTTAGTAAAAGAGGCGCTTATTGAGATAGGCTGTGTCGTGACGTTGTTGGTCGTTGGTTGTCACGCGCGTGCACT
>Ga0209149_1001724_pt1 | contig 11489 bp, 7 predicted proteins | sample WorMetTyACAVOLI2_FD_187423 | JGI IMG/M metagenome (GOLD analysis project Ga0209149, IMG submission 187423) | Marine gutless worms symbiont microbial communities from Max Planck institute for Marine Microbiology, Germany - Olavius algarvensis... ...
CGCTGCATCACAGACATGGACAATTGGATGTCTGCGAACAGGCTCAAGTTAAATATGGACAAGACGGAGCTGCTGTGGGCTGGAACAAGATACAACATGTCAATGTTGAATGACTCCGGTCCCTCTCTACAGCTCAACAACGTCACTGTCAATGCAAGTCAGCACGTACGCGTGCTCGGAGTCCATCTTTCTCTGGATCTGAGTCTGGACAAACACGTTTCCAGTGTCAGTGCAACCTGCTTTCATCATCTTCGTCAACTCAGACGCATCCGGCGGTCGCTTGACACTGATTCGGCGGCGACACTCGTTCACGCCTTCGTGACGTCGCGTGTCGATTATTGCAATGCAATCCTTGCCGCGGCTCCGAAGATAACAACAGACAGGCTACAACGAGTGTTACACGCTGCTGCACGAGTCATCCACCAAGAAGTTTGATCAGGGACTATCACGACTACGACTGATGCACCAGGAGTTACACTGGCTGGACATGCCCGAGCGAGTAAACTACAAGCTGGAAGTGCTGACCCACCGGTGTCTGCTTAGCAAGGCGCCAGTGTATCTATCAGACTGCTGCATTCCAGTCAGTCAAGTAGCTACACGGTGGCATCTACGCTCCGCTGCACGTCATCAGCTGACCGTAGCTCAACATCGTCTCAGCACTTACGGTCGGTGGGCAGTCAGCACATCGACCTTTGGACAGTCGTTGAAGACTCGTCTTTTCTCTGCCTATCAGCACGTTTAGCGCATTAGGCGTGTCTCATGTAATGCGCTCTATAAATGTACGATACTTACTTACTTACTAGAGTGGCATGTTTTATGTTTATTTTTTACTCACAGTGTACTTTACTTTGAACTGGAGCCTATCAGATAAAATACCTCTGCTGTTTTATAACCGCTTTGACCTAATTAGCACAATTTACACAAATATACAAAGTTTGTTCCGTGGCAGCGCCTTGACCTCGTATCGTTCAACCAAGTTTTATCAAAAGCAGACTTAACTGACAGAGAAGAAACAATTTAATTAAGTAACAGTTGACAAATGACAGCTCAGCCAGTAAACCTATTAGCTCTGCCGACCTCTGGAAATAGAGCTACAAGCACATCATTCACTATTAACTGTGGCTAACGTAAGCTAAAATTACATCAAAGCATTTAAATTAAAGAAGCAAAACAGAAAAGCTACTCGACTAAAAAGGGTCGAGAACGATGCCTCCGCCATCTATATTCGATCTCGCGTGACCTTGACCTTTGATCTGACACCGTGACCCCCAAAGTTGATCACTTCATGCCCTTGTCCCGTGAACCACTTGTGCCAATTTGTTTCAAAATAAGTTCATTCATTTCCAAAATATCATTCAGAAGTTTGATACAAACTAACAGATGAACAGAGAGGATGAGAACATTATGCCATCACCTGCCAGTCTGGCCTGGTGCATTGCTGTCGCTTATTTTGAACCGTGCAGTAAATTCTTTTACGGCGTTGTATAATTTTTGCTTTGTTGTTTCCGTTGCTACCATTTCTGTAATTTGTTAAGAACTGCATGTGACTTGCTACAGCATTATAGCTATTGCTTTTCTGTACATCTACTGTACCACTGTTTCTGTCCGTTCTTTGTATTTTGTATGTTCATTCTGCCTCTACTATGAAAAAAAATGTATACATACAGTTATTTTTGCAGGATCGACAAAGTTGTTTGGAGGAAAGATGATCTCAAACTTGATGTACATGTTACCCTTGTCATGTGGCCGCTTGTGAAGTGGCATTCCCTCGCCTGGCACACAGCGGATCGCATCTGCACAAACATAGACAACAGTAGGGCACAAATGAAAATGAAACTTGTAATGAATACGCTTTGGCAGTCACATGTAATCATTTGATGTTCATGCTACACTGACAACAGCTGTGGCAGAGTAGTAAACACTGTGTCCACATAAAAAAGTGCCACTGATTTTTTCACCGTAACTTTTACAAATATTGACAGATTTTCATAATTTTTCGTGCACAACTTTGCAAGAGAATGCCAAAGTTAGTGGCGTAATAATTTCCTGCCACACATTCGTTATGTTGCTACCATACCGTGTGAAAGTCTCAGACACAAAAGTAACACATTTCACACCACATTAGCACTTTGCACGTGTTTATATCGACCACATTTAGGCCTAGGAAACCAGTATTGATGAAACAAACAAAACACAGCAGAAAGTCAGAGGCTCAAAATTTATGTTCAAGATGTCCACCATTCATGCGAACACATGCATTCAAACGACTATGCCACTGTATAATCACTGCCGCGATAATGGTGTCAACCAGCAGCCTGCACTCCCTCAGCAAGCGTTCTTTCAACTCCTTCACATCATGGATCCGCAAACGGTAAACCCTCTCTTGAAGGATACCCCAGATGCTGTAGTCCACCGGATTCAGATCTGGCGAATTGGGTGGCCACATCTGGAGGGACAAACTCTGGCGTCACTCTCTGCAGCATGGTGACAGTGTCACGTGCACAATGTGCTGGTGCCCCATCTTGCTGAAAATCGAATCAGAGTGGATATCTGGCAGAAGCATATTCAGGTTGATCAGGTGATCTAAACCACGGCGACTCCAGTTTTTGTTAAGAAATTCACGAATAAATTTACTGGAGCTGTAAAGTTTTTCTTTACGCATAATTTTAATAAAATGTTTATCTTCGTCGTGAACGGCATGATTTCAGTGACGTCAACATTGTCACCAGGTAAGGGATGTTTATGGCATGCAACATAGTAAATTTACCAGTACGATTAGTATTCATTTGCAAAGTTGTGTACCAAAATGCATAAAAATCCGTGCATATTTGTAAAAGTTATTGTGAAAAAAATTAGTGGCACCTTTTTTATGTGGACATGGCATAGTAGGGTTTAACGTCTCACTCGACACATCATTGGTCATTTTGGGGATAATTTTATGGGTCAGATGACCCTACCAACACTGAAGGACTGTGGTATGTCAACCAGGTCAAGGGCCAAGCCCACCAGCCTCAGCTCACTAAAAGGTAAAGTTAAAAATGTAACAAAAAATATATATATATACTATATAGCACCATGAAGTCAGAAGTTACACAGCACTCAGAAGACACAGAGTTAAATCAAGCAAGATCAAACCCCAAGCTAGTCGACCGACCGACCCGTAACAATTGCTCGCACCATTGTACACCATTGTAATAGTACACAGTACGTGCTTAGCCGTTTCATCACAATACCGGAGTGTGACAGACGGAGAGACAGATATCTTGCAACAGCATAGTTTGCATATGCATCGCATGGTAAAAAGACAGAAAGAAACCAATGCTGAATGATGGGCAAATCCAGCTGTAGTAGACAAGGTACATATAGTAGGGTTTAATGTCCCACTCGACATATTATAGGTCATTTTTACAGCGCGATGCCACGCACGGCACAGACAATGCTGTGACAGTCACAAGATGTCTGTCTGTCCATCTGTCCATACGCTGGTATTCTGTTGAAACGGTTCAACATATCACCAAACTATTTTCACCATCTGGTAGGCACACCATTCTACAATGTGTGCCAAAAAATGACTCGTATAGTTGTAAGTCTATCGCAGTGAAATTTAACATGCGATATCCTGATGGCTTTAGCTATTAAATGCATACATAACTTGCCACCTCAACTTAGTTATGTTTCTACACTACCTGACATTACACAAAAACTGAAACGTGACATTGACGAACTGAAGCATCAACAAAGTTACTGATCAGTGGCAAGCACAGCTGCATGCACATATAAAGGCAAAGGGACGACACTTCAAACATCCACTGCAATCTAGGCACACAACCAGCTCTTTTTAGAGCCACTTCTATAGTACTAGGCCCACTTCCGTATATAACTTTTCTTCCTTTTTATCTCATAGTATTAACTCAAATTTAACTGTAACGATATCTAGTTTTATTGTTTTATCGTCTACGTACTCCTTTATATTCATTGATTGTCTCTGTTTTTATTGTTATGTTTGTGTTATTTTATATTCAGCTATTTTCGCTACAAGTGTGATTAAACGTTCAGTTCAGTTTAAACGTTCAGTTCAGTTTACTTACTCACAAAATCGGTTCTTTCCAGAGCCACTTACATTATTTCAGGATATCACACGCTAAATTTCACTGGAATAAGCTGTACATGATACTGAAGATTATGCGAGTCTCATTTTTTGGGCGACACTCTGATGGGGACCCCCAATGGGGTGTTGAATGCAGGGGAACAGCACTTTTCAACCAATATGTCGCTATATCTCAGAAATAAGAAGACAGAGCCATAGTTACTATAGAAGGCGAATAGGCAACCACACCCAACCTTTCGAATGGTTCCATTTTCAATGACTTTGCGTGATCCCTAACCCACACCCTACGAAATTGTCTCATTTCAAGTGACTTAGTGAAATATTTAATGACACAGTGCATCGCACAGTCTCTCTGCGATAGCTGAGCTTTTTGTTGTAGTGGACAAAGATAAAATAAAGGTGAACACATTGGCATACCTGGTTCAATGACATTTCCAGGAGGATTGCGGAGAAGAAGGTCGCGGCCGTCCAACTGTCTGACGACAAACTGCATGCCACACAGCGCCTCAGTCACACCAAGTTTATGCGTCACGTACAGATCATGCTCTTTGCGTGAGAATATGTCATGGTCTGCCTGCTGTAGAACTACGATGACATTCCCAGACTCGGCACCCGGCTGCAGTACAATCAACAACAACAAGTTAACAACTGATCAACAATCAATGCACAAACATATGGATCTATTCATACTGTCACTTTTCACATAACAATACAGGATTGGGACTACACAGAGAGACATATAAACAAAATACACATTAAAATAATACGAGTGGAACAGAGGTATCAGTGGAACCGGCGTCAAACCGGTAGACAGCGACAAACTACCAAGTGCGTTCTGCCCCTGACGTATGTCGACCTCTTCAGAAGTCTCAGAACGGCGTACACGCTGATCAAGACCATGCAGCCCCGCGGAGCTAATGTTATTTGTGTTCGACTCCATAAACGTAGACTAAGCTTACACGACGACCGAGAACAGTACCGGACAACGACAAAGCTACTACTCCAAACCGAATGCTTTCTGCCGCCTGACGCGCGTCGAACTTTTCAGAAGTAGTGTTCCACTCCATACACGACGTACAACTAATAGCTTGTGTGTAGGCAAGAGTAAGTCTGTGTGTCAATGACCACACGCATATCTATTCCTACACAGTCCACATGTTGCAGGGTAAACATGCAAGCAGGCACCGAGTCGACCTTGCCTGCTGCTGGGGTAATTGATATTGATATTATTGTGGGGTCATGGGTTGCTACAGCTAGATGGCTGTAATGCGTGCTGCAGCTGCACTGTGGGAAGACCGCATACCTCTGTATCAGTTTAGCTTGCAGTTCACCCCCGTCCCCGCTTACCCGTCTCCTCAGCGGAGCAGTCTGTACTAAGTAAGACCGGTCAGACGGTCAGAAGTCCAATTTTAATAATATAGATTCGACTCAATTGTCTTATCTAGCTAGTAAACACATAATATGTACTCTATACTACTACAAAATTACACAATAGAGAAGGCAACACAAAGTCCCCCCAGATACCCAAAACGTTTATAAGGTTTATTTACTAGGAATTATTAGTGCACAGGCTTTGAAACTACTTTTTCATACAGATGCAACAGTTCGTCATTGGGCCAGTTCACTTTTTGGATTAGGCCTAGTCCTTTCACTCAGCGGAATCACTAAATATGCTCACAGGCCTCAAGGAGCAAATGTATATAAATTATAGCAGGCATTTACATGTTCTCAAATATTATTATATTTAAAAAAAGTGATGCAGATGAATAAGCTTGCAGACATCTAACTGCGAAAGTTTCGTGAAAATGTCACGCTTATACGTCTGCAAGCCTATTCGTCTGCGTAACTCCCTTCTGCTTAAGTAGACTACTAATAAATAATAAATATTTGAGGACATGTAAATACCCACGATGATTACTCCTCGAGGCCTGTGAGTAGACGTAGTGATTCCGCTGAGCAAAAGGACAAATCCAAAAAGTGAAATAACCCAGTGTTGTCCTTCTTAATCTGTGACCACTGGTGGCATCTAAAAATAGTGGCACTAATATTCCATCAAAGCTGAACATCTCTTAAAATCAAGGATCTGAGAACTTTACGTAGAGCCCAATCTGATCTGAGATAGGCAGACTGAGGTGATTTGAGGCCAGTTTGCCTGTATGAATTGATGATGCCTAGAAACTTGCTTAGGTGGAGTAGGCTTGCAACACTCCAAGACGGTATAGGTTAGCACCTTCACACAGACCATCAGCTTAGGCTGGTCGGAATACTAAGCACCTGAGTGAGCATACGGAGAAGTTGCATCACAGTGCATAATGTCATCTCAGAAAAAAGAGGCAACGTATGGGACATAACCAAATACTTGGTCACTGACACTCATATCCCTGCACAAGTCCACACTACCTTTGCAACACATACAGACCATTTCGTTACAATTTAAAAGTCTAGCAGTAACTAATACAGTCATGAAACACTAAGCAGACTTCCTGACCCCAGCAGCAAAAGTGCAGTGGATCCATTACCTAACAGCGGCTTAGCAATGTTGCCTGGCTACTGTCGCTGATGCTCCTGCAGAAGAGACTGAGAGAGGATATCAAACAGCTGAAAAATCAGTAGTTAACTATAACCAATGAGATGATACAGCAGCAACACTTACCAGCTGATCACCCTGGCCATGAAGAGTGATCTTTTGACTATCTCTCATTCCCGGATCAACACGGATTTCAATGCTCTTCGACTCCTGAGTTACCTTCTTACCATGACACATTTTGCACCGATCTTTTTCATTAATCAGTTCACCTACATCCATTAACAGTAACATTAACAACAGTGACATGTAGTGCGTCCCCTACAAGTAGTGCATCCCCTACAAGCAGACCGATGGCGCATTCCAAAGTTCACATAGTGTTCCCTGTGTATGCAGCATGAAACATAAAAGTCTTTAGTTTGCTCTTGAATGAAGCAGTCAAACGCAAGAGTTTCAAGTCGACCACTGAGTAAAAACAATACTGGCATGGCTGCGCTTTGTGCAGGCCTGCCGGTAAAAACGCCCTCGAGTAGGGCGAGTACACGTAAGCCTTTACTAGTAATTAATGGAAAAAACTTAACAGTTTAAAAAGGTGTGTAAGGACGACAGTCATTAACTCGCAGAACTAAAAACAGCAAAAATCAAAAAAACTAATATTACTTTTGCAGCACATTGCCATAACGTCAATGTGCTCCTAAGTAATATTAGCCTTTTTGATTTTTGCTGTTTTAGTTCTGCGACTTAATGACTGTCGTCCTTACACACCTTTTTAAACTGTTAAGTTTTTCCAAACACGGGGTGCTGCAACGGAGAAAGCCCTGTCACCAATCTTCCGACTCGTTCTTGGTATGACCAAGTCAGTTACTCGACAAACGCAGCGACGACCGTGAAGGAATGTCAGAGTACAATTGCATACAAATATAGCACACATTGCTGGCTTTACTACAGTTAATAAGAAATGCACATTTAACTCAATGATGTAAATAAAATGATAAAACAACACATACCGGTGGTCTGGTAATGAAATGATGCACACAATACGTTTTACGACACAACAGTTTTAAACAATTTTACTAAACTGATAAAATATGAAAAACAAGAAGCTCAGCTGTCACAGAGAAACTGTGCAATGCTTCATGCAGTGAATATTTTGTTAAGTCACTCGAGGTCACTCAAGGTCATTTGAAACTAGAAATCAATATGCATCACCTCCGCGGGGCAATGCAATACCGGCAGGCCCCTTGAGCGTTTTAGAGCAATTTTTACAAAATTAGGCATGGGAGGGTATCCCACGTCCGTAGCCTCACATCAAAGTTCACGGTCGTGGCTTTACATATGTGGGCTTACAGGCGTCAAAATAGCCTAAACTGGTAATTTTTGGTACAAATTTTCCCCAAAGGGGTATATCCCATTAAGCGATTTTTACAAAATTTGGCGTGGGGGAGGTACTCCAAGGCCCGCACTCTCATGCAAAACTTCACCGTTGTCACTTTTAAACCCAAAATTGCCGAAATTGGTAATTTTTGGTATAAATTATCCCAAAAATTGTATCCCCCTTAAGCGATTTTTATAAAATTTGGCTCGGGGAGGTAGTCCCTAGTCTGCACCCTCATACCAAGGTTCACCATAATGGCTTTAAAAATGTGGGCATACAGCCTGCCTCAAAAATCGCGAAAAAGCACAATTTCTGGTATTAATTTCCCCCTATGGGAAAATTTAGGGGGTCCACATAAAAAGTTGAATATAGGTGCACAACTACAAACCTTCATCTATGCAACGACACCATAATTATTTTGAAAATTGCACCACTTCATAGCATTTCCATTATCACAAACTTCGTCATTCCAAAGCGTGACAAACAAAAAACATCACACTTTTTCGTCTACAGCCGGGCGCGACCCACGATCACCACCATACTTGGCATGATGATAGAGGAGGTCCGTCCCATTTTTGCACCCCCTAACTTTTTTGATCTGTTCAGTAGTTTTGCCACTAGGGGCTACTAAAAATTTGTGGGAAAATGCCCCCACCATGGGAAAATCCTCAGAACTTGGTTGTTTTTCCCCCAAAAGCGACCAAACTAAAAACTTAAAAGATGTCTATAGACACGTACAAATGCTGAAAATTTCGTAAAAATTGTGCAAACGAGTCGCCGCTGAGGGGCAAGTTTTGGGGGCTGAATTCCCACATTTTTGCCCCGATTTGGCATGGGGGAGCAGACCTTTGGGTGACCATCTTTGGACGGGTAAACCACCTTGGTGCAGAATCAAGCACCCAGGTCTACTCAGCCTGTTTGACCTTCGGTACGCTCCCCCGTGCCAAATTTCACGTTTATCGGGGCAACGTGTCGCCCCTGCAGGGCGAAAAACGAAAAACCCATTTTTGGACCACTGAGTAAAAACAATACCGGCATGGCTGCGCTTTGTGCATACAAAATTTCGCCGAAATCGGACAATCGGTCTATGAGTTATGGCCAAAAAAGGGATTTTCAAGATGGCAGCCGCCGCCATCTTGAATTATAAAAATTTCAATTTTTGGTCACATGACTATAACCAGGTTCAATATCTGATGTAGTGTATCAAATTTCATCAAAATCGGACGATTTTTCACTGAGATATGGCGATTTAACTATTTTTAAAATGGCGGCCGTCCGCAATCGTGAATTTTAAAACATTGCAGTTTTTGTCATCTAGCCCTTGTCGACATGCCATTCTGCTTCCTCATACAAAATTTCGCTGAAATCGGACAATCGGTCGATGAGTTATGGCTAAAAAAGCGATTTTCAAGATGGCGGTTGCCGCCATCTTGAATTCCAAAAATTTCAATTTTTGGTCACGTGGCTGTAACCGGGTTCAATATCTGATGTAGAGTACCAAATTTCATCAAAATCGGACGATTTTTCACCGAGATATGGCGATTTAACGATTTTTAAAATGGCAGCCGTCCGCCATCTTGAATTTTAAAAATTTGCAGTTTTTGTCGTCTAGCCCTTGTCCACATGCCGTTCTGCTTCCTCATACAAAATTTTGCTGAAATCGAAGAATCGGTCGATGAGTTATGGCCAAAAAAGCGATTTTCAAGATGGCGGCCGCGCCATCTTGACTTTCAAAAATTTCAATTTCTGGTCACGTGACTGTCATTGGGTTCATATCTGCTGTAGTGTACCAAATTTTATCAAAATCGGATGATTTTTCACGGAGATACGGTGAATAAGCGATCTTCAAAATGGCGGCCGTCTGCCATTTTGGATTTGTTATGACGTCACAATACTGCATCGCCGGACACATTTTCGTTTTGCAAATGTTGTCCTGAAATTTCTTGTCGATCGATGTTGTAGTTTCAGAGATACTTGCAATATCATAAGACAGCCTTTTGGCTGTACATAACGGCCTATGGCAATTTTGTAACAAACTTTTGCACAGGTGTAGGGCTCCACAACGTAATCACCTCTGCCAACTTTTATGACTGTCGCTTATGGGGTTTGAGCGTGGTGGGGGGTCGAAGTTTGGGTTTCTCCATTGACTTGCATCGTCGCCCTTACAACACTCTCGCACTACCGTGTGAGTGTGTGACCACGTAAACATGTATTTGTATAGCGCATCATTGCAAAGCACCTCTAATGTGCTACAGCTTCCCATACATCAGTGCCATCTCTGCAAGCTAGTCCACCAGCCAGGCATTCAGCGAACACTGCGAGACCACGGATAAGGGCTAGTGTATCACACGATATGCCTGTTTACTCCCTAGCTTTTGCCTGCTACTCATTCCAGCCTAACCACAGACGGCGGGCTCAGGCTGAGTAGACCTGGGTGCCTGGTTCTGTGCCAATGTGGTTTACCCGTCCAAAGATGGTCACCCACCCAGGCACTAACCGGGCCTAGCGCAGAGTATCTACGTTGATCGAGTCCAACGTGTTGCCGCTACACTAAACCAGAAACTGGTACCTTGTACCGATTCTGAGTCATGCAGCATCAAACAATGGTGTGACCTTAAAATCTGGGTTACGGGTCATTCAAGGTCATTGAAAATGGCACTGTTCGATAGATCAATAGATCATATAAGACTTACTATGGACTGCCACTGTAAGCACAGCTCTATCTTGTACCACTTTTGAGTTTTATGTAACTTGAATAATGTCGAGACCTTAAAATCTGGTTAGGCTGGAATGAGTACCACTCAACAGATCACACAGGAGTTGTATCACTATATAAAGCAAGATATTTGTCAGAAATTGCATTTTTCATACCCCCTGCATTTGATGCCCCACTGGGTCCCTGTCGAAATACTCCCAATGCTCCCATATTGTTTACTATGTAAAAACTCGAACGGTGTGGCTACCCGATGGTGAAAGGCGTTTGATATGTTAGCCGTTTCAACACAATACAAGCATGTGATGGACAGACGGGCGGACATCTTGTGACAGCATAGTCTGCACTATGCATAAGCAACGTACAGTAGTAAATCAGAAATATAAAGTAAAATTTCACAAATGTATCGATTATCCAACCTTCTCCAGAGCAGTCGGTACAGACGGACTGCATCTGCTGTACCATACCAGGCCCTAGTGGTCGCATTGTAACCTTCATCCCAGAACCTCTACAGGATCGGCATTGCTGCATAGCACCCGCCTTGCCACCTTGCCTGTCATAAAAAATCACAGAGCAACATTAGTGAGCAATAAGGTGTTGTTTTTCACGAAATATTAAAAACATCTACTATATGGCATGTATACGATATCAACTACGCTGATGACGCAGTCCTTTTTACTGATGATCCAACGAAATGGGACTACGTTTTTCGAAATTTTGAGGCATCAGCAGCCGTTATGGGTCTCCACACAAACTGGCATAAAACGAA
>Ga0209149_1001725_pt1 | contig 11485 bp, 8 predicted proteins | sample WorMetTyACAVOLI2_FD_187423 | JGI IMG/M metagenome (GOLD analysis project Ga0209149, IMG submission 187423) | Marine gutless worms symbiont microbial communities from Max Planck institute for Marine Microbiology, Germany - Olavius algarvensis... ...
CGGGTCGTCCACGGAGAAATTGGCTGCAGCAATTGGAAGAAGACACTGGCCTATCTGTTGGTGCTGCCTGGATCGCGGGCCAGGATCGTTCGATGTGGAGGACGCTACGACCCTCAGCTGGTCAAGTGCAGCAGTGAGTGAGTGAGTGAGTGAGCGAACTTGAGTATATGTTGTAATTTTGTCATTTTCTATTGACGTTTACTACTCTTGACCTGTCACATAAAGTTGATTACTTTGTTGAGCTCTCTGTAGTCCTTTACATTGACTGGCATCAGCATAACTTCTGTAGGATATTATATGATACTATACAGTTTTATGGACAAACATGCTGTAGAGATATCTGTGCAAATTTCTAACCAGCTGTAAGTACAACCTTAATCCACTCTGATAGACCTGAACTATCAGAAGTAGGACGATATCGGACTTGACTTTCATTCAGACCGAGAGCTAGTTCATAGTATATTGGCAATGACACATATGCTAGCAAACGTTTTATACAAATTTATTACAACAAGTATGTTAGTACAACGAGGCTGGCAATATATTCTATCTAATATAGTTCACCCTGGGCTATAGCTTGAGCTTTGCTAAGCAGACTAGCGGATTATTTTGGCAACCAAGCAATTGGCTTGTCTCACGAAGGATATGCTTTGCGTTGTCGATCCACACGAACTTTGAGAAGATCTCGTCGTCGTCGTTGACCCTACAAGGTCCACAGTTCGTCAGCCGGAGCCGATCCTTCACAAGCAATTGGCTTGTCTCACGAAGGATGTGCTTCGCGTTGTCGATCCACATGAACTTTGAGAAGATCTCGTCATCGTCGTTGACCTTCCTAGGTCTACAGTTTGTCAGCCGGAGTCAATCCTTCACATGGACGAAAGTCGCAACATGACCGTACGATCTTCAACCGTTGACAGACCAATGTAGCTCGTCTACGAGTCATTAATATTTGGAAGCTAGCTGTTAATTTAAGTTTTAAAAAGTTGTTACCAGTTTTATATGTGCCAGTGGTTATGAAGTTCATTTATGAGTAATGATTCATGCTTTAACTAATGAGTACTGTGCGTCTGTTCTGTGCAGATGGTCATGACCAGCAATCCTGTGGAGATGGTAAAATAATAAATTTCAATCGTTCCAACTCTGAGGCAATTCTGGAGATATGGGAGTTGTGTCGCCATATGGAGGACCTTAACGTGGATGAGGTCAAGTTCGGCTTCTTATGTCTGAGTAGATGATATTTATGCCTCCGCACCCTGTACAGTACCGGCTTATTTCCATCCTTGTTTCTGTCCCGTGCCATTGCTGCGATGGTATTTCGTTCACTTTGCAAGAATACTGATGGATTTTGATGAAATTTGCAGTAGGTAATCACTACCACCAACAGATGATTAAATTACTACATTTTGGGCAAAATTGGAACGGACAAGGGAGCAGGGTACAACGAAAAATTTGAATTGGCATCAGTCATTGTTGTTGCGATGTCAAACAGGCGCTGATGGCTATGAGTGAATGAATTCACAAATTTCACTGCACACACTAAGGCAGATGTGGTCACGCCCACAATTTGAAGATTTCACTTAAAATTTTTATATAAATATATTAAGAATTTTAAAGCAATTTAATTTTCATTCCTAAGACAGTTATACAATATTGATCTTTCAACAGCCAACATAGACACCTTAATTCGTCCACTTGTTCATTGCATACTTCATACAGCCATGTTTACTTACTTACTTCAGCAGTGTGATTTGCTTGCCATGGGAACGCAGGTACAGAAAGCATTTACAACGGATGCTGGACAGATGCAGCGGTGTAGGCATCATGTGACTGTGTGCGGTCTTCAGCTGTCTGGAATTCTGGTTTCAAATTTGACTTTCTGCATTCGATTTTTGAGTTCCGTCTCACAAGTGCGGTGGCTTCACGGAATGACGATGTCCTGTCTGTCTGCTCGTCTGTCACCTGTTTTTTTCCTAGTGCGGTTGAGAGTTCGTTTTTTATCATAATGAAGTTTGGGGTGCAGCAAGGGCGCTTCTTGTGTCGTCTACGATACACTTGTCGTTTGTCGGCTTGATTCACAGACTGTGATTGTTGTTCTGTCCTGTTACAGTCTTGTTTGTTTGATTTATCATAGGGCTTCGTCAACACGCCGACTACTGTGTCGTCTTCTGTTGAACCACACTCTGGCGATCCACCATACAATGCCGAACATGGTAAGAATTTTGCAGCAATGAATCTGTTAACAGCAGTTGAATGTTTCTGTGGAAGTACCGTCTGTAATTTTGCTCTTGAAAAACAGTCGCGATTCAGTTGGAGTAGTCCGAGTTCTAAGTAAACTAAAGTTAAAAGAAAAATGTACAGGTTGTAACATGGACGACTTGCCATCCAAGTATAGCGTCTGTTGATTGAACACGTCCGATTCTTTTCCTGACTGGACATCATATTAGTTTAGCGCATTAGAGGCGTTGCGTAATTTTTTTTTTATCCGGTTTTGGTATTTAAGGTGCTGTGGTTGTCCCTGAAACCGGGGTAGGCAACACCTGGCAATGCCTCTAAAGACTTGCCAAAATATTGAAGCAGGGTTTTTAACAGGGTGGCTGCTCTGCCTATCCCCCAACTCAGAGGTGACGGCATCTGAGACTCCGCCGTTCCCGCAAAAGGGGGATCATTCGCCTAGCCACGATGACAACTTTGCCAGAACATCAGTCTGTCGATGACTGCCGCAGAAGCCTACTGCTTCCCAGGTTGAAGCAGCTCGTAACCCTGAAGGTAATGCGCTATATAAATTTAAGACTTGCGTACTTATATTAGATGACATTAGTTTTTTTGGCATTTTGTTGCTGCACTGCTGGCTTGTAGCCAGTGGAGCTTATAGTACGGGTGAGTGTGACTGATGTCTGTCTGTCTGTCGTCAAACTTTTCAAATCCCTACTCCTACAGTTTTTGTCCGATTCTTACGAAAGTTGGCACACATGACCTATGTGCCATTTTTGGAAAATTTTTAAAATTTTACGTCTGCAGCAGAGCTGTCTATAGGCCAATAGGCCTACTGTTATTCTGTCCTGGTTGTCGATATTTCTGGTTGGGTATCGTAGCCTGTTAGGGGAGCCTGCCTTTTGCTGGCTGACCTAGAAAGTGACCATTAAAACGGTTGCCTGTGTGCTGAAGGTGTCAAGTGGCAGAAGACATTGCCAGCAACGCGTGGCAGTCGCGGTGTGAATACTGTACCAATGGCAGTATCCTTTGATCGTGGTGGCGGTGGTTACCGTGGCCGTGGTGACCGACGTCACTCCGGCCCATCAGGCTACCACCATCAGCATCAGACCAATGGAAATCACCCAGTCTCGTACAATGGCGGTGGTTATCGAGGGCGTGGTCGGCCGTTCTCTGGCCATGGACCAACCCACTGGTCAGCCAGCTACTCTGCCGAACGACTCAATGGCCACAGTCGCGGTGGCTTCGGTCGTGGCGGCCGATATGACAACAACCGAGGACGAGGATTTGACACAAGAAGTCGCGGTCCGAGTGGCGATAACGTCCCACACAAGTACTACGCAAACTATGACGTTCGGCCAGCACGTGGCACTACCGCCCAAGCCAGGCCTCGTGGCTTCTATCACAGCTCCACATCGTCTGCACCACATTTTCCTTGATTATTTCCACAACAGTTGAACAACGTGTCTTGTACATTGCCGGTGATGTGTACGAGTCAGTCTCGAGTTTGCCTCAGAAACATTGGTACACCTGTTGATTTTTGCAGCGATATGTAATCTGCAAACTGTCGAGATTTAATCTCTGCTAGTCTCATGTGCTCTGTGTTTTTGTTAATCTGCTTCAGCAATTGACACATTTTCCGTACATACATTTCATCGTTGTATGGTAATTGTGATATTTACTAGTCGTGTTTCTTGGTTCTTGCTACATATAAACGTCACTGCTCAGGTGATACGTGAATGTGCTTTGGTTTACAACTTTTGTTGATAACTCAGTGTGTTTATACAGTCATTGTGTGGTGCTGGTGACATTGCAAGTTTGTCAGTTGCCTGCTCAGTTTTCAACATGTTTAAGTGCTGCCTTACGTAATTGTTTTTAATTGCCATCGTCTCTCCCGCTGTAAGACGACAGAGGCGGTACCAAGTTGTTGTATCTGTATATGTGATGTAATTTTGTTGTTTTTACAGTTTTTCTACTCGTCAGCGATGAAGATCTAATTGTCGTTATTTTTGTAAATTTTGTGAGATCGCTTTTAAAGACAGTGATTTTATTTTGCACCAGTTGTGATACGAATGTGATATCGTAATGTGCTCGTCTGTTCTACAATTGACTACTGTTCCGTTGTTGATTCTGCCGAAGTGCACGTGTCTGTTGTCTGCAGCTGGCCTGTTTGGACGGCTTTTTTGCCTTTAATTTGTGGAACTTACAGATGTTTGCAGAATGTCTTTAGTTAGCAGCTGTTTACAGTTTTCTCTGATTGACTCAAATTTGGAAGAATTCCTGTGGTATTTACTTTTATTTTCTTTGTATGATGTTTCAAGAAAAACACATTCCCGTCATTGACAGCGTGTGTTTACTGTATGTTGACAACTGTAAGACAGTTTTGACAACGTGGCACCAGGTCACATTATTCCATAAAATCATGTTAAATATTTTCTGAATGAGTCATGTACAGAGGCGCATTGCTAATTTTAATATACATAACTTTTGCACAAATATCGCGGGAGCCCCTTGAAGTTTCCGTTATCGGGGAGTTTCATCTAAAAATCAACCAGAAATGTTAGACCCATTCTGCCGACTTATTCAGTCAGCTGCTGGTGCAAGCGCTACAGTAATGTACCAGAGGCTACGTTAGCCTATTACAGGCCGTTACAGCTATTTTTTGTGGTAAGCCTGCATTTGTCTTGTTGCAATTGCTTCGCTGTGGATGGCACCCCACCAGTTTTACTGAACAGGGCCCACACATTTGTTAATCCGGCCCTGGTCATTTATAATAGGATACGAAATATTTAAGATGCGGTCAAGAAACAGGTGTGCAGCCAGCATAGTCTACTGCAAGGAATCAAACAGAAAAATAATGGAAGAAGTAAACTGATGACTACAAACAGTCCGTGAATGCAGTCAAGAAATAATTACAGGTTATTCCATAAAATAGTCTGGAGTGGTATGCACGAGTGCGTACCACGAGAGACTATGATATAACGGTTATATCATAGTCTCTCGTGGTACGCACTCGTGCATATATTATAACGTACTTATTTCATGACCGTCGTGCTAGGGCCAACATGGGCCTACGAACAGCGCGATTTCATTAAACAAAATAACAAAGTCTTGATTTTCAACTAACTATTGACATGTGAACTTCAATGAACTAAAGAGAATGGTCATTTTTAATATGTAACGTAGAACACATTTAAACAAATTTAATGTACAAATCTATCAAACTCACATTGACGTTTAATGCAACAACGTGTGAAATATAATATCTAAACTAACAAATACGAAGGAATTTGATTTCAGCACGTAATAATGAACCTGTCAGTATCAGCTGTAACTGTCACACCATGTGTAACTGTAATAAAAACAGCATAAAAATATGCACAGCTGTTTTCTCCCATGATAGTCCTTACGACAGAGGTCAACGTTCAAGCCGGTAGCAGTGTCAGTTCGATGCATGTAGTGTAGGCTACTTGGAGTTGACTGTGAACGTCACAAGGTTATTTACAGTATTAAGTAGCCTCTCAAAAGTCGCCGCACGTCTACATCTTGACAGCATACTGCTGTAAAAGTTTTTAAATAATTATATGAAATAACAATATGAAAATGCGACGTTTGGGTGAACAACTTGCAACAGTAAAAACAACGTTACGGTAACTGCTACAGTCTTACACTGTGTTTATCATTCTCAGTTTATCGGGGAGTTTCATCTAAAAATTAAATCAACTAGAAATGTTAGACCCATTCTGCTGACTGTCTACGTCACGCTGTCGCAGCAGGATTACTGTAAAACTTTTAGATAAAGTTTCCTTAAATTCTTCAGAGGGAACTTGACTTGGGGTCATGAAACGATTAGGTTGTGACCTGATCAGGATCTGGAAACAGGTCTTTGCTTACTAGCTTTGATATATAGTGTACCAGTTTAACACTGTGAAATAAAACAGTCCTTTGCAGAGTCTGAACTCTGACCGCTCTACAGTTTGTCACACATTACGATGTGAAATAAAATTTATAAATATATATAAAACATATGATAAAAAACGTTAACTTGCCAAAAGGACTACTACAGTAACATTGGAGTGTCAACAGCTAGCAGCACTAATGCCCGTCGTTAACCAGCAGCTTGCTGTACAATGCCTGACGCACGCTGCTTTATGATGTGATACGACTGCACTATATGTCGAAGTGCGCTAAAATGTGAGGGGCAAATAAAGAAATGTGAGAAAAAGTTTTTAAAAAATTGCGTGAAGGCAGTCCAATACGAGAAATCAACGGTGGTGGAACCGTGGAAAGAAGGTGCCTTCGACTAGTCTACTCTAGTGGAGTGACCGGGACCCTCATCTCCGTTACTTCTAGGCCTTCTGCCTTCTTAGGCCCCGCAGTACCCGATTGATTGTGCTACGCCAGCCACGGACGTCGCCAGTAGACCGCGACTACGCTCTGCCAGTCGTCACCAACTTCTTGTGCCGCGTTACCAACTCAGCTCACTTGGTCGTCGGTCCTTCGCTGTCGCTGGACCAACGACTTGGAATTCGCTGTCGGCTGACCTCCGTGATCCGACGTGTAGTGACGAGCAGGGAGTTCAGACATCTGGTGACGAGTCTTTCAGACGTTCATTGAAAACATTCTTGTTCGCTAAGTACTAATGTGTTCAGCGCATTAGAGGTTTTTCTACGACGATGCGCTATATAAATCGACATTATCTATGTATGATGATTTTTATCGACCTACAAGCGAGTCTGAGTGGAAGTTTTAATTTGGACTGAAACAGGAGTGATGACGAATAATGAACGGACTAAAGCGACACTGAGGGATACGTCGAACGACTAGGAACTGGGTGGCTGCCGAAATGACGCAGCACGACAGCAGAATTGTGGATTGCGGATTGTCTATCTGGGATTACTTGACTGTTGCGCGGTGTTCGTGTCACTCTGAACGTTTCGCTTGACCGGCGCTCGCATGTACGGGCTCGTCATGCTTTCGAACGACGCCACGAGCTGTTTGATCGATAAACTGGTTTCCTCTGACTGGTCGGCGTCGTCATCCATGTCGCCTTGCTGCAGCTGCTGGCCATGACCATCATCATCGTCATCCTGCCCCTCCTCATCATCATCACTATCATCATCACTGGGAGAATACGAAGCACGATGACGGGTTATTTCACCGGAGTGTTGAGACGTGGTTAGTCTGTCGACGGGTGATGCTATCACATCATCGCGCTCGTGTTCCTCTTCGTCACCGCTGCTTGGTGTTTCCGGAAGGTGACTGTCACGTGACGACGCGCGCAAGACAGGTTGCGGGATGTCGATCTTTATCAGTGTCTGTCCCACGTGACGCGAGTCCATGCTCGGATACGTCTCGTGGTAGTGCCACAGAGTGTCAAGAGCCGCCTGCCCGACGTTGTTGTGTTGATATCGCGGCGCGGCAAAGATCTGTCGGCGTTGGTCGACGGCAGGTGGCGGCTCGGAGAAGGTGACCCTACGGCCGGCGGGTGACGAGTGCTTGGAAGGGACGCCGGTACGCCGTAGAGCCGGGACGGGCGCGCCCTGGATGTAGTCGGCCTGATCAGGTCGCAGCGAGGTTCTGTGCCGCACCGTCACGCGGACGTGGCAGACCGTCTGCGGCAATGTCCGTCCGTCGACTGACATGCCGCCATCGGGGACCTTCCGCTCCAAGGTGGAACGATCTGTGTCGATTGGCACTGCTCCACCGGCGGCTGTGCTGTCCAACTTAGACCAGTCTCTGTCCGTCTCGGGCGAGATCATCCGACTCGGTCCGCGGTTGTAATCTGCGTGCTGGCTTGGCTGTCGAACTCTAGCATCATCCAGCTGCTGCAGCTGCGCGTCATTCAGACCTGCAGCCGTGTTGTCGACTTGTCGACCGCTCCAACTTTTCAGACGAGAAGTCGCATCTGCTGCCGGCCAAGCGTCAGGTACGTCGTCTTACAGAATATACAACATACAAGTACTACAGAGTACACATTGCTAAAAGCTAAGCACACAGAGTTATACAAGAAACTCATCAGTAGATAAGATATGCGAACGTTACCGCCTGAACTACAGTACGCCATCGTTGTAAAACTTAAGGCTACTACCACTGTACTAAAATTCCCCGTAACGTTCGTCTATCAATTTTTTGATTACCGCGCCTATACTTTTACTTACTCAGGAGGAGTTTCTTGTTGATAATATCTATGGCAGTTCAACAAATAACACGTCCAAACTAAAATTTAGGAGGCCTAGAATGCTATACTCAAATCCTATAAACGCTTACGACGTTACAAAAGTTATCGCTGAACTGAAAAGTACCAATGTACATTTTACAGTACAGAAATAAAATATATTACTTTGTTGCTAAACCTAGTTGTGCTATTTATAGTACTGCCACACACTTACAGTAAAGCTAACATGCACTGTATCTTGACTATTGGGCGTAGGCAGATCCCTCCGCTTCCTTAACAAGTACTACAGCATTGCTAAAAGCTATGCAAACAAGTGACGCCAGACACAGCAAATCTCGCACCGCGCCCCACCGCAGGGTGCTGCCACCTGGCGAATTTAGCGACATGATCCCACAGCCATTGCCCGACTATTCTGAAAGTTGTGCGACAATAGCTGTGACCGTTTTGCCGTGACGTTGTCATGGTAACGAACATAAACTAGAAGGGCACTCGGTGGAGCGCATGTACCTCCGACAAAGATGTTCTCACGGCTCGCGGTGAATAAAACCATTTTAAAACCACGCGTCGCTGCAGCGACGGGCGCCCAATACCTATAGGCCTACGTGGGATTTTCCTGACAAATGAACGTGGGCAAATCCATTTACCTCCTCCTTTCTCGGAGGTAAATAAACAACCAAAAACAAACCTAGAGTGAGGCAAACAGACCGATACTGGTAATAAACGATGTAAACACTTAGCACAACATGGAACACGGGAGTTCATCATACTGCACACAAAGTCTGTTACGCAGTGGTGCTAAAATGGAAATTTAATTACAACACACTAAGTAAAAGGAAGAGCGTTGTCTGCGTAGTAACCTACGTTAGGTGACCTTGCAGTCTTCTGACTTTACGTCACCTTAATGTTAGTAATGTACGAGTGACAAGTCTTGCTTGTTTGGTGCGCTCTAAGCCTTACAGTAGGCCTAATTGAATCTGACCGAACAATAAGAACTTGAATTCGAGAATCATGTCAGAATCAGGAATAGCAATACCATCTTGTCGAGAGCTGTGCAGCTGAACGACGGCCGGGACTTGGTCGTCTTGCGACATCTCATACTCACGTCGATATTCACAGGACAAGTTGCTCCTCGGCAGAGTCGTGACTTGACGGGTAGTAGAAGTCACGGGCGACGGTCGCGGCGGCGGCGGCGGCGCGCGACGGAACTGCGATGATAAGACACTACGCTCGCTGACGTACCAGTAACGGCGAAGGTTATCCACCTCGATCGCCTGCTCCACTTCCGGCAGCACAATAATCGGTCGTCGACGTTCGAGTGATGACGTCAACTCTCTCGCCTAGTACATCACCTCCTCCAGTTCATCAGTCAACATAACACGGCATGAAAAATTCACTGCCTGAAATGTGATTACGCAATAGACTTTCACAACAACGAATAGAGGGTGGTCTAGACGCAAATAGGTCGCGGCCCGTTTTTGTATTTGTCAAATTGTCAGTAGTAGTAGTAGTAGTAGTAGCAGTAGTAGTAAGAAAAGCTTGTACACGGCGCCATAATTACAGAGTCACTAGTGCGCCGCCATCTCGGCTGTCCCTACGCAAACAAAAATGTCTTCAGTAATCGACAGAATTCGCCAAGCATGATCGTATGAACGTCAGTAGTCTATCAGTCTATCATTAAATAAGTCTCCACATTTGGGGTCTGTGGCCCTCGGTCCAGGCTAAAACGGTGGTCCGTTGCTCTGCGGTGTGCACATAAAGGGTTAATCTTCTAGTATACAAAAAACAGGAGGAAGCGATTGCCTTTCTTGCCCCGCCCCCTATACTGGTTATAGCTAGGTGACTTGCTTACCAGTGCTGAATGACTTCCTCTGTCTGCTGTTCGTGGACAGCCCGTCACTGTGAAGACCTTCGATGCTGGCAGCTGCCCAGTCCAGTGTATGGGTGATGTTGCCTTGTCGTGGGTCGGTTCCACGTTTTCTTTCATCTCCTCCACGACAACGGGAGACCGCAGCACGTTGCCTGCAGGGTCCCTGTGGCGCGCTGGAGGACCTTCACGGGTGTCGGATGACGTGTGGCGCGACCTATCGTAGATGATCTCTACGCAACACATGGCATCAGTAGACTGTGCCTTCACACGCATGCACTCACAGACACGCACTGCAGGAGCGTTGCTCTAACCCTGTAACCCACGCACAGACGACAGCAAAAAGTCCCGCGAAAAGTTTCAGAAGAAATCCGAGAATGCAATCAGATGCGTTTTACAACAGAAATGGTGGGAAGCTGAACTGACACAAATCAGCGTGATCAACGGTGATAAATGCCGAACATAAATGTTACGAAAAAGTCAACATCTGCAGCACGTTAATGCACAACTGCATAGCTGTATTCTACGGTCTTTGTATGCATTAGTTCGGTTTTTGTCGTATTATACTGTGCTACCATCTTCCTTGTTGAAATGAAGTTGTTTGGCTACATCTAATTGCCCTATACCATTTCTTGTCATCTCTAAATTCTAATTTTCACTTATTTTGTTATGCGGCTTTCCGCTACATGGGCACATTATTATACGGTGTCTCAAAAACATGCCACTAGGCCTACATTTTCGACTATAACTTGAACAAGAAATGATTGTCCGATCACAGTAATTTGGGGGTACACTTATTGGTAAACTTTCGAACACTGAAAACCATGAATTTAGCCTCAAATTGCTTATTTCTCCAAGAATAATAATAAGATTTATTGCAGACGACAAAGTTGTTTACATACAAGTAAAAATCTTGCAACTGTCATTTAAAAAAATCTGTTTGTCAAAGGGTATATTTGGTACAGTGAGGAGGGGCCTGGGCGGGCTACGGTCCACGAAGGCTGTTGAAGTCGTTGCAGCTTCCAGATGGACTGGTACGCTCGTTTACAACTGTTAAGAACCTTGGCGTTGTGATTGATGAGCGACTTAGTTTTGATGATCAGATAAAGTCGTGTTATTTTCACTTGCGGCGACTGAAGCAGATAAGACGTTACGTTGAACCTGATGTCATCCATAGCCTAGTGCATGCCTTTGTGACATCTCACCTCGATTACTGTAATGGTCTTTTCGCT
>Ga0209149_1001726_pt1 | contig 11484 bp, 11 predicted proteins | sample WorMetTyACAVOLI2_FD_187423 | JGI IMG/M metagenome (GOLD analysis project Ga0209149, IMG submission 187423) | Marine gutless worms symbiont microbial communities from Max Planck institute for Marine Microbiology, Germany - Olavius algarvensis... ...
AGAATTGAATGTAGATATATAGAATATTAAAAAATAAAAATCTGAAAAATTGAGTTAAGACTCATTTTGTGGGATCCGGTCACAAATGTACTTTGTAACATGCTACAAACAGTGTGAAAATGCCGAAGGTAACCATACGGTTGAAGGAAAAAGCAGTAAGCCTCAACATACAATTTTTTTGGTTAAAAATGGTCCGCAGTGATAATGTGATCTTGCATACACTGACAGGCTGTTCTAGATATAGTGTTGTAGCATTATTAGATAAGTATAGCCTAGCTGACTCACACTGAACCTTCCATGCTTTCAAGCTGTGTTGTGATACGTTGATTCTGGTTGCATTTTAGTAACCTGTGTGATCTTTGTAACGTGAATTCTTTCATTGATTGTATGATCTGTTTGTACTGCTTTTATTATTACTGCTTTTATTTTTATTTTGTATATTTTCAGTTCTCTTGTACTGTGTATTTTATAATTGCTGCTGCCTTGCGCATATTAATAAATGTAATGGATGGGTAACAAATGCACGATATCTAACAAACAACAGCTGATGTTTACCATATAAAGTACGTCATATAAGCATTTACGTATTTACGTGAAAATACATACATTACATTCTTGGACGGCCTGTTGTACTGCAGCATGACCCTGAAGTTGCATGAAGCCGTCAAGCCGTGCGTCCTGCTCAGCAAACCAGCTGTGAAGACCATCAACCTGGGACTCATAATCAGTGTATTGCAGCTGCAGAGAGTTGAGCTGTTTCAGCCGCTCCGACACGTCACTTGCAACAGCTAGGTATCGACGATTCATGTCACCTAACTCCTCCGCAGAGTCTGCACGACTTGCTGTAACTCCAGTGCTGGACTGTGACTGACTCACGAAGTCAACAGTTAACTGCCTGCTGCTGATTTCCACCTTCAGGCTCTGACAGACCAATAAACATGCATAATTACAGGTACATTGTACTTAGAAAGACACTGTTGTCGGCAACTTACAACTGTTGTCAAATTCTTAATCTGTTGTGTCTACTGGCCACTAGAACTGGGTTTAAGGGCGCCCAGACCTTTAGTGTGAGCCAGCTTTGAGATAACAGATGAGGCCGGCTCCGGCACTGTAAGTAGTGCACGGTCTCAGAGAAACCCAACATACAGGCCTAGCTCGTAAAATAATACGCACAACCCCTTCAATCTCCCCTCCTTCTCCCTTGCACACACTACATACCCACTGCCAGCAAAAAAGTGGTAGTAGCAGTGCACCACCTACACCTGGATACACTCCCTATCCCTCCTTCGTTCCCATTCCGGCAGGGCTTGCGCATTGGGCCATCTTAACTGGCCTCAGCGTTGTTCATGGCAAATCTAGACCACGGCGGCCCAGATGGTATGGTGTGGTACCTAAAGGGAAAACATGACTTACGACTTGACATGCTCAGACAGCAGAAAAATCTGCAAGGCCACTTCAGTGTTGCCCTCTGGTGAGTGACAAAATATCGTATGAAATGCCCTATCTTGTAATGTTAAGGAAAGTGACAAAGTAATCCAAGATCCACATCTGGATTTGGACCAACACCAAAATTTAATCACTTCCACTACCATATCATCGTCTCCCTTTGCCCACAATTACCACGTTTGGTCGACATCTATAAACATGTTTGTAAGTTATCCTGCTCACAGACTGTTAGACAGACAGACAAACAGCATCGATCGTATAAGTCTGCCTTGGTGGAGTACTAAAACTAATTTTAGTATTTGTAAAACAATTATTCAGAGTTATCGTGTTCCACATCTTTGTGTTGTTTCAGGCTGGCATATCTGTAGTGTCATAAGCTACTTACTGCCTAATACTGTGTTGGTTTGGCATACCAGAATAGGCAGAACAGATGCAGACATTAAACTTAGAGATCTTAGAGGTTGGCGGTTTGGCGTAGTGGTAACGCGTTGGCCTGGATCAACGTAGATGCGCTACATCAGACCCAGTTAGTACCAAGATGGGTGACCATCTGTGGGCGGGTAAACCATCTCAGTATGTAACCAGCCAACCAGGTCGACTCAGCATTCTACTCTCCATGGTATGGTAAAATGACTATTAGATTTCGGGTTGAGTAATAATAATAAATGGTAATGGTGGGTGTAGACTCTGGCAGTCTATACAGGTGGACTCGCAGCTCAAATCGTTTGGCTTGGTCTTGGGTCGGCGGCCGCTTGGCGCCGTTCTACATTCATCAAATGAACCGGGTGAACTCTCGCAATGGCTCGGCCATAATGACAGCACCATAACATTGGAATTTGTACTATTATTATTGTTATCCACTGTAACTCGTAACTTTTACGAAAACACACGTATGTACCCGATATTTCTGCTGTTCACACTGGATGTCAGCTGATGAAGTTAGAGTCTCGTTTGACCCTTCACGTATTGTCTTCTCAGCAGACTGCAGCCACAACATCAGCTCACTGAATGTCTGCCGCAGTGGCAGCAGCAGCATGCGGGCAGCATGGACGTGACTCTCAGTGTCATGTAGAGTTGTGATCAATCGCTGCCAGTCACGGCTCAGCTTCTGAAGCCGAGATCGCAATACGACGTTTCCTGGCTGTGCAGTCATCAGCTGGCTTCCCAACGTCGACACACGAGTTTTCACCAGTGCATGATTCTCTACTTCCGTACCAATATCCTGGCAGACATACACAACAACAGCAACTGCATTTTGACATTTCAAATGTCATCGCTGCATTGTTCACACCTAAGAAACTGCAATAAGACAGTGAACAGTAAGTACTAATTTCTTTACACTGACTTCTTACTGTGCGTAGAAAAAGACAAAAAAAATTCTGCATAGACAATAAAGTCTATTGTATGAAAGCTCATCTCTTTAGTAGCACTTTGTGTCGGCAACGACTATACCCAATTATCATCATAATCATCACCATCATCGTTTTTATATTGCTCTTTTTTTACTAAAAACATCAAATGTGAATGTCAGAGACAAACATAGAACTAAGCAAGGTAGGGTAAACAAGTGCAGTGAAGCATTGATTCTATCAGCTGAGTGAAGCGAGATCGGTTTCAATGAGTTCCAGGCATGTAGCCCAGCAAACGATAATACACATTTGCGCACTTTAGTCTGGAGTTGTGGTGGAATATATTCAGAGTTGGAACTGTCTGATGAATGTAGTAGACCAGACCACTGCAATTGCATGCATGACTGAAACGTATGACAGTTGCCAATGGCAGCTGATAGTTGTAACTATATCTAGTTATAAAGTTAACAGTCAGCGCCTTTTACTGATTGGAGACATATGCCAGCAGTCCTCGTAACAAGACGACTGCTGCGCAGAACTTGTTATGTCTTCAATCGACATGACCCATGACCATCTTCAAGACCTAAGTCAGTTTGTCTGTCATTGTGTCTGTGTGCAGGATTACTGCAGAAGTAATTAACTCTCCACCAATCAGAAGAACTGAGTAACTTTTTGTGGTAATCTGGTCCCAGATACGGATTCCATATCATTTTTCCACTTCCCTCACCATTTGCAGTATACAGCATTTTAGTAGATTTATTGCCATTTCTCATACAGTTACCGGCAGATTTTCACGACACTCTGCGAAATGACTGATGCCGACAACGTAATGAATCTGCAACATTCCGGGACTGATCTGGCAGACATCCGGATCTGAATCCGGATTAATCCAGAATCTGATCACTTTTGGTTGAGGACAGAGCCTTGGCGAAGGTTTGCGCTCTCTCAGTACAGCCGTGTTTACCAATGCATCGACTAACTGGCTCATGTAGAGTAACTTTGGTGACAAATACCACTATGTTACCACCAAGCCAAGCTGCCAACCTATATATAAACAACAACTGGCAAATAAGCAAAGAGGCAACTGACCAGCAGAAGCTTCATCTGTGCTTCCAACTGCTCCGCTGACTTGGCACTCGAGGTATCAGCGGCTGTATTTATACGATCAAATGCAGTCGGTATCCATGACTCCAGCAAGCTGAGGTCATGCTCCAGCTCACTCTGTTGATCAATGGACGTCTGCAGACTGCAACAAAAGGTAAAAGGTAAGAGGTAAGTGTATTTGTACAGCGCACTTTTTGTAGTACCTCACACTCAAGGTGCTGAGGCATAGATCACACAGTGTTACCTGCAATTACACCAATGCCTGCCTTTACCTCGTAAGCGTTCACCAGATGGCACCTCCCTAGGCTAAGGTTGCAGACATCTAATTGCAGCCTACTACTCATTTATCTACCCCGAAAAGATGAAAAACTGAGTCGGCCTGGTTGGCTGACCCGTAGCGGATGGTTTACCCACATAAGTGCATTAGAGGTTTTTCTATGACGATGCACTATATAAATCAACATTATCTATCTATCTATTTATCTATAAGTGGCCACTCATCAGCTGCAGGTTGAGTGCAGGACAAGGAAAGTTCGCCGAGCAAAGACCAACGTTCTACCACTGTGCCACGCAACAAGCATGACAAACACCACTATCACTAACTGAGAATTTACAGTTCATCTTACTGACCCAATTGCACAGCCATTTAAATTCATTTATCACCACCTGGCATGTGACAAATTTACTGATATTTTTATTACAAATTTTAACAGTCATTGAAAATTATGCGATTTACCAACTGTGATATTGGCCCATTTCTAACGGTTTGTCTAACATGTACTTCAAAGAAACAGCTTCCACAGCTCCACAAGATATCTTTCGGTCTACTGTTGAACAGAACTCTCAAGAGATATTTGAGGACCTGGCCTAACTTTTGGTAAACACAGAAAATAAGCCAGGTAAACAAAAGCCAAAAGAGATGAAAATTCCTACTTACTTACTCACTATGTTTCTAATAAGGTGGTGTTAGCAAGTGTAAACTATGTGGAAGTCATTAATTTGGTGACTTTGGTTCACCGGTCATGTCTGTAATGCTGACACATTCCTGTGTGCTTCCAGCTAGCACTACTGTCTTGCAAAGGAAGCAAGGATGAGACCCAGACATCGGAAACAGACTTGGCTGTGGACTGTGGAGGAGTCACGCCCTTGCAATCCTGAACTAGTGCCAGCAAGGAGACGCCCACAGAATCGTTTGTTTGATTAGTGTTTAACGGCACTTTCAGCACAAGGAGGGTATATCATGCCATAGGAGAGTAGAGTGTGTTAAAACAGTTGTCACAGGATGATCATGACGAGGATAAACGACTGAAACAGTGAAAAAGAAGCTAAAAATATAACGAGAAAATCAAAGCAGTTCATATGAACTGTTTTGTTTAAAGGTTAACGGGTCCTGAAGCAACTGGTCTTTGTGGAAACTAACTCCTCAACACAGGCATCATTTGGACACGGTCCGGCTAGCCAATTACTTGGGAAAATAGTCCAAAGAAACCAAATATAAGACAACATAAGAAAAACCAACACACTCAAAAAACGCACTAAAAAAACAACCTACCCTGGTTAACCCAGCCCGGAAACGGGATGGCCTACTCTATACAAGCCCCGGGACCACATGGGCCAGGGTACTGGCTATCAGGTTCGCCTGTTTCCTGTCGCCAGCTCGAAGCCGACGCCGGTACCGTAAGACACCCACAGAAATACAAGTTGTGGCATTGCTTTACAGAAATGGCTAAATCAATCCACGACAACACTGGATGATGATATCAGTAGCGACTGTGATGAAACACGTAACACCAAACACACGGTACAGAGTGCCATATCAAACCGTTTTAGTTCACTATCAACTTCTGAGCTGGCTGTGACCCACGACTCCATGAAGTCGGTGAACTCGTGCTCTAATGATGGACATGCAACCAGCTGTAACAACTGCTGACCTTTCTCAGTTACCTGAAGCACAACACAAGTACGCGTTACAACCAACCGACCAATGACGTCACGACACAGCCTAGTGAGGTGCTTAAAAACTGCAACTCCAACAACTTCCAAAAATTTGGAAAAGCTTTAGGGACCATCAGCTAAGCCAGGTAAAGCTGGAAATGGCAGATGAAATGTCTATTAAATATTTCACAGTTTACCTAACTAAAATGTGTGTCAGAGCCTAGCATGTTCACTGTAATAAAGGTAAAAGAAAGGTACGTGGATTTATATAGCACCTTAGATGACAAGCATCTCATCCTCAAGGCGCTCAGACATGGATCACACAATTTAACCTGCAAACAACACCATGCCTGCTTTTAGCCTTCGTTCGAGTTTCACCAGATGGCGCCACCACGGACTGTAGTGACATCTAGTTGCAGCTTACTACTCATATATCAACCCCGAAAGGATGAAAGGCTGAGTTCGCCCAGTAAAGCAATAACAGTTAACACAGACTAGTCTGTAAAATATGTAGACATGACTTCGTAGCAAATAAATAACAGCCAAATAGTGACGACACATACACTGGCAAACAGTGATCACAACATGTCAAATTTAAATTAATCAGACACAAAACCACACATTATAACTATAAATATGATTCTTCTAATTCTTTAAGCATGTAGCAGACTGACAACTTCATGAATACACACCTGCATCATTAACGATGTTTTGTTGGCAACTGCCTGCTGTATGTCGTGATAGTCACTGCTGATCCTCTGTAATTCATGCAGCGTAGCAGTGTCGGAGACGACAGCCGAAGCTTGTTGTCGCCGCCCGTCAAGCATACTCAGCCAATCACGCTCTCTGGCAAAGACTGTAATAAACTCCTCCCACTGATGTATGATCCTCTGCAGATGCCGCTGCTCCAGCTCGGCATCATCTTCCAGTCGACATGTTGCCTTATCCAAGTCGACGTGTTGCTGCTCATAACACCGTCTTGTTGACGAGTCAGCAAGGTCTCGTAACGATGCCAACATGCGATGATGTTTAGTCAGCTCGTTAAAGTACGTCTGCACATGAAACATCATTCTAGAGTCGACAGAGAGTGAGTGAGTGAGTAGTTTCTTAACAGTATATCAGCAAAAAAGGCTATTAAGTGCCATTCAAGGTTTATACGATTAATCAGGTAAGAAAATAATTAATAAGAAGGTAAAACCTATGAATGTAAGATCGAGGCTATTAAACTAGCATAAAAAGTAAATAACAAACATTAATATGAAAACATTAAAGTTGCTTATAAAATCAGGTTTCTTTGATAAAACCAATGTCAACGGAGAACAGTCAACAAGTGAAGACAGTGGCAGTTCACATAGTCCAAAGAGTCACTGGTCTGACAGATTACTGGTTGGAATTAGGATCGGGGTTAGGGTTAGGGTTAGCATATCATACCGTATCATCACTGGTCCAAACAGTAGTTTGGACCAGTGATGATACGGTATGATATGCTACTTTAATATGCACTCAAATACAGATGGGTAGCCAGCATTGTCTACCGGATGGGAAGCACTGTCTATTTTCGGACTAGGGTTCCTTCAGACTAGTAAAATTGTCCTTAAATTCCTCACAAGCACTCCTAACCTTCCCTCCAAGGCCTACCAGTCTACCTCTAGGGTCTAATACTAAAGAGAACCCGGGAAAACAGCTAAACCTGAAGAACCCGAGGACAAGAACACACACTTTCATCATACTCTTCTAATTCTGGATTCGACGAGGTCCTTGGTTAATCGCTGGTCCCCTCTCACTCATGCCTCTCATTGTATGACCACTAGCAGGTCTGCAGCAGCCACACAGATGACAGCAAGAGTAAGCCCAGCCATGGCATGCACCCTAGGTATTTTTATGCTGGATGCCCTTCCTGCTGCAACCCTCTCTATTTCTGGGCTCGCGGACTGGCTCAGAATATGCTGGCTTGCATACACTGTGGCTAGGCTGCAAAACTGCAATCAGTAAAGACAGTAAAATCACAGTTTTGCATAATGAACTGAAAGTAACTTAAACAAATGATGACTAATGTGTTTTGTGTTCTGCAGCACATCAACTGCTGACAAAACATCGGATCAAACTCGCTTTGAATATGTGACTTCTGCTGCATGCTACGATTACAAAAATAAAACGCAAGTACCTTTAATCAGCATATGACATGGCTTGAAACAGCTGATTACTACAGCAAATGTTTTTTTTAAGAAAAATTTATTAGTTAACAACATATGTGCACACAGAATATAATGACTTACAGACGACGAGGAAAGCTGTCGACGCAAGTTGTCTATGTCGTCAGCATGAACTCGTGGCTCACGACTCAACTTTGCACGACCCGTTGCCACAAACTCTGCATACTCACTAATCATGTGCTCATACTGCGTGCCATGCAACCTTATGTGATCAGCGTTCCATATCCATACCTACAAACAGATTCCACAGCAACTACCTCCTAAAGTCAAAATTTTTATCAAAATAAGCTTTCTCTCTTATCCGCAAAGTTCTTACTACCACGCAACCTACCTATCTTCAAAACCTGACCCTTATTCACCCCCTCGCAGAGTCGCAGCAGCCGCTCCTCATCTGTTGTCACCCTTCCTCGACCACCAACTTTCAGATTGTTACCACTCTCAGCATCCGTTATTCTCACGTTCTTTAACTCAAGGCTCGAAGCCTACCTTTTCCATAAATCCTTTCTACCGCAAGAGATTGCTGGCACCACCAGACTGCCTCCATGGATAATCAGACTGAACTGGACTTATCATGCACATTTGTTCATTTTCACTTTATTTTTCGTTAATTTTCTGTTTTTCTGTTGCAGAATAAGCTGGCTACCTGTCATTTTTGACTGCACATAAAATTATCATATCATATTGCATAGTATCATATCATATCAACCTGACATTTTTGTTCTTCCAGACTTCCTTCAGTTTTCTAAACACACTGTTAGCTTTACAAATCAAATATTAGATAAAAACAAATTATAAAAAAATATTTCTACTTACCTACTTATTTATGAAATTTATCAGACAGCCCACTACGTTACTAAGGTACCATAATCTCAAATAGTCAAAGCAAATGTCCTGACAAACAGCTGTGAGTGAGTGAGTGAGTAATTTGTTAACGGCACGTCAGCACAAACAGCTGTGGACTGAGAGATATTACCAGCTGCCGGACTTGCAGCCAGAGCTTCTGCAGCACAGTTTCGCAGCTGGATACAAACAGCATCACCATCTGAGGATGCTCTAGTATCAGTGACTCTCGTTGCAGACTCAGAGCATCCATCTCGGCTCCATGATGCTCAATCAGATCGTCTAGCTCTTCTTTAGTAAGCGCAATTTCTCCATGCTGCTGCGACGCTGTGCAGCGATCCAGCAGATCCTGTAATTCTTCTGTCAGCCGTGAAACCTCATGCTAACACGTACATACAATAACAAAACCTTACATCACTAATACAACTGGTAAAAGATTACAACTACTAGCGGAGGGCACGTTTCAAATATATAACGTAGATATTTAAATACATCATCATCATTTATTCTCACACACGTTAAAAGAAAAAAACATAAAATCAAATGCAGAGCAAGTACAATACGAAGCATCACAACATTACTATGGCAAGATAGATAGGCACTACAAATGAGCAGGAAATATACAAGCTATGAACACACTTTATGCACATAATTTTACCTTCTTTAATATATGCAAACGTAATAAATCCTTCATTATGTCACATGTCTACTTGCCAGCCTATTGATGCTTGTTGGATGTAATACTTAGTGTTAATGGGTCCAAAAATATAATTATGCAAGACCACACTGTGGCCCATGTCCATGCTACAGTACTAACTCGGTTCAAATTAATATACTGCGAATTAACAGTAATAATACAAGAAGTTCAGCTCACTGCTCTATGTTATTTTAGAAATTTTGTTATGCATAAAATATATAAAAGACATTGCCCGCTGTCACTTTACAAACATGTTTATAGAAATTTCATATTGAACTTTCTCCTTTTCCTTCTTTGGACCTCAATGACCTTGAATAACCTTGAACAGACTCTACAGAAGTAACAGTCCTTCAATTCATTTACAACAGTTCCGATGATAGGCACATGGTCGTGGGGTTACCAAGTAGTTGAAAAAGTCTGATGCTTTCTAGGTTCACTGGTTTTGACACAGATCACATGTACGACGAACAGATAATAATAATAATAATAGTAATAATAATAATCAGTGCATTTATAATGCGCCACATTAATAGACGCTGCAGTGCAAATAACGGCAGTCTACATCAGATGCTGTACAGGTGACAGATACTGCTGTAGCACATATCGTGCTTGCACGTGATGTGCAGCACATTAAAAAGCAGCAGCAGTGCAACTGTACAGTCGTAAAGTTTGAAATGCAAACCTGGTAAGCAGTCAAGTCTTGCCGTCGTTTATTTAGAGCTTTCTCACGCTTTGTGGCCTCGTCCTTGACAGTCTGTAGATTTGACAGCAGATTGATAACAGTGTGCATGACCAGCTGTCGGTGATCAGCATTCATTATAGACTGAGTCGCTTCATCCAACTGCTTGAGACTAGACACAAACTGTTGCACTTCCTGCTGTACTGTCTAAAACACAGAAGAAATAACAAAACGTTATTTGCCCCGAAATAAATTCTCGACAGTCAACATACACTGACTCCTTTATGTCACAATAGCCACACATGGAATGCACAGTCAACAGATCACAGGTGTTAACAGACCACCCCAGAAAAATACCTTAATTACCTTAATATACATTTGATAAAAACATCTTTGCCTTCCTTGCACATCTAGTGTTCATTTACGGACTACTAATAATCAGAGGAGATGGCTGAGGCAACAGAATGACACTTCGAAACAAATGATCCAAGAACTGGAGTAACATAACCATTGTGTCTATCTACCATTAAATGCCAGATCTCAGTGGGTGCATACAACATGCACAGTCACAGCTTGCTATGCGACAGCAGAACTCAAACCACCAATCTTTACCACGCTGTGCTGTGTGAGTACCAATGTTTGTACTAATGTTTGTTGTATTCTGGTTGCTGCCAGCACTGGCCGTCGTTGTCTTCGTTCAGCAGCACGTGGAGATATGATGGTACCCAGAACGAGAACGACAACGTATGGATCACGCAGTTTTGCAGTCTCCGGACCACGTGTCTGTGATGATCTGCCACCGACTTTGCGTTCATCATCCACCACACTTGGACAGTTCCAGAGCAGACTAAAGACAACACTATTTCACCTGGCCTACGGGATGTGACTTGGCACTTTTGTGACTGTTTAGGCAGTTTATCTGGATGGCCTGCGCCTTCGGCATGAGTGCCACCCAACCTATCTTGGGGTGACTCTAGACCGTACGCTGTCTTACAGAGAACACTTGACGAAGACTGCAGGCAAGCTGAAGAACCGAAACAACTTGCTGATGAAGCTAGCCGGTTCCACCTGGGGCGCCAGCGCCAACACTCTGCAGTCATCTGCTCTGGCGCTTTGCTATTCAGCAGCAGAGTACTGCGCCCCAGTCTGGTCACGCTCTGCTCACACAAGTCGGGTCGATGTACAGTTGAACTCTACCATGCGTCTCATCTCTGGTACCCT
>Ga0209149_1001727_pt1 | contig 11484 bp, 17 predicted proteins | sample WorMetTyACAVOLI2_FD_187423 | JGI IMG/M metagenome (GOLD analysis project Ga0209149, IMG submission 187423) | Marine gutless worms symbiont microbial communities from Max Planck institute for Marine Microbiology, Germany - Olavius algarvensis... ...
CGACGTCGAGTTGAGTTAAGTTGCGTCGGCGAAGTGTCTATAGCGACGCTGACGCAACTCAACTCAACTCGACGTCGAGTTGTCGACGCGTTCACAGCGTGAACAACTGTCACCTATCAATGAACGTAGTGACCCAGTTGACTCAGTTTGTAGGTCGTGATGTCATAAACAAAAACACGACTGACTTGGCTGTACGCTGTTTAACCGGGTCAGTTGAGTTCAGCTGAGTTGAGTTGAGTTGTGTCGCTATAAACAGCCCTTAACAAAGGCAGCCTGGCACACCTACACGGTATAGTGGGATAGTGTTAAGGGCGATGACGCAAGTCAATGGAAAACCTCAAAATTTGACCCATCGCCACGCCCAAACCCGTAAGCGATTGTCATAAAAATTTGGACCCTTACACCCGTGCAAACGTTCGTCACGATCCGCTTAGGGGTTTCATTTTAGCACATGAGCGACTGTAATTGGTTTTTTGACGAAACTGAAAATTTTCGCCTAAAAATTGTTTAAAAATGGAATGCTTCCTGGTGAGATATGACGATTAAGAGGTGTTCACCTCTTAATCGTCATATCTCACCATATCGATTTTAATAAAATAAAATTTGGTACACTACAGCAGATATTTAACCCGATGACAGCTACGTAAAGGAAAATTAAAATTTTCAAAAATTCCAGATGGCGGATGGCCACCATAACTCATCAGCCGATTGTCTGATTTCAGCTAAATTTTTGTATGAGGAATCAGAATGGCATGCCGACCAAAACTGCCACTTTCGATAATCTAAGTTGGCGGACTGCTGCCATTTTGAAAATGGTTAAATTGCCATGTCTCAGTGGAAACTTGTTCGATTTTGACCTTGTATAGGCCCTTAGTAGGGAGCCTATACAAATTTGGTATAGGCCCCCTACTACAGCAAATATTGAAATTTAAAAAAAAATTAGATGGCGGACGGCCGCCGTGTTGAAAATCGTTTTTGGCCATAACAATTCAAACGATTGTCCGATTTCTGCAAAATTTTGTAAGATGAAGCATGGCATGCCGACAATTTTAGGTCTGGCGATGACTGTTTTATATACATCTTTATTCACCAAAATGGTAGCGCACAAAAAGAAAATACAAACATACAAACAAAAAGCAGTATAAAAAACACACTAACCACACACTATGTACATTGACAGAGCACTACAATATTTACCAAATGTATTGACCGAATTTTCGTATTTACTAATAAATTTCTGACATCTTTCTTTGACATTTAAACTAGGCAGTAGACAACAAAAATATCCCTGACATTCTTTAATTAACAATAGTAGAGAACTACCGACTTAAATCCACTTGCGTCACCCTGACTCAATTCATGAGTTAACCCTGATAACCCCTCTGACTCATAGTTACTCATATGCCTTAGGATTAGGCCTAACGCGCAGGAGCTACATGCGTCAGCATTAGTCACCCATCTTTTACGTCACCATTGACTAAGCTAGGGTTAGTCAGCCCTAATTACGTCATCCTCGCGACCCTGCATCATCTTCTATTTTTAGCTGCCGCGTCAGCTTATGTCATACCCATTTCTACCGCGCTACGTCATCATATCTCGCGTCTAGTCAAACGCTATAAAAAGGCAACACAGGACTCATTCCATCATTCGTCACAGCAACGCCAAGACGTCAACTACTTACTTACTGGCAAGCGACATGGATGAACTGAACAACCTTGAAAAAATCGAAGAGCTCTGTCATAATCTCCGCCAACAACATCGACAACAACAACTGTCGTCAACGACAGGTTAGTGTATATACATAAATATCACTCACCCGTTTAGCGTGTTGAGCACACAAGCCAACGTCAGTCGACAGCGTATTAACCACAAGTTCTGCCCATAACTTTCACGCCACTTTTTCCGACATTCGTATACATAGAAAATCACGTATACTCTGTTGTCGCGTACTGTTCAACGTGCTATCGGCCGCTCCACTAACTGCAGCGACACAGCATTTCGGTTAATTTGCACTCTCAGCTTACTCTGCAACCAGCCACTGCCATACGCAGACCAACCATCCAACGGGCAATGTGGTTTTAATCAAATTCGTCGACCGACCACTGCTTTGTATATCCGGTTGACCACGGCAACAAAGTATCCGCTGTTTATGTACGCTCGCTTGCAGATACTGCAGCTAATACAGTTCATAGTTTACTCACACATATTCTCATCCCACAGCCGCCAATAAACGTAGCTACTGCTAACACGGCGCGTCGGATATTATCAATTCCACCAATATTTCGCAAACGATCATAGTTAGATGGGTACATGCGGCGAGACACTTTGTAAGCATCGAGTTGTCTTTCCACCCATGGAAAATATTGCGTGATAATCGCAGGGGCGTTTCCAGGGGAAACAAAAATGTGGGCTGCAGTACGTGAAAATGGCGATTTTTTACACTTGCGGTTCGAATAACTGGAAAACTGTTGAAGATAGATGGGTACATGCTGCGAGGGGTTTGGCAAGCATTGAATTGTCTTTTCATTCAAGCCACATATGGCCTCATAATCGCAGGGGCGTCTCCAGGGGGAAACAAAAATATGGGTTGCGGTACGTGAAAACGGCGATTTTTTGCACTTGCGGTTCGAATAACTGGAAAACTGTTGAAAATAGATGGGTACATGCTGCGAGGGGTTTGGTGAGCATTAAATTGTCTTTCCATCCATGCAACATATTGCGTGAGGGGCGTCTCTAGGGGAAACAAAAATGAGGGTCGGAGTATGTAAAAACTGGCGATTTTTACTGCGCGATACATATTCATAGCACAGACTATGCCATGGCAAGATGTTCGTCTGTTCTACAATCTAAAACATTTAGTTTTATGTCAGCGCCATAATTTCACGCTAGTATCTACACAAAACATAGCATCCGAATTTTTCAATAAATTTGTGAGTAGTGTCAATATGGGCGCATTTGGACACAACAATCATATTTTTTTCGTTTTTGTAACATAAATGTGTTTATTCATTTCTATTAATTCAACGTGTGTGTCGCCACGTGACCTTAAGTGGTTATATCACATTATGCGTGGTTATACGTATATTTACACATTAAAGACGACACTCGCACTTCACCACGTGTGGTATTGTGTGCGTGTCATAGGTGGTTCGTGTACTAACTGCGGCGTTTCGAGAACGACGAACGGTCTCTGCAGTCGTTGTCTCGACCTACTATACTGTAAAAGATGCAAGCGCCACCTGAGCCATTCCTCCTTTAATGGACAACAACGTCACATCTGCCAGGTACCTTTACAAATCAGATTATTTTTACACGTCACTATCGCATGTATTATCTATCTTTGCATATTGGTACCGAGACCTTAGGCGCTTTACAAGTCGGATTATTATTTCACAAGTCTCTATCGCTATCGTTACACGTTCTCTTGTCTGTGTGCTTACAGAACTGCGAAAAACGGCGCACTATACGACGTACAGCACTAAACAACGCAATCTCCGAAACTTCCCTACCAGTTACCGAATACGATACCTTCTTCGAAACGCCTATCAACACTCGCCGACATACCGTCGACGACATCGTTCGAGTTGCCTTGCAGCAACATGGGTACTGACGTGTTTTTTTCTTCTATAGTCGTCACAAATTCATTCGTCTTTCACATTTCGAGTTTCACTTATACCGCTCTGTATATTTTACAGATCCATTCCTATTCAACTGCACGTCAACGCCGCACTCATCCGCGAGCTTCCCGACGGACAACTGTCGCGCATCACTGCATACTTCCATACTCCATCTGTTCTCGTCAATTCCGGACAACTTCGCGATCTGCACAACGCAATAACTCTGCTTAACCATGCAATCGAACAGTTTAACACTCGCGGCTCCGGTTTTGTTTTAGAATACGTCAAACGCTTCGTCGTATCCGTACTCCGCTATCGTCTTCTACACGGCTCCACTTACATTCTCACCCCTTTATTGCTCGCTACGAAACACTGTATTTTGAATGTACAGAACTTTAACGATTCGAAATGTTTTATGTGGTCCGTGCTGTCTGCCTTACACGAACTGAAAATCAACAAACAACGCTTCACCAACTACCTTAAATACGAATCCACACTCGATATGACCGGAATAAATTATCCCGTGGAAACAAAGCAAATTCCCTTTTTCGAAAAACAGAATCCAACAATAAGCATCAACGTCCTCTCTTTCGAACTCGACACCAAGAGCTTCACAATCTAGTATCTCAGCCCCTAAAGAGGCAAACAGCACCATATAAATCTTCTGCTGCTCGAAGATCCCCAAGACACCACAAAACACCATTACGTGCGTGTAACAAATATATTTCGTTTAGTGGCACACAGGTCTAATACGGTCATTCCACACATGTCTGTAACAGTTGCCTCCAACCTTTTGCCAACCCAACAACTTTCGAAACTCACATTCTTTTCTGTGTCCAACACCCACCTCAACAAGTCCAGTATCCCGACCCCGAGAATTGTAAGTTAAAATTTGCCAACGACAAAAAGCAACACCCGTCTCTTTCTTCCTGATAGCGGACTTCGAGTCTTTACTCACTCCCACCCACGACGACGACGACACGCGACACACCAAAATTATCAACGAACACAATGTGTCCGAGTTTTGCTGTCATCGCGTCACGCAAGTCGATCAATATCGCACCCCTCCCACCGTATACAGCGGCGAAGACGTCATGTCGAATTTCTACGAACACATCACCAACGAGAGTACAGAAATTGGTAAAATTATTACCACCAACCTGTCATTGGAACCACTCACTCCCCAACAACAGTCACAGTACACCAACGCCACCGTCTGCGACAACTGTAAACGACCCTTCACTCACCGAAATTGGAAGGTCCGTCACCATAGTCACCTCACCGGTCAATTCTTCTTTCCTTGTTGCAACGATTGTAATCTCCAACTGAAATTTACCCGGACACATTGCGGCAGCGACCAGTTTTTCCTTCCCATAATCTTCCACAATCTGAAAAATTACGATTCTCACTTCATAATAAAGAATTTCGAGAAGAAATATGTCGAAAAACACGGCAAGGATCACAAAATAAATTACGAGGACATCAAGGTCATACCTCTCAACTCCGAAAAGTTTATTACCTTCCAAATCGACAACCTGCGTTTCTCTTACCAATTCTTGTCCACGTCTCTGGAAGAACTGGTGTCGCAGCTGCTTAAGAGCGGTAAAGAAAATTTCACCGAAATACCAAATATCTCGGAAATCACCACTTCGTATTTGCGAAAGGCGTATACCCGTACGCCTACATGACCGACAAATCAAAATTCGACGAGACTCGACTGCCTCCCATCGACCGTTTCTAAGACGACTTGAAAGACGAACCGCTGACTCAGCAAGACTGCGACCGAGCCCAACAGATCGGGACGCATTTCGACGTTCAAAATTTAAGACAGTTTCACGATCACTATTTGCTCCCCGACGTCTTACTCTTGAGCGACGTTTTTCAACATTTTCGACATACGTCTTTCGACGCACACCGACTGGACTGTCTCCACTTTTTCACATTTCCCTCCTTCGCGTGGAACGCAGTCTTCAAACATACCGCAGCCGAAATAGATCTTATCACCGACCCCAACATCTATCTGATGATTGAAAACAGCATGCGTGGAGGTATCGCGGTCATTTCCAAACGTCACGCCTAAGCCAACAACCCCTACATGGAAGGATACGACGAGTCGCAACCAACCAGTTACATCACATACCTCGACGCCAATAACCTCTATGGTTACGCACAGAGTGAACCACTTCCGGTTGGCGACTTCCGGTTTTTGTCGGAAGAAAAAAATCGACCGATACGATACGAAATGTCTAAATTGCGTTCCGTCCGATTCATCTACCGGCTACATTTTGGAATGCGACTTGTCGTATCCACCCGAACTCCACGACCTCCACGCAGACTACCCCATGGAACCCGAACACCTCGAGATAACCGAAGACATGCTGAGTCCTTATTCAAAGTCCCTCATCGACCCTCTCCATCCGTGGCAACCCTCCAAAAAAACTCGTCCCAAATCTCATAAATAAACAGAAAAACGTGTGCCACTATCGTAATCTGCAGTTACCTCGACCACGGGCTCAAACTCGACAAAATACACCGCGTAATTTCATTCACCCAGAGCCCGTGGTTGAAAGCCTGAATAGATCTTTGCACCAAGCAGCGGAAGACGGCCAGGTCCGACTTCGAGTCGGACATGGCCAAATTGCAAGCCAACGCCATGTTTGGCAAACCATGGAAATCGTGAGGCAGCGCGTTAATCTCCGTCTCATCGCCGACTCTAACAAACTTCTCAAGGCCGCTGTCGGATTTTCTATTTTCGAACTGAGTAAGTTGTTGATGTACACTTTCTGCTACGACCATCTCAAGGCCGAATACGGAAACCGCTGTACTCTGTTATTTACCGACACCGACTCACTCTGCTGCCACATTCAGACTCCAAATTTGTACGAGGACATGAAGGTGGACTCGAACGAATACGACACCAGCAATTTTGAAAAAGACTATCCTTTCTATTCCATAGCAAACCACCGGGTACTGGGCAAGTTCAAGTCTGAAACGGGTTATCTCGCGCCCAGAGAGTTCATCGGGTTGATGGCGAAAATGTACTCCTTGGACTGTGGAAAAAATCACAGATAAAGGTCAAGGGTGTAAAGAAACACGTTGTAAAAAAGAACGTCCACCACCAAGAATTTCTGGCAGTTTTGAAGCGGAAAAAAATTAACACCATGGCAAAATTTAACGCGTTCAAGTCCACCAATTACGTCCTCAATACCGTTCATATGACCAAATTATGTCTCAATGCCTTCGACGATAAACGATTCATTCTCCAGGACGGAAGTAACACGCTGCCTTACGGTCATTACCGCATCGTTTAACTCTCGTGTGTCGTATATAGAACATTGTATATAGTGTAACATATGGTAACGGAAACTCAGGTACGTACATACTTTGAACGGCACCGCTAATGTAAATTTGGCGCGTCAGATGTACCCAAAGCAATGGCAGTTCGCCGTGAAAGCATATAAGGACGCGACGCGAGAACCGTACAGTTATTTGCTCGTCGATTTCCGACCTGAACAGAACGAAGACTTGAGATTGCGTACAAACGTCTTTCCCGGAGAAACGCACTACGTGTACGTTCCGAAAAAAATGAGCGAGCGAATAAAACGCTTTCTGACCACGCTGAGAAGAATACACAGAATTGGAGAGAAGGCTAAGCGCGAGTACCTGAAAAGATGTAACAGACAGTTTATCGATTGCGTGTCGGAGTGCGCCAAAAACGTCTTAAAAGGTAACATTCCGCTCACCGACGCTCAGATGAGCAATTTAAGGCCGAGGAGACAGGATCTACGTGCGCTGTCCGTCAAAAAGACGTCGCTGACAAAGAAGCGTAAAATTATCCAGAAAGGCGGTTTTCTATCGGCACTTCTGGCACCCGCACTGTCCGTACTGGCCGGTCTGCTGCTAAAGTGATGCAACAGGCCAAAAAACTAGTTCTCCTCGACGAGTTCGATAGGGAATATAAGCGTCTGCAGAGACCTGCCGACGCCGTTGCGAAGACCGGTAGAGTAGAAGTCTACAGTTATCCGACACTCTTCGCGAGTCGTTACTCGACGACGATCGTAAAGTGGCGGCTCTGCACAGGTACCTAAACGTCCGCAAAAAGCTACCTCCGCAACCGATTTTCGAACTGCCGCCACTGCCGCCTTCGCCACACACGCAGCCGAGAAGAGGCGTTCGCAGACCTCGAGGTATTCCCACACCACCTTCACCTATCGCACCACCTCGCAAACGACGTTTGCCGCTCAGGTGGTCACCCTACTGACATGGATGCCATCTACGATGACGTGCGTTCGCCCGGCAGTTTCGGCGGTATACGCAACTTGAAACGTTACAGCGGTCGTTCGGAGCGCGAGGTGAAAACGTTTCTGTCCGGACGGGATGCGTACACGTTACACAAACCGAGAAGAATTAGCTTTCCTCGTCGCAAGACGTATTCGAAGGGCATAGCGGACCTGTACCAGATCGACCTGGCGGACTTGTCCAACATTTTCTCGTACAACGACGGCGCTAGATATCTGCTGACGTCTTTAGCAAGAAGACGTGGGCGGTACCCGTTCGAACGAAGACCGGTCGCGAAGTGGCAAACGCCTTCGAGAAGATATTGCTCGGCGGTACACCCAACATGGTTCAGAGCGATAAAGGAACCGAGTTTTTATATTCCACATTTCAGAGCATGTTGAAACGTCGCGGAATAAAATTCTACACCAGCGAAAACGAAGACTTGAAAGCCAGCGTGGTAGAGAGATTCAACAGAACGCTAAAGTCGAAGATGTATCGCTATTTCACTCACAAGAATACGCGACGGTACGTAGACGCGTTGGACGATATGCTGCATTCGTACAATAACACGCGTCACAGCAGCATAGGCATGGCACCGACGGAAGTGGATGTGGAGAACGAAGACCTGGTCCGAAAGCGTCCGTATCCACCGAAACCGAAATCGTACGAGTGGAAGTACGAGATGGGTGACAAGGTGCGAATAACGATGCAGAAACGTCCGTTTAGAAAATGTTACCTGGGTGACTGGTCTCTAGAAATATTCGTGATAAAGTGTCGTCTACCAACCGTTCCCGTCACGTACCAACTGGTGGACTTGATCGGAGTTTTACGAGCAAGAACTGCAGAAGGTGTCAAAGTCCGACGACAAACACTTCCATATAGATCGCATATTCAAGACGAGGAGGCGAAGCGACGGTCGCGTCGAATATCTCGTTTCGTGGAAGGGTTACCCGAGCAAGTTTAATTCTTGGGTTTCCGATCTCGTGAGACTGTGAAGATGAGTCGTTTCGTATTGACTCTACCTTCGAACAGTTACGTGGATCATTTTCCTCACAACACTGCGGCGCGGTACACGACCAAACTGGTCGAAACGTTGGAGCTAGAAGGAGCGTGGGAAGTGGGTTTTCTGGAAATTGCGAGTCCTTCGTCCATAGAAAACGTGTCGGAAGACCAGTGTTATTATACGAGATATTTTAAACCTGGTAATTCTTATACTATAGTGAGAGTTCCGGCGGGGCAATACAAGAGAGGGAATCTGTTAGTAGACGCTTTACACGATGCACAGCGTAAGCAATCGAGAAATATTGGTGCAATGACCGATGACGCATCTCTTAAGGTGACCTTCAGAGCTCTCTTTGATAGCAGAATTGGTATGAGAGTAGAACTGAGCGATGACGTGTTGAGTTTGGAATTCAGTCCGGATTTAGCAGGTATGCTCGGTTTCGATGCCGACGTGAAGTATTCCGGACACTAGCCGATATGGGGCCAACGTGTCGTGGACATGTACGGAAGTCTGGATCTTTTTTACGTCTACTGCGATCTAGCAAAATACGTGTTGGTGGGTGACACGAAAGCTCCTCTTCTCCGTGTAGTGGATAGGCCGAGTGACATAAAAAGCATAGAACATTATATTATGAATCCGGTTCAATACGTACCTCTCCAAAAGAAGTGTTTCGATACCGTGACGGTGAGCATCATGTTGGATTCGGGTACTCCCGTTCCCTTTTTAGTCGGAAAAACGGTGGTGTTTTTGGAATTTCGTCGAGCCATGCACAGTTATTTTTCGATATAAAAGCGCTGCCGCTCGAAGGGATGAGTCATTCTACGTTACGACCATGATTGAAACGAAAGGTCTATTGCTGCGACGATGCTCGCGATCTGTACGAGGAATACTACCACAGACAGAACGACGGAGAGATACCCGTATTTGTGGGACGCAGATTTCAGCACAGTCACGGATTGGGTAGTGTACTGAGCGGTTTCTTTCGCCGCCTAGTGCTTCTGTTTTTCCAAAGTCACGGTAAGAAAATTTTGGCAAATGCGGTAAAGACGACCGCACAGGTGGCGGACGACGCTGAAAGAATCTGCCAAACATCGAATTCCTACGGGTATAAAAAGAACGCTCCTCGGACTAGGCCCGCAGTCGGGATCTGGTGTTGGTAGAGTGAAGAGACTCAAGGGCGACATTTTCTCGTGAGATATGGCTTTTATTCACGAAGGTTTTTGCGAATGTACAAAGTCCGAATTTGACCTGTTTTCCGTGCCGCCAACTCAGACTAGGATGGAACAGAATAGTTGAATCGAATATCATCCTCTGACTGCTGTCAGAGACGGCAACCCGATCGAGTTCGAAATAAGCGGTAGCGGCGAAGACTACATCGACTTTGCAAAGACGGCGCTGTACGTAAAGGCCAAGATAACTCCAAACAATGGTGCCAACCTGGCCGCCGATGCTGCGGTGGGTCCTGCGAATCTATTTCTACATAGTCTGTTTTCGCAAGTGGACATTTCTCTCAATGGAACGCTCGTGACCCCTTCCACTAATACCTATCCGTATAGGGCCATGTTGGAAACGCTTTTGAGTTAAGGCGAAGACTCTAAGAAATCTCAGTTGACGTCTGCATTATTCTACAAGGATACGGCCGGTAGGATGGACGTTGTGGGTTTTGCCGACGCTGCCGCCGTAAACGAGGGTCTGGCTAAACGAAGAACGTTCGCGAGGCAGAGTCGGGAGTTTAACATGATGGGTCGCCTACATGCAGACCTATTCTTTCAAGAGCGTTTCATGCTCAACGAGGTCGGCGTAAAGATAAAGCTGATTCGCAGCAGAGACGCATTCTGTCTCATGGGAGCGGCCTCTAAAGTAAGGATCATACACGCGTCCATGTTTGCGAGAAAAGTTAAACTCATACCGTCGGCATTCCTCGCTCACGCCAAGACTCTGGAGGACGGAACTGCAAAGTATCCCATACGTCGCGTGGTGTGTAAGACGTTTGCAGTGCCACAAAACTATCTAGACGTCACCCACGAGAAACTGTTTTTCGGTCAACTACCCACTCGCATCGTGGTCGGACTCGTGAATAATCAGGCATTCAACGGCGATCACTTTAATCTGGTGAGACAGGGTAACGTGCGTCTTGCTCTGAAATGTACCGAAGCACTCGAGAAAACCATAAGCGTGGTGGCCTACGCGGAATTCGAGAACGTCATCAAAGTGGATAGAGACAGAAACGTGATATTCGATTTTGGGTATGAATACGGAGGAGATAGATCGCATACTGCGTCGGCACGTGAGAGACTTTGACGGCGTATTCAGCGCCGATACACTACCCGAAAAGCCTCGCCTACTAGTGTGCAATACCGATGCTTCCGACAAGCCGGGACGAAACTGGATATGTATGCATTTCGACAACGGACGCGGAGAATATTTCGACTTGTTCGGGCAGCAACCCATTGCGAATGTCGAACGTTACTTGAACAGACACTGCTCGTCGTGGACGTTTAATCGTAGACAATTACAGAGCGTTATTAGTAAATTTTGCGGACATTATTGTATTTATTATTGTATGCTTAGAAGTAGAGGTATAGA
>Ga0209149_1001728_pt1 | contig 11480 bp, 11 predicted proteins | sample WorMetTyACAVOLI2_FD_187423 | JGI IMG/M metagenome (GOLD analysis project Ga0209149, IMG submission 187423) | Marine gutless worms symbiont microbial communities from Max Planck institute for Marine Microbiology, Germany - Olavius algarvensis... ...
GGTCATTGAACGGTCAGCTGCTGGTCGGTCACTGAACGGTCAGCTGCTGGTCGGTCACTGAACGGTCAGCTGCTGGTTGGTCACTGAACGGTCAGCTGCTGGTCGGTCACTGGTCGTGAAGTGTGGATAAACAGTGCGTCATAATCCTGCAGTAACTACTGAACACTAATCAGAAAACTTACCCCCATAAATTCAGTGGTACCTTTTCAACCACCTAACCTGAGCCCTAACCTGGGATATGGGCCCCACTTTTGGAATTCTGGCCATTTCGCCACATTACTGCCATCTCTTGTTAAAAATTTAGTTTAATGTGGTACTCAACATATGCAAGATCACACACACACACGCACAAAAAAAGTAAAATGTGCGACAATGCTCTCCAACGATGGACAGACAAATATCACATAAGGCACATGATTTAGTGAACAGATGAAGTGAATTACTCTGGGCAATGATGGCTTCGTCATTGTTCTTATGCTGCTGGCGCATCAGCTCCTCCTTCTTGCGGCTGTGAGCATCAAGTCTCTCCTGTGCCACTTTCATCGCCTGCTTGGCACGCGTGTAGCGCTGTCGCAGCTCCACTAGCTGCTGCCGTAGTGTTGCATTCTGACCAACCACAGTCCAATGTAAAACATTAATATTAATACAGCAAACTGTTCAACTCAGCTGTGTACACTGTGAACTTCACGCGATTCTCAAACAAATCCAGTACTGACGTGTGTATCTGAGGAAGGCCGACAATAATGCGGACTGCACATCACCGTAAAAGTACACGAATAGACTCACAACACGTAATTATTATACTCACCAGTCAACTAAACTCCACGTTTCTCACAGTTAATAGAAAAGTAAATTTAATGCCCGTCGATGATGGCTTGGCTATTACAGAAATAACAGAACAAGGATCAACACCATCGTACCTGATGACGCAGCGAGCAGATCTCGTCGGCTTGAGAGTGTACATCGGCAATCAGCTGGAACGAGCATATGACCTGTCTCAGAGTCCGCATAGACTGCCACAATGAACTCAGCAGGTCACCAACACCAGCACCACTTGCCTGACCACACAGTCATGACACATACGTGACAACTGTAATACAGTCTGATGCCAGAACACAAGCTATAAGCCCAGAACAAACATACTGAATATTTTCAGTTAATGTGCACATTACATATAACTATTTTGTACAGTACATAGGAACAGAACGTAAAAAGCTCAGCTATTGCAGAGACTGTGCGACGCTTAGTTTCACTGAATATTTCGCTGTCACTCAAGGTCATTTGAAATGACACCCTTCAATATCGTGTGTGTAAGTCTCTATTATTATTCCATTGAAATTATGTAACTCGTACCATTTCTGAGATGTTCAGCATCAAAGAAATGACATGATCTTGAAATCGGGGTCGTTCAAGATCGTTGAAAATGGCGCCGTTTGATAGACCATACATGACTTAAAATTGGTCAGCTATTGTAAGTATAGTTCTGGGTAATTTGACAGTATAGTTCTGGGTAATTTGACTAAGTAATTCTGACCTTGAAATCTGGGTTAAGGGTCATGCAAAGTAAATGAACATGGTACAATTCGAAAGCCTGGGTACAGCCTCTGCTTCGCCTTCTATAGCAACTCTGGCCGCATCTTTAGCCCTTTCTGAGATATTCAGCGAAAAATAATGGCGTGACCTTGAAATCGGGGTTAGGGGTCGTTCAAGGACGTTAAAAGTGACACCATTTGACAGATCATATACAACTTACCAATAATATCGTGACCTTGACAACTGGGTTAAGGGTCACTCATGGTCATTGAAAATGGCACCATTCGAAAGCTTGGGTACGGCTTCCTATTCACCTTCCATAGTAATTATGGCTCTAGTCACTCTATGTTGTATCTTTTCCGAGATAAAGTAAGATATTGGTCGAAAATCGCGACTATTTCATACCCACTTGCATCCAACACACCCATTAGGGGGTCGCCATCGGAGTATTGTGATAATGTTTGGTACAGCAAAAAATGGAATCGTGTGGCTACCCTATAATGAAAGTTTGAAGATATATTTAGCTGTTTTGACAGAATGCCGGCATGTAACAGACAGACATCATGCCACAGCAAAGTCTGCACTATACATATGCATCGTGCGGTAAAAATTACTAAAAACAATACGTCCTGACAAACACGCTTCATGCTGTCACACTAAACAAAATAACCAAGCTACAAAAATGTACAACGATCTTGCAGAGTGAAGAGTGTGCAGTGATTTATGGTATCCTGACATGCAAAGAGACAAAATTATTTACAGCAGTTAATGTAAAATACCTGGGAGGTGTGCAGCAATTGTTTCAGAGCATCATGGACAGCAGAGTCAAGCTGCGCAAGTGTTGTATGGCAGCGTTCCACCTCCGTCTTGAGTTGTTCAAAGCTGCTGTGTGACATGACAGCATTCAATGTGTCCGACGTTGTCCGTACTTGCGTCATTGCAACAGACGTCCCACCTTACAAACCATATCATGTCAACAGATCATGATCACGTTTTCATCACCAGTCAACGTCAACTTATCCAATACTCAACACAAGCACTGGGACTGCAGCTGATAGCCAGTCTTTAGGCCGTCAGCAGTCAGTGTGCAAGTGACTCAAATCTCAAAACTCTGTGGACAGCTGACGTTAGCTTTCACCAGATTGTTTACCTTCCCAGCCACACAGCATCACCATTCACCACTCTTTGGTCACTACCAAATTATACTGCTCAGCGACACAGTCACGCAGGAGGCATTAAACGATAATGAAACAGCCCAGTGTCGAATGCACTGCCTGTCAATCACCGATACGATGCCGTAATTTTACACAGCTATGTAACATACGATGTTGATAACAAAACACTCAAACATATCAAGTGTTTTCTGAGTTGATCAGTCAACTATTTCATGTCAATTTTACTCAATCACAGCGGGCAATCCAGTCGACAAAAACTTATATTTGTTGTCTTGGTCACATATGAGCAAATTTTAGTTGCATTAATAAACTAATGTAAACTGTCAATTAAATCAGATACAACAATAATTTTACAGCATAAGCTACAATGTCTCTGTATTGGTTTACTATTAGTATTCAACAGAAATCACAGGAGTAAACAGCTTCGTTTTTAAGGTAAACATCTGGACGAGATGGACATGCCAACACTGCCACTGCAATGAACAGTGGACTACTTCTTTGCTATTAGATTTATGATAACACTGTGTGCATACGTGTGCCGTTAGCAGTACGTCCACTCCTATTAGACTTACGAGACCGCTGTCTGTCTGTGCCAACAAAAGTACAAAAATGTCATGCATACGGCTATACCATATACAATGACTACTGTACTTAGTTTTGCTTATAAATTGTGTACACTGTGCATACTATTAACTACACAACTCTCGTGTACAGCCTGATGGTCAGTGTGCACATGCAGCAAGTGTACTAATCTTACCGCCAACGTGAAGCAAAGGGTGCAGATGTCACAGAGAAATCGTGCATCGTTCCGCATCTTATCGGAAATGTTCCGTCTGTGACGCATGCTGCATATTATAGTGAAACTATGAATAAAGCATTCTCCGCAGAGCAAGCATACAATCTTTTATTTATTACACAAAATTTTATGACGAATTAAACAACAAGAAGTAATATGACATTACCTGATGCTGTTCGGTCAGCAGAGCCATTGTCTGAACCATGCTCAGTAGCAGAGCTAGTTGGAATGTCAGTATTCATGGCAACGTCTACAGTTCCAGTTGTTAATACGTTGGCCACAGCTGACAAACACACAGACACTGCTGTGCTCGTTGCATATTAACACGCAGATATTTACTCTTGCATCACTGTTTAAACCATGAACAATGTAAAGACATTAATGATGCTGTAACATGCTTCCAATCTTCAAGCATCCATTTTCTCACAAGTGACAATCCGTGCATATTTTATGAATGCTTTTCAGTAAGTTAGCACTGCAGTTCAAACTGTTTGTAAGCAACATTTTGTACTGTGCATGCTTTGCTGGCTTTACCACATTTCCTTACACAAGGAATAAAACATTCTATTAAATACCTGTCACACATCATTAAGCAAGCTATGAAGTTCGTTTTAAAAACTGTCACTGCTATTAACGAAAATCTCTGCTTTCGCAGAGAGGCCGTGTAGTTAGCTTCAATAGTACAATATATTGAGCAAAATCTTCTATTATTAGTTACTCCCGCTTCAGATTTACCACTGTTTAAAATTAAATTCTGTTCTGTTCTCTTCGGTGTGTTCACTAATGCGTGGCATCTCTGCCAAAAACAGACATGCACCGTAAGTGTTATACACTACTGACGACCGTCAATTGTTGATAGCGCACTGCAGCAGTCGCCGAATGATAGCCAGCTATTTGTCCAGAATCACAATTTTTGCCTACCCCACCTGCATTCGATGCCCCGTCAGGGGGGGGGGTCCCCTCAGGAATATTGCCATGATGTTTGGTGTGTTTGGTGTGGCAAAACAAGAATGGTTTGGCTACCCGATGGTGAAAATTTTTTGAAGATATCTTTATTCATTTTGACAGAATGCACGAACATGACAGACAGACACCGCATGATGGCACAGGCCACGCTTATGCATAGCACTGCGCGGCAAAAAGAAAATAAATAGTAACTCAACAACATTACAACAATATTCCATCCAATCTGGTTCACAATAAGCAAACAAATAAAAACAATTTACTGTCACGCAGGTTGGCTGACATAACGGAGTTGTCAACTGCATATGCCGTAATTGAGCCAGATTTACGTAATGTATGTCGCAGTCGGTCGTTACTCGAAATACAGCGTTCCAGCTGGACACGAAGCTGGTACACTTCCTGCAGAATGCTTGCAAAGTCTCCACTGCTTGCAGCGCCATTCACACCTTCAGCATCACAACACGTACAGGGTGGTACAAAAAACCGGACTGTTTTTAAAAGGCTGCAACTGCTGTGCACGATGACACAGAAAGACGATACTGTTCATTTCTTATCTGCAGTAAGTCTGCCATGTTGCATATTGCCATATTTAATTATGCTTTGCACAAGTTCAGTTCAACAATACTACATTAAAAATAACAATGAATTAAGCAATGCTGTTCAATCTATGTATGTTTTCATTAAAAATTCACAATCTACGTCAAACTGCCAACATCTGCCAGTCAAGACAGAATTCATCATGTCTGTCAGCCTGTGTTTCTGTGCAAATATCACCAGCATCAGTCTTTTTAGCAGCTTCCTTTGAAATATAACAAATGTCTCACAGTAATCCTTCTTCAAGTATGTCACAGTAGTACACCATATGCATGATGTTTACATTAGTCCCTGGCTGTACAAAAACTGGGATTTTTACAGAGTTTTGACACCACAACTGGCAGGACGGGGTACTACATCAGCCACTTATCTGCACTCTCATGCAGTGTAATTGGAACCAGAGAACTAATCACGAAATAATCCAGACCTCAATCTGGTCGACTTATCAGTGTGAGGAAGTTTGCAGCACAAACTCTATCATCAAAAGATCTTAGACACTGATCACCTGCAGCTTGTTCTGTTAGACTGCTGGTATCAGGTAAGTCAGGAAGTAATGATCAGGCGATAGACCGACTGCCAAAAATGTTAACCACGGTGATTCCACATTCAATTCTGTCTCGAGTAGCAGATATTCATAACCACCATTGATTGTGAATTTCACTGAGTGAAATTCATTGTTATATTTTAACTTAGCACTACCTGAATGTGGTGACATGCAAGATGCCAATCATACTCCAGATAAAAGACCAAACAATTTGATTATATGTTTAACGTGTAATCAACATTAACCGTTTCTCTACATCACGACGGCCGAGCTAAGAAACCAAGCTTACCCTCGAGTGAGCACCAAATATAGGGAATATCAGCTACACTCAAACACAAATTTCTTGTGTATTTCTACCAAAGTAGGCTACCTAGTAGCTAGCTCATACCTCGGCTGTTTTCCTTGTCATCATCAGTCGTCCGTGCAAGATGCTGATGAAGCTGAAGCTCAAGACGCAAAGCCTGACTGACAGCAGTTGCCTCCTCCAGCCGTTGCTTCAGACTAATCAGCTCCAGCTCGGCACTACACGAAGAACATTGCAGACAAAACACATGAATCACACAGCACCCAATTATCTCATCTTATAATATACGATTAACATACATAATTAACTAGGAAAACTATTGGACACAGACCGGACTTGTGCACTAAATTATTTATTAGCTGGCTGCATTTCACACGCAAATGTATCGTACACAAAAAGCTCGGTTGTCGCAGAGAGGCCGTGCAATGCTCGCGTCTGTCAGTAGCCAGCTTGAACAGTACAATACCTTGAGTGCAGTCTTTTATTACTAAACCCCATTTATAGCGACACAACTCCACTCGAGGCTGAGTTGAGTTGTGTCAAGGGTTCAAAGTGATAGTAATATTGCCTGTATTATACAGTAACATAATGTTGTCAAATTACCAGTATATTAACAATAATTTTCCATAAGAAATTTTACAGTATTTTTTGGGTGTATATTAGCACAAAATTGACTGTAACTAGTGTTGCCGACAACTCCATCTGGTCTGGCATTGTCTGAGGGTCGGCAGCTACTTGGTGCCGTTCTACACTGATCAGATGAACCGGGTGAACTCTCGCAATGGCTCTGCCATGATGACAGCACCATAAACATTGTCTTGGAATTATTATTATTATATGCCTTGTATTAGAAATTCTTTTTAATTTTATAAAAAAAATAAAACAGAACATATTATTCTCTGGTACTGGTTATATATGCATAGACAAACTTGCCTCAAAAGTTGTTGCCTCGTGGCTGAGAGAGCTTCAATTGCTGAAAGTTCCGACTCCTCCGTTACAAAACCATCACCATCAGCCAGTGTTGCCAGGTTACCTGCACTCCTTGACCGAGGAAGGTTACCTTGAGAAGATGGCTGATATGATGGGAGATTACTTCCAGCATCAGATATATAGGATGACCCATCCGCCACACCCGATGGTGCCGACACTTGCGTAGCAGAAATGTGTCGCTGTCGCCATAAGTCAACGTCCTTTCCATCATAATCATGGGCATGCCGTATAAGTTCAATCGACGTTTCTGAACCAACATTCCGGCGGTCTTTACCTAATGACTGTCGAAAGTCAACAGCATCGCTTAATAGGTGGCTGGAAAGACGAGTGAATTCAGGCTGAGAGTGACTGATGTCAAGTGAAGTCCGACACAGGGCAGCTTCCAGCTCAGCACAGCGAGCACTTAGTTCCTCACAACTCTGACGCAGCCGTGCAATGGTTCGGTTCTTGTCCTTAGCTTCTTCATTCATCCTACGAAGTTCCTCCTTCAGTCGGTCTGCTGTCGACTGGTTTTCACGAACCAGAGCTTTCAGCTTAGCTATCATTGCATCGCGATCTTGGATGCCTGAACGGCTGCTATTGTCCCTTGTCACAGCCGCACATTTCTCTTGGTCCAATTGATCTCTCAGCTGCTGAACCAATCCATCAAGCACATCAATGTTCTTCTGCTGGCTCTGACACTCCTCTCTCAGTGATGCAATCACCTGCTGAGTTTCAGCATCACGCTGACGTGCCAAATCCACCTCGCTGTTTCGTTCCATCGTTATTTGTTTGATTTGCTCCTCGTATGTCATCACCTGTTTCTCCTGCTCGACAAGAACGGTCTCAATCTCGTGCCTGATGCGGCTGAGCTCTTCGTTCTTTGTTCGCGCCTTCGTCAGCGAGTGCTGCAGCTCATCGGCTCGTGTCCGTAACATCTCGACTGTTGACGCCAGTTCACGGTTCTGCTGCTCGTACTTGGTCAGTTCACTCTCACGCTCTGAAAGAGACTTGTTAGTGGACTCAAGATCACGAGTAAGCTCAGACACCCTGCATCGACATACAAATAACACCGTACACCAATGATGTGTACATTAAACACACATTACACAACATGTACTGATTGTCCATTACAGATGGTCCAGGTCAATTATGTGTACTACACTTTTCCATGATAAACTCCACTAGCTACCAGACCACATTATGTCTGTTAGTTTATAAAGAAATGAATAGTTTTTTTCACTATCGTATATACAGGAAATATATGCACCAACAACTGTAGCTACATGTGACACACTATGCTCTGCAGCCGGTGCAGGCAACTGCCTTCGAAGTATCGTGTCGGGTGGCCTGTCGCCGGCACCGTCCTTTGACATCACAATTACCAGCATGCATCTGCCATGTCTGCTTCTCAAGGCACTTGTTAACGTGTACATTGTCCCTGCGCTCACACCAGTGACCCAGTTTCACTGCACTGCAACTATGGCCTATATAATCCCTGACAGCAACTGGTGGAGGCAGACCTCGCCTGTTCATTTTAATGACACTGCCTGAAGCGAGTACGGCGCATGACGGAACTGACTTTCACACACTAGGAGACCAAGCGCAGCTGCTGGTCCGTCGTATCTCTTTGTCAGCAATCTTCCTCTCCCGTAGGCGGCCATAAAATTTGAAACCCTTACACGGTCACCGCTGTGACCACTTCAGAGAGAGACTCAGTTAGCAGACTGTTTGATGTAACCATGACACGTGCCGTTGCACGTCTGGAAGCTTTTTTGTACGTACGGAACTGTAAATTCTTAACGTAAGCAGACATGATCAAATAAGCCGAACATCGGATGCGGACAAGATACGGACTAAAAATTCTGGGATCTACACATCGATCGGTCGTAGGAAGACATGCACTATGACATAAGCCTTAATAACAAAACATGGCCGTCAATGTTGCCGTGTGTGGCAGGCTTGACCAGCTCACGTGGACTGCACGTTTGTCCAGGCACTCGACTCGGCGACTCACCCACACTGTGCACGGAGGGGACGAATATATTGCTACTCGTCGCCACGCCTGTACACAGTAACCAGCTTCATGCAACGCCGACCGTATTTTTTTCTTGGAATCCGTATCCACACAGCCGAGATACCCACTGAGACTCGATCAAGTTCCCGGGAATTCAAATTCCGAACTTGGTCTTCCATTGTAACTATATGCATAACTACATGCATATATTCTATTGATTCTGAGATACAGCAATTTACTCGTAGAAATTCCACCAGAGGTGTGCACGGGCTGGGCCGGGCTTGGAATATATACCAAAGTATTTATTCATGTGTAACATAACAACATTTCATGGCAATAATACTAGTACATGAGCCTGGCCAGCTACTAGCACCAGACTAATTGTCAATTGTCACCTCGAAGTAAAGTATTGGGTATGTGTACTAGTCTTAAAACTGTAATCCATGTGCTGGAAGTGAATGGGCCGGGCCAAAAATTCAACATACTGGGCTGGGCAAAGCCATAAAAATTTAGACCCATGTCTAAGTTCTGGCAAAGTTGTCATCGTGGCTAGGCGGATGATACCCCTTTTGCAAGGACAACGGCAGGCACACAGCCCAAGTGCGGGAACGGCGGAGTCTCAGATGCCGTCACCTCTGAGTTAGGGGATAGGCAGAGCAGCCACCCTGTTAAAAACCCTGCTTCAGTTTTATGGCAAGTCTTTAGAGGCATTGCCAGGTGTTGCCTACCCCGGTTTCAGGGACAAGTGCAGCACCTTAGATACCAAAACCAGATAAAAAAATGTGCACATCTAAAATCAACAGTTTTTCGTCGTTTTACCCACCCCAGTCATGTTTGAAGCTCATCCAAGGGGGTTCCCCTTGGACCAATGGTATGAAGGTTGGTCTCAAAAACTGGAGTCCCCGCACCACCTGACAGTGACCACCGCATGATCTTACAGTTATTAGTTTTAAGTCATTACCAACATGTCATGGACAGACAGGAGAACACACTGCCTCTACCTACGTTGCACTCTAGCACAGCACAGCTAAGCATGACAAAAATACAGTCTTAATAATAAGAAATAAAATGTGGATATAAAACATCACAGAATACCTGCAACGACTGGAGAAACAATCCTGATCTGTTGCCGACAGTTTCTGCATCAAATCTTTAATCATTTCCTGTGTATCTCTATGATGTGATTCTGCTGGCATAACTCCATGTTGATGTTCTTCAACCTGTTCTTCAGTCTCATCAAACCTGGATTTCCAGTGCAAGTTGAGATATTAAAATCTTAGTAATACCTTATCCCAGAGCAAAAGCAGGTCACTTTGCACACATTTTGGTTGTTTGTGATAAAACAATCAGATATCTGAAAACCTAACAAACTATGATCACGTGAGCATTGTTTGCAGTTTGCAACACATAGTCACAAGCATACATTTACATGGTAATTATGTTGGCGGTTTAGCTTAGCGGTAAAGCGTTGCCCTTGATCAACGTAGTTACTCTAAGCTGGGCCTGGTTAGTGCCGGGATGGGTGATATCTTTGGACTGGTAAATTATCTCAGCATGTAACCAGCCACCCAGGTCAACTCAGCCTGGCCATCCCTCTGTGGTAACTGTAGGTCTGGCGTCGTACTGGCCATGCATCTTAGACAATAGTGATTCATCCACCTACGGGCTCAACGGCCTATGAAAGGGAGATGAGCACCTTGCCTATGCTCCTTCGGAGTATGGCCCTCCTTTACCAAGAACATGTCCATCTGACTTCCTGCAATTGCAATTCCATTCTTTACATGCCATGGTTTATTAGCTAAAAGTGTTATTCAAGTATAGTGTATCAGAACAGAGCATGCTGCTTAAAGTTGCATTACATGTACTCATTGTACTGCAATAAATTGCTCGCTGACTCGAGGCACGGCCATTAACCAAGTGCTGTGTTGCCATGTGGACTATGATGAACACACAGGATACCACTACTCCCAGATCACAATCCAATGTTCAAGCCTGCATACTTGTTTGTTTGTTTGTTTGATTGGTGCTTAACGGCACTTTCAGCACAATAAGGCTATATCGTTCCATAGGGGAGTAGTGTGTTAAGACAGTTGTGACGGGATGATCACGATGAGGATGTACTACTAAAATAGTGAAAAAGAAACTGAAAATATAATGAAAAAACCAAAACAGTTCATATGAACTGTTTTGTTTAAAGGTTAATAACGGGTCCTGAAGCAAACGATGTTTGTAAAGACTAACTTCTAAACATAGGCATCATTTGGACACGGTCTGGCTAGCCAATTACTAGGCAAGGTAGTCCTAACAAACAAAATCTAAGACAACATAAGAAAAACCAACACACTCAAAAAATACAATCAAAAAAAAAACAAGCTACCCTGGTTGACCCGGCCAGGAAACGGGGTGGACTACTCTATACAGGCTCCGGGACCACACGGGCCAGGCTACCAGCTAGCAGGTTTGCCCATTTCCTGTCGCCACCTCAAGGCCAGCACCGTATCAAGCCTGCATACATAATGCCACTAATGAAAAAGGCATATCTAGATGCAGCTGATGTCAAGTATATCGACTGATCTGCAACTTGT
>Ga0209149_1001729_pt1 | contig 11480 bp, 5 predicted proteins | sample WorMetTyACAVOLI2_FD_187423 | JGI IMG/M metagenome (GOLD analysis project Ga0209149, IMG submission 187423) | Marine gutless worms symbiont microbial communities from Max Planck institute for Marine Microbiology, Germany - Olavius algarvensis... ...
ACCTGCTCGGGCCGATGTCGATGGCATTGCGACATCGCCGACGGCAAGCCGTTCACCTATTCAACAACTGTTCCGTGATAAAATGGAAGGACTGGAATCTGGTGGCTGGGTTGCAAGTAGCTCGCTAGTCAAAACTGACAATGCAGGTGAAGCAAGCGGTGAAACATCAGTAACGCTGCCCATCAGTTCAGAAAAGGTTGACACAGTAGCCATCCCTGGCACAGTTTCTCCAACATTTACGGCCAGCTCCAACGATTTGGTAAAGACGTTGAATGCTGCTGACAACCAAAAGCTCTCGAGTTCTCGACCAGTTGTTTCTCCAACGAGGTCACGTCGTAACCGACAGAATGCACGACCTGCTCGGGCCGATGTCGATGGCATTGCGACATCGCCGACGGCAAGCCGTTCACCTATTCAACAACTGTTCCGTGATAAAATGGAAGGACTGGAATCTGGTGGCTGGGTTGCAAGTAGTTCGCTAGTCAAAACTGACGATGCAGGTGAAGCAAGCAGTGAAACATCAGTAACGCTGCCCATCAGTTCAGAAAAGTTTGACACAGTAGCCATCCCTGGCACAGTTTCTCCAACATTTACGGCCAGCTCCAACGATTTTGTAAAGATGTTGAATGCTGCTGACAACCAAAAGCTCTCGAGTTCTCGACCAGTTGACGATGAAGGTGAGCGGAATAAATCTGTTGATATTGAAGAAATGCCACTAACTGGTGCTACACATAGCAATACAAGTGCCGTTTTACCAGCAGTTACAGCAGCTGCTGACTCACATGATACCAGTCAGACTGATCAGCTTTCTAGTGACTCGAAAGTAGTAACTAGTCATTCTGATAAACTTTGTACGTCTATGGAGAATGATCATATAAAGACAGAAGCGGGGGATTCAGAAAACCTACTAGAGACTGCGAAAGTCAAAGCAACAAAATCGGGAAGCCGATCAGCTGTCAAAAAGAAAGATCCGTCAAAGGACAGTGGCACGACGCCACGTGAACAGGCAAGGCGCAGAGCAAGCAAAGACCAGCTGAATCATATGACAGACAAGTCGATGTCGTGTGTTTCAGAAAAACCCACAGTGTCGAGGTCTGGCAGAAAAACCAGAAGCACTGAACACGTGGACGATAGTATTGACATTGTGGCCAAAGAGCCTGCAGCATCGAAGTCTGTAAATTTGAAGAGAGTCGGTTCCTTGTCAACAAGTCGTCTGGGTAATGAAAAGTCAAGAGAAAATGACAAAGTCCATATGCAAGGCGCTTTGGGGTCTAAAAGTGATAGTGGCTTGCAACAAGAATTGCCAAAAGATGACCAGGACAAGCAAACTACAGACAAAGGACAAAAAGTTCCATTGCAAGATTCTTCTGCATTAAACCAAAACACTCTTACAGAGTCCATAGTGCAGCAGGCAGGTAATTGGAATTCGGATACTGCTGCTGATGGTGCCAGTTTGACTGGACATGTGCCTTTGAATTCAGAAACTTCTGACAGACCGTACTTCCATTGTGATAATTTCAGATTGGTAGGAGTAGCTCAAAACCAACATACATCTAGTTTGCAGTCACTGAAATATGAGGCCATCTACTCAGATGGATCAGCTTCTGTGGAACCAACACGTAAAGATGATGGTGCTGCTGAGGTTGCAGACTCTGGTGCTAATAGACTTGTAAATTCTCCAAAACACGGAGAAAGTGAAAAGCGATTGAACGATGAGAGTAATATTTTATTGCCTGAGAGTTCAGCTTCAGAACCAGAAAGTGTCAAGAAAGCTACGTCGTCCTCAAGCAGGTCGAGACCAAGAAGCCGGCGTAGTGTACGTGGAGTAGATGCTACAGAGGAACTTGATGGTGATGTTGAAAAAGATGGTGTGTTGAAAGAAGATAGCATTAAGAAGAAATCTGTGCGTCGACGACGGAAGACAATAGACAGCATCGATGCTGATGCGGTGTCTGTCGGAGAACGCTCTGAATCTCGCGCTGTGAACCAGACAGATGTTGGTGCATCCTGGGATAGCGACATTTTGTTGACACTTGACAATAACGTAGCAGACACAAAGTGTCAAACGTCAACAAACAAGTCAGAGACAGAGCTGCCAGCATCCGTCGTCTCTGAGTCTCCCGTGGCATCAGCGGCAACTGAAAACCATACAGAATTAACCAGCTCTGTTTTCTCAGTTGCGGATCAGAGGTCAGACGTAACTGATGTTGATTATCAGCATACCGGCTTAAAATCTATTGCAAAAGACAGTCTCAAATCTCCCCGAAATCTTGCACCTAATCTTTTAAAGTTAGATATCAGCACGTGTAATCTTGGCAACACAAAAGCCAGCTTACACGATGATAGTATGGGGGCCGCATTATCAGCAAAGAATGTTTGGAAGTCTGGACTGAATGATGTTGTATCGCAGCCGTCTGAATTGGGAAAAACATCTTCTGCGAGCAGTCGAAAACGTGCTGCCCACCTCATGGCAGGGTGCCGGCATCGAACTGTTGGTGTTAAGAGACCGCCGCCGATGATCGAGGAAACATCCGATCAACACATGGAGACGGATGTTAACGATAAGTACGATCAGCTACCCATGTCTGAGCACCTGGCTTTCATCCGAACAGACTTGGACAGTGATAGATCTGCCAGTGATACGTACAGTCAGCTACACACACCCAGACACATGCCATTTGTCCAAACAGACTCCAGCGCTTCCAGATCTGCAGAGTCTTTGGCACAATCCTCGAATCACTTTTTGCAAATTACTTCTACCACTGACATTAGTGACAAATCTATATCGCGGTTGAACTCTTGCAGCACAGATGACGTCAGTGAAGAAGTAACGAAAAGCAAACTTACATCACACACTGTACCAGCAGTGGTGAAGGACAGTTTGTGGAAAGATGGCAGCAGCCAATTACATGAACGACCTCAGGTAATGAGGTATGATTCAGCAGGTGGTGGATGTTCCGAGTCCTCACTCAGCAGAACAGACTCAAAAACGTTGACTTCACCGACAGTTGTTACGGACGGCAAGGACAGTCGGCGCGAGTCTGTCCGTGCTGAACTGTTACGTAAGTTTCTTCCGAGCAAGTTGATCGTGTCCGACTCGATAAAGCGTCGCGTGCAGGACGGTCTGCAGCTGCTCGCTTCAATCCGCTCCGCTTCAACGATTTGCAGCCACACGCGACAGAAGCTAGCCGACTATCTCAATCAGTCGCGGAAAGAAACGACGCAAGAAAGACTGCCATTGAGACCGATCGATGACAAGCATGACGCGTCGGACACTTCCTTGCGGCGGCGGCTGCCAGTGCGTCCGCATCGTCGAGTCTACTCCGAATGGGAGTATGTCAGTGGAGAGGAGTTCACTTCCGCTGTCAGTGATGTGGAGTCAAATTCAGACAGTGACTACTCAGTAGACTTTGAAGATCTGGCTGTATCCGAAGAAAGTATAAAATCTTCTCGGTCTCTAGTCGGAGCTAGGGAGCATCGGTTATCTACCGTACACCACTGATAGCAGTGTGTTGTTTTTAAAATTTTTCTACTGGTTTTATACCCACATTTTGCCAGTGTGACATTTTAGTCTGGTGTAAACCATGGCCAGTACAGCCATTTAGCATTTATTTTCATTGTTACTATATATGTGAACTGTTTATTTGTGTTTATATTTGTGAGTTAATTATAACTAACATCAGCATTACTGGCGGGGTCTCCTTGTAAATTTTCGAGAAAATAATTTCATTTTGGGGCAGTTCCATACTTTGAAGTTTTAAAGGCACACTCTTCTGATATTGCTGTGGTAACGGTAACGATATCTTGCTCTGATGACATTGATTTATAGCTGCTGTAGCTGATTTTGAGTGATATATTATCAGGGATTCAACGAGTATTGTTACAGTATATAAATTATTAAGTTGCTGATTTTAATTACCTGTGCTGATTGTTAATAAGGTCGTGTTTGTTGCTAGCTATTTTGTATGAATATAGAGGAAGAACTGTTGCATTAATTAAGTAACGTCTTATGTCTGATCGCAGCAAAAAGATGTGTATTATTTGTGCAATAAAAATTCACTGTCACTGGAATTTCAACTGCATTAGACTGGATCGAGTCTGTGGCTAATGTTTGCATTATTGGTTTTGCATTAGTTGGATCAAGCTTTGAGTTTAAGGTCGCTGGAATTAATCGTGACTTTCTCTTGTTTTCTGTGTGGTTTTCGAGCAGTTGTTAGTCGTTCTTGTCCATAAATCCTCAACGACTTGTTCTTTAAGGACAAACGTGAACAAGAACTTAGCTATCGCAAACAGATTGCGCACCAGCGGTGCACACATTACGTCCAGGGCATTTGTAGACCTAGTTGCCCCGTGACCTTAAAATCTCGGTTAAGGATTACTCAAGGTCCCTGTAAACGGAACCAATGGATAGATCATACACGACGTTGAATATTATTGTATATACCAGTATATTGAATATTATCGTGAGTCGTGACCTTGAAATGTGGGTTAGAGGTCAGTCAAGGTCATTGAAAATGGCGCGGTTCGATAGACCACATGACTTTCTATTAGTCCACCATTGTAACTATAGCTCTATATTGTACCATTTACCAGTTATTTGACACTGAATAACATCTTGACCTTGAAATATGGCTTAGAGGTCACTCAAGGTCATTGGAAGTGGTGCCATTCAAAAGTTTGGATGCGGTTTCCTATTCGCCTTCTGTAGTAAATTTGGCCGTTTGTGAGATATTTAGCGTCAGAGAATGGTGTGACCTTGAAAACAGGGTTAGGGTTCGTTCAAGGTCATTGGAAATGGCACCATTTGATAGATCGCATATGAGTTCCTATTTGCACTCCATAGTCACTATGGCGATGTCATGTATCATTTGTGCGATATAGCGAGTTGTTGGTCCAAAATCGCGAAATTTTTATACCCCAGCTGTATTTAACGTCCCCGCAGGGGGGGGGTGACCCTGTCGGAATTTCGTGAAAATGTTTGATGCTGATAGAACTAGAATGATTGTACTACAGTACGATGAAAAAAAACTATGACAATACGTTAAGCCGTTTTCATACACTACGGGAACGTTACGAACCCGACAGAATTGCTATATCAATATCGCGCGTAAGTGTGCTGTGGCGGCCCGCGGGATAAAAAGTCATGGTCCGTAAACAGTGGAGTCCTTATACTAGATTTGTCCTTTGCTGCAGCCTTGTGTTAAGCATTATTTTTATGCCATTAATCTTCGAAATACAAAATACAGAAGCTGTTTATAAGATGTTCCATATGTGTATTCATTTAATCTATACGTTGGATATTTTAGAATCTGCCTCGTTTTTCAACAGGTCTCGTTTTACTCGTTGGAGTGTTCTTAGGCCATGGACATAATGCTAGTCCTTAGTGATTGACGGTGAGACTAAGTCGTCGTCTTTTGCCTCAGGTCCTTGTTAACTGCAGCTGTTTTAGACATTGTCATACAAAAGTGCTTACTTTCCTAGCAGCTCTGTTTAATTTTAACCGTGCTTGATTGAGTGATAGTCATTAGGTACCTTCTGCAAAAAATACACATTTGAATCATTAAGTGAAAAACTGTTCAAGACTAGATGCAGCGGTTAATCACAATGATCACTGCAATCAGTCGATAATGATTCGATTATTATCATAGCAGATCATTCCACAGCAATCTTGGCCACGTCTGAGATGTGATGTTGGTCTGGAGGAAGGGAAATATTTAGATAACTGTCTCTGCTACAGTATTGTGTGCCATTATAATAGTTCTCACAGATCGGGCTTTGATCTTGCTTGCTGTGCGTTATCCGGGCACGTCCATCTTTGGTCTTCGTACGTAGTGCTATGTGTATTTTTTTTAAATTTATAACATTCTTTACCTTCTAATGATCGGAGTCTGGTGGGATTGGCCCTTAACCTGGTTGACAAAACATTGTCCTTCATTGCTATGTAAAATCGTTTACAAAATGACGCATAATCTGTCGAGTAGGACGTGCAACCGTACTATACTTATATCGCTGACATACTTGCACACTTGGTTAAAGGCACTGACTGTTAACGGATCTGGCCAGCCATCTGAGACTGATATTAGTAATATGCTAACTTTGTCGGGTTTCACCCTTGCAGTAAAGCTGGATCATACGCGTAGGATAAAATATAATATGCGTTGAAATGCGTACGTATGATTCAAAAAATAAAATACGCGTATGATACGCGCGTTATATTAGACTAGTCAGTAAAAATGTTGCATTATGATTTGGTTGGCAGAACTATAATAACGTCAATCTCTTAGTACTGTATCATATCGGTTATGTATTGCATTAGCAATCACTCTGCAGTCTGCGGTTTCATGAAGATGCTGTATGGTGGTTCAATGTTATTTCATGGTGTTGTTGTAATGTATAGGCCTTGTATTTTTCTCCCAAAATATGTACGCGTATGATAAAATATAATACGTATGATCGAGCTTTGCCTTGCAGGCAGAAGAGTCCGTAATGGGAATGAGTCCTGTTGCGTCGTAGGAATTTTATAGGGCAGTGCAATTTGGCGATTTTTTCAGGTGTATGCATGCTCTTGTATTTCAATGCTCCTAAATTGTTGGTGGGCCGCACTGCGGCACTGGGATGCTTCGATCCATCCACCCCTATCTGGCTAGCGAAGAAAAGGGCAGAACAGAGGGAGGCTAGAGCAGAAATACTAGGGGAAGGCTTTAGCCCTGTGCTTACCATCTGAAAGTGCCACAAAGAGGATAGACTCTCACACGAATGTGACACGATACAGCAGACTTTGCTGCTTATACGAAATCTGCCATGTGAGTCTGAGTACCAGCTGTGAAAGAGTCCACTTCTTTCTTGTGCTGCTGATGAACTACAAGGTTCCGTGGTGTTCGGTGAGGACGGTTAGTTGTAGCGATGCCGTGAGATTTCAGATTTCGCGCCATGTGAAAGGAAAAAGCGAGGCATTCGCAAGAATTATGCAGCTAACCGTCCTCACCGAATGCTACAGAACTTTGTGGTTCATCTGATCGACAAGGTCAAGGATGAGGAGAACTTGGAGAAGACCCAATTTACTTGTCGTGTGCCCTGTGCATGAATTGGTGAAAATAGATTCTACAAATGTACTCACGCGCGTTAAAGTCGGACAAACATACGGCAAAGCAACCTCAATAGCCGAGCGTTATTACATAACGCTCGATAAAATACGGTTTACTACTGTCACTCGTAAGTGACTTTGAACCAGATATTATAATTTTATAAGCCGTCTAAGCCACACTGTGATATAAGCTCTGCTTTGAACCTGCTTCCAATAACTACTGTAATCGTTTTGTTTTTTATGTACTACTCGTTTTAGATAATGCCCATGTACCGGAAATGAATTTGGACGTTATTTACAGAAAATTATGTAATTTGTTACTTTCTTGTATTTATTTTCTTAGTGAATGACTTAAACTGCAGTCCGGATTAAGTTAGATATTTTGAGTACTGTTGCATTATGATTTGGTTGGCAGAACTATAATAACGTCAATCTCTTAGTACTGTATCATATCGGTTATGTATTGCATGTTACTTTCTTGTATTTATTTTCTTAGTGAATGACTTAAATCGCTGTGATACCTCTGAGGGACTAGCGAGTATTCCGCAGAAAAGTACTGGCTACCTGCCTTGAACATTGCACAGTGATAGCTAGGGCTATGAGAATCGAGTAGACTCATACCGGAAGTAGCTAATAACGATGGCTAAATCTATTGCTGTGGTAAATACCGCGACTGGAAGCTAGGAAAAACGACTAAAGTGGCGGTAAATAGAAAATGGTTATCCACCCTGCGCAATTTTTAGCGCGTGGTCGGTCGGTTACGGCTCAGTAGCAAGGGTTAGTGCCAGTTATAGCGTGTTACCACTGTTAGCCACTTTAACGCCCACCCGCAGTGCCTTGGCCCTACCGAAAAGTTATGTTTCAGTTCATACTTTTTCGGGTTTTCTTACTTGTGTAGTGTTGTCGCCATGAGGCGTGTGTTATTTAAACTACTCGCACAGTAAATACCGCCACTTTAGTCAGTTTTACTCGAGTGGCGGTATTTACCGCCCACCACTTTAGTCGTTTTAGTCGTTCTTACTTACTTCCAGCGACCGCCGCATTAGCATCGTGCATTAACTATAGCGTGGTCTAAAACAGACACCCGGTTCAAGTTTGTAGTCGAACAACAGTTTGAAATGAGTCAAAATGATGCCAGAAAAGCAGAGATGCTAAAAACATGCTAGTCTGGAGAAGTTGCAACTTGTAAGTTGTAACATTCACCCTTGGGATGAAAGCCAAAGGACAGTACTAAGGGTGTGTTGCCTGACATGCCAAATAATTTAATCATTTAATGCTATTATGCTACAATAACCACATTGGAAACTGTGCCAAAAAATATGTTGATGCAGTTGAACAAAATGCATAAAGTCGACAAGTAAGCGGCCTTAGCGGCGGCAATCGGCGGTGGGTCAATGGTTCATCGACTTGACTTCGACTTGGGGCTTCATCGACTGGCGGATGGCGGCGGTACCGGGGACTATTTTAAGGCGGAACTGAATTGAAACTGCAGTTTTCTGGCAGCTATGTGACGGTTTTTCTTGAATTTCAAAAATGGCCCAGCCTGATCACAAAAGTTCGCATAACTACGGGCCATGCCAGATTTCTTCCACTGCCGTTTCAAGTGGCCATCTGACGGTCTGGAGTAGTCTGGTCCTACAGCTTAATTACTAGCCACTAATTACTCCTGCCACATTGCCCGCACCGACTGAATTGACAGACTGGCCGCCGGCACCTGAGAGTTAGGTATTTACTCATTGACAGGTTACGTGTGACTGCTGATTCACTGATTTCATGTAAACATCCCTGCTGATTCACTGATTTCATGTAGTAAACATCTTAAATGCTTAATCATCATCTTCGTATAGTGAATGTGTTTTTTGTGCAGAGTGCATTGACCTACTAAATGTTTCTTGATGTCTGAAAGTGAAACTCCATTTCAGATTGTGAAACACAAAAAGTTTAGGAGGAAACATAGTGGAGATACACAGCTATACAGGGCTCATCAGGAACCATGTCACGTCGATGGTGGCATAGTTGAATCTTGTTCTGTATTGGAAAAATTGCATAACTGCCGGTACTAAACAGTTATCATTTGTAGTGATGTTTTTTCATTCTAACACATCAACTTATATTTTAGAACATGTGAATTTTATTCTGTATGCATTGTTTAGATTAATTTATTGTATTTGGCAAAATATCATGTCAAATTAGCTTACAAAAGTTTGGGAGCTATAAACATGTATATGCTTTGGTGATACTGGGCATTTGTTACATATCAGTTGCTAGTACTCAGAGTATTATCTCACTGTAGACATCCTTCTGTTCATCCATGTCATTTATATTGTTAAAAGTCTGGTGTATTTTAGAGAACGACCGATTCGGGGTCTAATGCCGATGTCCGATGAGCCAATGTTAGCATGATTGAATCAGCCGTTACCGATAACCTACTGATACCGATGTTTAAGGCCAGTTTCCAACCTGTCGTACACAATGCACGCACATGAAATATGCCGAAAAACGCAACGCGTGCAAGGATGGAATCGGTTCTGTCTTCGTATATCGTCTGTGTTGTCAGCTATCTCCCTTCCCCATAAGCTGCCGTGAAATCTGAAACCATACACAGTGTATCACTGTCGTAGTCACTTCAGAGAGGCTCGGTCAGTGGATTGTGACGAAACCATCAGAGAGAAGCACTGACACGGACCGTCGGACTCATGCGGATGGAACGCAGGTCTGAAAGTTTTTTTGCGTGGTGCAAATTTAAAATTCTTGGCGATGGGGATGTGATCGCAGACGCAAGACGCCGGACGGGATGCGGGGTAAAATACTGGAATCTGCACATCTCTGTGTAACCATCCATCGTGGGAAAATAGTGCAATGTGTCGCAGTGGAGGTGGACACCAGAGAGGTACGAATGCTCAAATGTTGCGTCCGCATGAGTCCGCGGATTTTGACCAAAGATCTGCATCCATGTCCACAGGCAGATGCTATATTCGATCTGCTGTCAGTCCGCATCCACAATGATTTATATACCTTCAGCAACCCTTACACTTTAAATATACTAAGTCATAGCTGCATCATCACATTTTTAGTTGTCTGTTGCATCAGTGTGGCGAGCAGCGGGTTTAGCGCGATATCGTGCAGTGAGATAACGAGGTTTTGCAGATAGTTAAAACCTGTCCAAAATTGTGCTTTTTTTAAAGAGGATCTGCGTCCGTCCACGTCTGCGAATTTGTGGACACTTGTGATTTCTGAAACCGCCGACTGTGCCTGCTTCAGTTGCCTTGAAGTCTGTGTGACCGCCTACGCAGTCAAATGGCGATGGCGGCTTGCCGTTGCCGACTACGTGTTGACACGGTTGCCAGTTGGGGAGGGAAAGGGTACGTTGATCAAAGCGAGAAGCAACACTTGCCGCTTGTCGGCCGTTAGTGAAAGGATTTTAGCAATTGCACATGGACTCGGCTATGTACAACGCCGTCCGTAATTTTTTCTTTGAATCCGTATCGGCAGACCTGAGACACCGATTCAGCGATTTGCTCAGTGGGTGAAGATGTCCGATGTTTGATATTAACATCGGTCGTTCTCTAGTGCATTTTGAAGTTGTTGAACTGTCATTTTAGCATTTTGAAACAGAATTGTGATTTTACTCTGAAATCTTTTAAGTTAGTATGCTTAACCCTTTAATCGCCACATTAAAACCACAGAGCAATGGAAATATAGCAATACAGTGATTGGTACACTAGCCATTGATGGGTGGGCTGTTACATTTGGTACAGCAAGGAGGGGACCTGGCGGGGCCACAGCCCGCTCAGGTCCCTCCTTGCTGTACCAAATGTAACAGCCCACCCATTAACGGCCAGTGTACCAACTTTGTATTATTTGATGTGACACTATATTTGTCTTTGGAGTCTAAAGGGTTAATTGTCGCGAGTCCAGCACTGCATGTGTATGTTAACAGGTTAACCTTGCGTCAGACTGCTTACTTTCAGAACCTTATTGGTCAGTAAAGTTTTAAAGTTATGCATGGTGTTTTTTCACTGTTTCACGTACACACTTGGTAGCTTAATATTGTTACATTATTACTTCTAACAAATTTGGATTTACGGTTAAATATTATATTTTTGGGCCGTATGTTTTGCATATTTTATTTTGACTTAAATTTGCTTCATCGCACAGTAACAGGCGTCACAGACTTTATACGTGTATGAAGCCCAAATTGCGATTACTTGTCATCATCATCATCAAATTTCTTTAATAAAAAGTTGTCATGCGCAACTCAATTACAAGAATGTGGTTACGATTAAAAATAGAAAGATAAAAATATGGATAAACGGTACAAAACATAACAGTACAGAGTTGTCAGTAACGCGTTCGTTCAGTAGCTAGTTTTATACAAGTTGCGGACAATGAAGTC
>Ga0209149_1001730_pt1 | contig 11479 bp, 10 predicted proteins | sample WorMetTyACAVOLI2_FD_187423 | JGI IMG/M metagenome (GOLD analysis project Ga0209149, IMG submission 187423) | Marine gutless worms symbiont microbial communities from Max Planck institute for Marine Microbiology, Germany - Olavius algarvensis... ...
CCGAAGGCGCAGGCCATCCAGATAAACTGACAGTTCACGGGTAGCGCTGGTATTATGCAGGTGGAACACACTGCTGATTGTTTTGGAGGCGCTTGGCTTAAGTCAGTGAAGTGGTAAAACTGTTTGTCCCGTCCACTTGTGAAACAGAAACTTACAGAGGAACTACTTAAGTGCTGTAAATTACATCATTATGGTTAAGACTGTGCAGTGATGCAAAGAAGAATATTTCACAAGCTCCATTGCATTGGCGCTTTGAGCCGGTGAGGGTTAACCCCAATTAAGCTAGCATACGACCTGTGTCGGCCAGATGGCTGGCTCTGTTAACAGCCAGCGCCTTTAACCAACTATAGGCCAGTATGCCAGCAGTCCTGGTCACAGGACATACTGTTACACAGGACTTGCCGTTTCTTTTCTAGTGGTGGCTGGAGCCACAGCCAGTACTCATATTTGCCTACCCACAGGGGGATGGCTCAGGCTGAGTCTACCTGGGTGCCTGGTTCTGTGCCGAGGTGGTTTATCCATCCAAAGATGGTCACCTGTCCAGGCACTAACCGGGCCCTGCTCGAGTAACTACGTTGATCGAGTCCACTGCATTACCACTATGCCATGCTGGCACAATGATGTGACCAAGACAGTAAATGCCAGGAGCAATGCTGAGACAGTATGTGTTCGAACTGTATTGTGTACTTATTTACTATCTTTGGCTTATTTTTCACCACTTACTGTATATGGCTGCGTCTGACATCCATAATAAAACGTATATGATGAGTAAGCTTCAAAGCCAAGACAGTAGGTCCGGAGACAGTGAAAATGCTCTCTCGAGACTAGACTCCCATCACTGGTACCCGTGGTGAGTGAGTGAATAGAGTTCAACATCCTGCTTGACACATAACAGGTCTTTTCAGAAACGAGTTGATTGCAATGGTACTGACAACTAAACTCGTGATAACCAACAGAAAATACTCAAAAAAATACAGAAACACAAAAATAATCTTAACACAAAAAATTGCCCATAGTTAAACAAAAGATGCAAAAACATACAAAAGTTAAACCTAAACCAGTGTTCAGTCGTCTGTAAGAACTGCTCATGTGGGTGTGTGTATCATTGTGCACAATTGTAGTACACAGCACAGCATAAAACAGTTCTGATTATCTTACCTGTCAAATTCCAGATAATCATCATCACTCAGGTGTTGTCTGTCGGAGATGAGGGGGCAGAGTAGCTATGATTGACTGAGTTTGATTAATGCCTGGCTGATTCATCCCTGACTCGCAAGGGCCTGCATGATGTCAACCATCTGGTAGTGACAGTGAGTCTTGAGTCATGTCTTAAACTGCCTTGGTCTCGAGACACAAGACCGAGACAGTGATCATCACCGGGTGACCACTTGGCTGGAAAACCTGGAAATGTCAGGGAATTTGACAGCTGTCAGGGAAATGTCAGGATTTTACTAAATGTCACGGAAAAATCTTGTCAGGAAAAAGTTGCCTACAACTGTTTATTGTAAGCTGCATATTTGTGTCCATACTGTTGCTTAGTACTAGTACGGGCATAATATGAATAACACTTAACATGCCGAGTGCAGCGGAGGAGTGTCGTGAACCGTCAGGGAAATGTCGGGGAATTTCACATTGTCTGGAGAGTGGTCACCCTGTCATCAAGACCGAGACAATAACCCTCAAGACCAAGACCGTGAAAATACTGTCTGGAGATGAGATGGTGTCTTGAAATTCCCCATCACTAAAATTGTGTATTAAAATGCAAATGTGTTGATGAGTGATGACCTGCATAATATTGTGTTGATTCATAACTCTGGCATTGATTCGTAGGTCTGGTAAAAAATACTGTAAGACTACGGTAGTATTAATATGAGGTAATGTGTACATTTTAGTTACTGCACAGAATTGTTTTCATCACATGATGTAACAATTTATTCTTCTCTATTTCTTCAGCTATAACTCTGGAACTTTGAGCTGTTGTGGATTATGCAGCACACTGCTCAGTCTTTGATGAATTTGCATATTTTATGTGCGTAGATGCTGTATGAGAATGGAGTGAATGGAATTCTGGCTGACGAAATGGGTCTTGGCAAGACTATTCAGTGTATTGCTCTGATCTGTCATCTCGTGGCTAATGGCATTCAAGGACCATTTCTAATCTGTGCACCACTGTCGACTATTCCTAACTGGATTGCAGAGCTGAAGCGATTTGCACCAAAAGTTAGTGAGCATAACTGCTGTAGTGAAATTGTACTGTACCTGTGATGATATGAAGCACAATACCATCCGGTTGCTATGGCATAGATTGTCACAAACAATGATGAGGCGAGTTCAGTATTGTCCCATTGCACATTCCTGCTGGAATGGGAAGGAAGGGAGTTGAGTGTAACCAGGTGTATGTGTAAGTAATGTGTTGCTAAGGCTATTTTGCTCTCAGTGTTTGTGTGTAGTGTGTGCAAGGGAGGAGGATGGAATTGAAAAGCCTTGTGCCTATTGCCTGTCACAGATTTAAGTGGACATAGACGGACCCTCTGTACCTGCCCGAGATATTAATCTCTAAATATGCTCCAGTTAGCCCGCATTAACCAACCAGCTGCACAGCCCGGGATTTGAACTCTGGACCTCCACGGCCTGATGGCCACACAGGCAAACTGCAACCAGGTGAATAGCCCACTGAGCGACCAAGGCAGGCAATATGATATTTTCAAAGCTAATATTCTGGCTTCATGCTTTGTGACATGTTGTCTCTGTCAGCTTCCGTATGTTCTGTATCATGGAACTAAGCCCGACCGTGTATTGCTGAGGCGCGACATCCGACACCGACATACGATCAGTGAGGATGGGACTTCGTATTCGTATCCTGTTGTTGTGACTTCATACGAGATTGCCATGAATGACCGCGAGTTTCTGATGCACGAGTCGTGGAAGTTAATGATTATCGATGAGGGACACCGCATTAAGAACTTCAACTGTCGTCTTGTCAAGTGAATACTTTTTGTCTTCTTACAGTTAGTTGTGTTATACAAACTCATGTTGTGCATAGGGCCTATAGTCATTGTATGTAGTGTGCTAAAGTCGAATGTCTTGAATAACATTTAGAAGGCAACATAACTGGTGATGTTTAGCACACATAATCAGTTCAAGGAGATTCTGACCCCCCTTACTTCCACGAGTGGGACGTTAAACCCTACTATACCAAGGAGATTCTGCATCATGCAAAGCCTGCTTTGTGAGCGACAATATTGAATGTACAGTGTAGTTTCAAGGTGTAAAAATCTTGTGTATATTGTCTATATGGCGCCATGAGCAGCAGAGTAGGTGCGATCCATTTCCTAACCCAGTGATAAAAGGTGACCTGAACCAGGGTTTAATTTTGTAAGGTTTAGTTTTGCATGTGTTAGTGGTTTTCACTAATTGTTGTTTAGGTTTTTGTGCTGTCACGTGGTTATAGTTATGTTTGGTTTAGCTCGTACCAGTCGAGTGATTGTCTGAGAAGATTGTCTCTGAAATGACGTATAGTGTCAAGTTGGCTGTGAATCATTGCTGTATCATTGCTGTACCTATATATGTACTTATATGTACTTTTTGTTGTTCCAGTGTAGCCCATTATCTAAGGACTTATTGTCACCCTGTTTGTTGGTATATCATGTTGAAGCAGAGTGTTGTGATCAGTTCTCCTGTGTTTGGATGCTTGTGACCGATATAATTCAGTGGCTTATGAGTATTATTAGTTACTGTGTCGTGATGTTACTTATGTGCAGAGAGCTGAAGTTATACAGGTCTCCGCATCGATTGTTGCTGACTGGGACGCCACTGCAGAACAACATGGCAGAGCTGTGGTCCCTTCTGAACTTTCTCATACCAGAAATCTTTGATAACCTTGGCAGGTGAGTGGTGACCATACATGTATTGTCTTGTATTCTCGTCTGGTATCATGCCAGTATTCATCTAGATGTTAGTTGTGCACAGCACATTGTCTGATTCACTGATGGACAATTAAACCCAGTTGCAGTTGCTAAGTGCTGCATGTTAGTTATGTTGTGCATTAATTTTGAAGCTTTCACCACTTTAGAATTGGCAAGAGGCATGATGGTCTCGACCTGGCCGTTCGTTCGTTCGTGCGTCTGTTACCAAATTTGTGAACACAATATTTTGAAAGTGAATGAACCAAATTTGCTGCAAATTGGCACAAGTAGTCCACGATGTAAGGGCATGAACGGATCAACTTTGATCATCTGGAGGTCAAAGTTCAAGGTCACACAAGGCCGAAAACAAAAATGCTATCGCAAGATTTCTCAAGAACTCCCACAAATTTTAACCAAACCTTGTTGGAACATATGCTAAATTCCCATTGTGCCATAGCAGTTAGGATGCAATAGGTCAAGGCCACATTTGAAGGCCTGACAGAGGCATCATTCTCGACTTAGGTGGAATAGTTTTCCTAGTTCTGAGTTGTGCAAGAAAATCTGAGTGACATGTTTTTTAAACACAATGTATACAGGAACGTCTTCAGACAGATAATGATGCTGCTGAGAGTCGTTGTGAGCAAGGTCGACTACTGCTGCTCGTTATCGGAGGGTGTTTCCGATTGTCTTCTAAACAGCTACAGTCCTTTATGCTGTCACGCGACTCACATATTGCCATGCTTCTCCATGATCTTTGTTCTTCTTTGGCATCTGGAGCATATCTGGACAGCATGGTAGATTGTGCCTTGCTAAGAACATGATTGAATGAACGGCTCGAAAGGTTTGTTTGTCCTGCCTGCTCATTGATCAGCCCCAGGTTACGACAACATCCACGTGGAATTACTGAAGAACCTGGGCCCCAAAGCTCTCACCTGGCTGTCCAAATTCTTCTACAGAATCATGGCTACCCATTCCGTCCTGAAGATCTGGAGAAAGGCCAAGGTGATAGCTAGTAAAGATCCGAGTTTGGCAGCCAACTACCACCCAGTCTCACTGCTGGAGCATCTAGCACTCCAGCGCATTTCTCCCACAGTTGAAGGTTTACTCAGTCCAGACCGAGCTGGTTTCCAGAATGGTCGAAACACTTGTGACCAGGTTGCTGCCCTCACCACTTTTATCGAAAATGGATTCCAGCAGAACCTAAAGACTGGCGCCATCTTCCTGGACTTCTGGCACACTGGTCTTCTTTACAAACTTAGTAAAAGCATGCCATATTGGTTCACACGACTGGTGGGTCTTGCTTCGAGATCGACGTTTCAGGGTGCACATTGGCAATGACATCAGCTCTTGGAGACCCCAACGTAACAGCCTTCCTCAAGGCTCTGTCTTTGCACCAGTTCTGTTCAACTTGTACGCAACGACCTGCCAGTTACACGTGGCCGAAAATTCATTTACACTGAAGACATAGGTCTCGCCATTCAAGGCCAATACTTCAGCGAACTGGAATGCAGTCTCTCATCGGATATGGCGCGGATGTCACACTTCTGTCGACAGTGGCAACTTAAGCCAAGCGCCTCCAAAACAATCAGCAGTGTGTTCCACCTGCATAATACCAGCACCACTCACAAACTGTTTATCTAGATGACCAGAGCCTTGGGCATGAGTACCACCCAACTTATCTCCGGGTGACTCTAGACCATACGCTGTCCTACAGAGAACACTTGACAAAGACTGCAGGCAAGCTGAAGAACCGCAACAACTTGTTGATAAATCTAGCCGGTTCCACCTGGGGCACCAGCGCCAATACTCTGCAGTCATCTGCTATGGTGCTTTTCTATTCAGCAGCAGAGTACTGCATCCTAGTCTAGTCACACTCTGCTCACACAAGTCAGGTCGATATGCAGTTGAACTCTACCATGCGACTCATCTCTGGTACCCTCCATTCTATACCTCTCCCATAGCTTCCAGTGCTCTCCAACATTGAACCGCCAACCCTACGAAGGAAGGCTGCCATTGACAAGCAGGTGGAGAAAATTGTCAAACATGACAGTTGGCCAATCCAGCCTGATATCCTTAACCCATCATTGCTGCGACTGACATCCAGGAAGCCGCTGTGGCTGGACTTGCAACCAGTTGACATCAAAAGTCGATGGAGGCATAACTGGAAGTCGGCTCAGGTGGTCAACTCTGACCTAGTGTGCGACCCCACAATCCTGCAACTGGGTTTTGACCTCCCTCGGCAACAGTGATCCCTACTGAACCATTTTCGCACAGAACAGGGACACTGTAAGTCACCATTTCCTTCTGCAGGCACCGCAGACACTGATCTGTGTCCTTGTGGTGAGACCCAGACGATGTCCCAGATTGTCGATCCTGTCCCCTGACAACACTGAATGGCAGCTCATCTCGGCTACACTCTGCCGATGAAGACGTTGTTTCGTGGCTGACCAATTATGGTTCATGACACGCATAGTCGCATTTGAGAAGTAGAAGAAGTGATCAGCCTTGAATGACCTCACATTTCAAATTGCTGCTTCATGGGCATTGTACAGTCTGCCTGCATCCATTTGCACTGCACCTTCAGCCTTCACTGATGATCTTCTGATGAGAGCTGAAGACCAAGTCAACTTAGCTCTTGGTACTGCCTGTCATAACATTACTGTCTCAAATCTTCTGTTGACTTACTGCCTGCCATATCAGAATTATGCTTGCATCTTATGCAAGTATAAATATGTGATAATTATGGTGCACATTGTGTGTTACGGTGTTTTCAGTTTTGAGACATGGTTTGATGTTGCATTCCTGGAGTCTGTCAATGATGCGCATGAGCAGTTGATACATGAGGAGCAGCGGAAGCACACCTTGTCCATGCTCCATCAGGTCTGCTACTAAACCATTTCATATTATCTTTGTTATAATGTGCATCACTTCAAATTTACTTCGTTAGAATACTCAGTTCTTATTTTATTGTGCTGTTATAGGTAGTTGAAAGCATAGTTTTTGTAGATATTGTATTTTCTGTAAACTATTAATAGTGACTGCTCTGTTGCTGTGGATGTAACATTGAAATGGTTGAAGCTTGTGTTAATAGAGTAGCAGTATGAATGTGAAATTTAGTTCTCCATTATTGATTTGTTAAAAGTTGATGCTGGTGCAAAATCGTATGTAGTTGCAATTTTGCTGCTTAAACTGGTGTGTGCAGATCTTGACTCCATTCATGCTTCGCCGGCTCAAGACAGATGTTGACTTTGTTATTCCGCCAAAGCGTGAAGTTCTTGTTTACGCTCAGTTGTCCGCTGTGCAGCAGGAAATGTATCGGTGCATTCTCAACAAAACAATAGCACAGTTGGTCGGAGCTCCATCACAGACACCGGTCTGTTGTTTGAGTCTATGGCTCTTGGCTTTCTTTGTTGGTGTACTCTATATGGGTCATGCAGGCAACAATGACTGTAGTGTAGTCTTGTATGTTACAAGCTGTTACCTGGTTGGCGGTTTGACTTAGTGGTAACGCATTGGCCTCGATCAACGTAGTTGCGCTACGTCAGACCATCATGGTGGACGGGTAAACCATTTCGGTATGTAACCAGCCAACTGGGCCAACTCAGCCTTTCATCCTTACGGGGTCGATAAATCGAGTACCAACCTGCCCGGTTGGGATGTAGGCGGGCGGTCACCTCTGTCGGGTGGCAGATAACACTGTGTGATCGCATTGACAAGTGGCCCCGTAGTTCTGAGGTGAATTTCACGAAGAACTATATGCTCCTTTCCCTTGACCTAGCTAACCAGTTAGTTGATTGCAAAAATAGTTTGGCTGTTGTGTTATTTAGGTGACTGGTTAGATAAATCTGATGCCTTTGAAATTACACACCCTTTAATATGCTCTCCGATATTTGATGGGACTACCAAGTTGACTGTAGGTACCAGGGCATATGTGAACTAAATTGCTGGCATGTTTGCCGACAAGACAGATGCAGATCTGTTTGACATCTACATTGTAGTGCTGACAGTTATATTTATTCTGCAGTTTTTATGTAGATTCTATAACATTATGGTTATGCACTCGGCACTCCACTGGTGAATGGTGATGGTAGCTCTCTGACTTTAAGTAAATAACTCTTTGTTTAAACTCTAGAATCTTTCAGACTGCTCTATAATTGCTAAGTGTAATGCACTGTTATTGATTTGTATTGCAGCCAGTTGAAGTCATGTACAAAGAATTTGTACTATTGGTTGTTGTGATTGTGACTGTAGCAATCTCCAGAGAGAGATGTCAATGGACGACCAATTCGTAAGTCTCGGCGTCAGACTGTTGACCTGAAAGTTCTGCTGGCAGATGATGATGACAGTAATGATTTCGATTTTGCTTGCCATTCTGATCAAGAAGATGACGACGACGAAAGTGATGAGGATGAGCAGGATGATAAAGAGTCTGGACAGGTCGTAGATAATCCCAGTCCTTCTGACGAAGACACGAAGAACAGTAACATTACTTCTGAAATAGACAACAAATTGTCCACTAGCACCACATCAGAACCTCCAGAGAAGAGGAGAAAACTTGATGAGGCAGAAAAGGAAGATAAACCTATGCAAGCTGAAAATGAACCGACTAAAAACAGTAGCAGCAGTGCTAATGATAGCAAGACAACAGATTCCGTCAGTCCACAGTCACGTCGTAGGAAGAAGACATTAAACCCTAAGGATGATGAGGGTGATGTGGAGAAATGGGCAAAAGCGATCATCAAGTATCACCAACAAACTGAAGACCTTCGGACTCGGTATGCAAGTTGTTATTGTTCTCAGCAAGTATTCTATGTACATCTTTTTCACTTAAATTCTGATTTAATTATTTCATTAATTTTCAGTATTTCAGTTACTTTCAAGGTAGTCACATACTCGATAAAATTATTTTGGCCGTAGCTGATCGCAGTGTTTGGGCTAGAGCCTGTGGGTGATGCTAGTCGTACTCCATGGTTATCATCCCAGTTGCCCTTTGGTCATTTTCAAATTATACTTTTTGGCGAGTGGGTGACGGGTACATTATGTCAGCAGCTTGCTTACACTCGTTACATGACAGTGCAGTAGCTGGGAGATGAACTCACAACCCATCATGCCCTGCTTATATAACTACAAACAGTTGTGAAAATACAGAATATAGGCCTACACATTCACGGTTTGAAGGGTTTTATTACCATGTGTCATTAACCTCAGAACATTTACTGTAAGCTGTAAATGGAAATCTTAACAAAATAGAATATAACAATGTCGTTGGTTTAATCGAGCATTTTTAGCTATGAACTTAGTTATTGTTACATTGTGTTTCCATTGTAGGCCTGTTGTGTGTAGAACGTGAAAGTTGGTACATTAGCTTTTTAACTAACATGTATATTGTGAGCATACCATCACAGATTTGCTATGGCTTGATGTGTTTAGTAAGGAAGATGAAAGGAAGCAGCCGCCATCGGCTCTTGTCAATATACAGTTGCGCAATTCGATGGCACTGCTGCGTCGTTGCTGCAACCATCCTTACCTCATTGAGTACCCCATGAACAATGGACAGTTCTGCATTGACGAGTCGCTGGTTAAGGCATGTGGGAAGCTGATGCTCCTCGACAGAATGTTAACTGAACTGAAGACAAATGGGCATAAGGTATTACATACTGTTTTGTGCATCTGTTTCTTTTTTTGTGCAACAGAAGGTTGCATTTGTCAATGTGTAACTAATATTATTTTTAATTTAACTGTAAGAAATCGTAACTCATTTGTGTACTTGACCATCTTGGTTCTTGATGCGTTAAAACAGACTCAATTGGTCATGTGTTATTAGAGGTGTCTCAGCGGAGTTAGTTTGGTTTCGTAAGATTTAATTGTTACGGTTTTTGGTGTTCATCCTGATAATTAGTGGTTTTTTAGTTTGTCAGTGTCACAGCCGCGCTTTTCACTAGAAAGACCATTCTAAGGAGACTTCTAGCAAAGCGTGAATATGTCCACAATAACTAGGTCGTCGGTTTCGGTGTCAGTTTGGCTTAGTGGTAATGTGTTGGTCATATTTACTCTACGCTGACCCCAGTTAGTGCCAGAATGGGTAAACCTCCTCGGTGCAAAACCGTCAGGTCAACTGAGCCATCCCTCTGTGGGTTGGCATGAGTACCAGCAAAAGGTGAGGAGTAAACGGGCACACCATCTTATAAATTGTTTTCATATCCTATCCATGGTATAAACCTTGAATAGCACTAAATAGCCTTTTTGTGCTGATGTGCCATTAAGAAACCACTCACTCACTCACGTGATGGACACTGCATTCACTAGCCTTTGTCCGTGGCTTTGCAGTGTAGGCTGCTGTCTGGCTGAGGACTAGTTTAATGGAAATCAGTGCCGGGGTTCAGGAAGTGGTAGTGCATTAGCGGCTGTTTGCAATGATGTGCTATATAAATCCACGTTTACTTTATTTTCCTTTGACAGTTTTAACAGTTTTCTTGATTTTTAATGTTATTGTATTGTTCATTACTGCAGCTCTGTTAATCTATTAGTCTGTAGGCACAGTATGTATAAAGTAGAGTTCCGTTGAAATTGCTGTCAAACGCCAACCCACCTGTTGGTGTTTAACTGTATTTATTGTGTTCTGCTCACAGATGTCAAGTCAGTTGTGTATTTGTGTAAAATAATGAAGGTGCTGATCTTCTCTCAGATGACACAGATGATGGACATACTGGAGGACTACTGCTGTTACCGGCAGCATACCTACTGCCGACTGGATGGCTCTATGAAGATGATTGACCGTCATGATGAGGTTTCTAAATAATTGTAGCTGTCAGTGTGCATTGTTGTTGGCTGTTAGGCATATGTCAGTGGTTTGATAATGTTCGTTAGTCATTTGATGCAACTTCGGAGTCTGGTTTGTCCGGGATGATGCTGGAGATTTTAGGCATACTAGGAATATGCAGAATGGATTTTTGTGGCTTTGGTTTGGCGACGCAACACAAAATCAAACCATGGTTTTCGATTCGATTTCTTAAGTACAAACTGCTATTTGGTTTGGTTTTCAATGTGTGAAATGTGGTTTTACATAATATGTCCAAATGTCACTTTTGCACAGAGCAGAGGACCATGCCATTTTTAATGTGTAGATCATTCAACGACAGCAGTGTAGATTAATTATTATCAGCTCGTAACTGTAGAGTAGGGCTGTTGAATGTAGTCACGTGTAGGGTAACGGGTCGTTTCACCCTTGGATATTTTGCCGTTTCAGTAGAATATTTTTGCCTCTCAGTGAATTTTTCACAGAAGATTACTTACACTTATGTCGTAATCCGTATGTTATTAAACCAGTGACATTGTTAGGCATAAGCTGTGTATCGTTAAAGTAAGTAAGTAAGTAAGTAAAAAGTCGATTTATATAGCGCATCGACGTGAAACCTCTAATGCGCTGAATGCATCAGTACGTTGCGAATAGAAACGTCTTCAGAGATTGTCTGAAACTGTTCCCGCCAATAATCGGGTTACGCAAGTTGTCCGGCAAGGAATTCCAGACCGACGGACCAGCCACACAGAAAGCCCGTCGGCCATAGGAGCTGAGC
>Ga0209149_1001731_pt1 | contig 11478 bp, 8 predicted proteins | sample WorMetTyACAVOLI2_FD_187423 | JGI IMG/M metagenome (GOLD analysis project Ga0209149, IMG submission 187423) | Marine gutless worms symbiont microbial communities from Max Planck institute for Marine Microbiology, Germany - Olavius algarvensis... ...
CCCCCCCCCCCGCGTTACCATTGCTGGAATAGCCATTTTGTTCCTTGTTGAATTTCCGATACTTTGGCTATTCTCCCAATGGTTGACCCCCCCGCATACTCTCCTGAGTTATATATGGAATAGACTAAGGCACGAGGCAGTTCGTCTCGAGCCTTCGACTCGGTCAACTGGCTGCCGAGTTATAGCAAAATAAACGAGTTTTCGATATAGCGGCTGTCAGCCTACGCGAATTTTAAAAAAAATTCATATTTGGGTCACGTGTCAGTCATCAAATCCCGTCTTCAAATGTGATGTTATGCTGTTTCATCAAAATCGGATTATTCGTAGAGATATGGCGATTTAAGATTTTCAAGACGGCACCCATCCGCCATCTTAAATTTCTAAAAATCATTTGTCACCATGCTAATGCATCACTGTGCAAAATTTCACTGAAATCGGCTGTTGAGTTACGGCAAAAAACGATTTTCAGTATGTCGTATGAATTTCAAAATTTTCATAGTGGTTCACGTGACTGTCATCAAGCTCCAAATGTGCTGTTTTGTACAAACTGTCATCAAAATTGGATGATTCTTTGTTAAGTTATGGCGATTGATAATTTTCAAGATGGCAGATGACGCCACCTTGAATTTTAGGGGTTCAAGAACGGGTTCATTGAAAAGCCGACAAAGGACTTCCTATTGGTCGTCAATAGAGACCATAGCTCTAAAGTGGTTAGTTTTTGAGAAAATCACATTTTTGAGTACCGGTATCATTTGACTAGAGACAAATGGATAAACAGACGGACAGCATCAACGTGCAAAGCCGCTATTGCTATCACGAGTGATTGCGTAATAAAATGTATGCTAAGAAATCAGTCAGTTAATCTCTACTCTTATACTTTCATAATCACCAGAAGCTGCCGACTCCTTACAAAAGTACAAAGTACAAAGAAGGAATCACTAACATGTAGATAAATAATTGTCAGCTAATAAAACTGCATGCAACAGACAATTAAGCAGTGTTAGTGACTTTATGGACACGTTACGGCGCCTTTTAAGTTGTATTATTATTATTATTATTATTATTATTATAGTACAGATACTGGCTAAGATGAACCTGAATGAGCAGAACGTCAGCAAGACGTACAGGGATTGACACACGTGCATGAACAAGCCCTAACGCTCCGTCCTAGTTTTACGTAAGGTAATTCTTATGACGTGACTTTCTTTCATCAACAACTGGAACTAATCCAGAATTATCACAGAGCAATGACGCATGTTTCCCTGAGCAGTTTCACTGGAAGTTGATACTGAAGGATTGTCTGCTTCCACAAGTACAACTTCATCAGTGACTGCGACATCTCGCTGAAGGAGTGCAGCTGACGTATGTGGTGCAGTCACTGATGTGGCAGACTCACCACGTCGATGTGTCACTGCCTGAGATACTGTCATCACACTCGTCCCTACACAAATGTCTGGCAATGAATATGGTTGGGTGACATGCTGCCGTACGCTTGACGAACAGACTCTGTTATCACTTGGAACTGGTGTATCACATATCAAGACATCATCATCATCAACAGCAGAGACTCTATTTTCTGGAACTGCACTGGTGACAATCCTTTCCAGTGAACCATCTGGCACTCCGTCATGTGAATCGTCATCGCAACAGATTATGTCATCATTTACACCAACAACATGTGCCGTGGCATCAACAACTCTGACATCATCTGACATGTTCCTTGTGCCAGCAGGACGACTACGGAATGGTTTCAACAACTGACACGATGAAGAAGGAATCACTAACTGCTTCCTCGATGAACTAACTGTACTGACACAGTTAGCAACGGCAATTCGACGTGGTGTCACCTGCGGTACGTGCGAGCGTCGAGTACCAGCTGCTTGTCTGATAGGCAGTGGTGGTTCATCAATGACCACCACATCATCGCAGTGATGACTGTCCAACACATCCGCGTCCGCAACAGTTGCATCAGCGTCGTCGTCATCATTACACGTGATGACGTCCACGCCAGCCGATTGTTTGTTCCGCTGCAGTACCTCAGTGACTATCTGACTGCTGATTTCATACAAGTCCTCTGGGCGGAGGACAGCAATGCGCCGTGATCGTGGACCCCGTCGGACACCAGGCCTACGTCCAGATGACATCATACGACTCGAAGCTGAAGCCCGACCTATTGCTGTCGAAGAAACATTGGAGTATTTTGCTCGTGCTACTGTGGTTGACATCTGGGCAGTTGAGTTTGCTGCTGAAGTAACTGGTACTATAGTCAATGCTGGGTTGACTGATCCAGAAACCACGTTTGTACTGTGAGTTACAGTAGTAACAGATCGGTGTGCATTTGAGGTGACCAGTGGAGAAGATCGGCACATACTAACAATCCGCCCGATAACGCGTGCCGTGGGAACATCAGACTGAGATGCTGCTGTGTTGCTGTCACGGCAGGTAACTCGAGGACATGTAACCTCGGACTGGCTGCCAGTGTTAGCTTTGTGTGTGGTCTGCTTGGCTGGTGAAGATGAGACTGTGACTGCAGGTAATATGTTAGAGCCTATTGACATTGGTGATGTGGAGTCGGTGCCGTGTGATGCAGACACATGTGCCAGAGCTTTCTCAACAACAGTCTTGAGAGCATCACTGCTCTGGCTGTGCCACGCACTCATTACAGTCTCCTTCATTCTCTTACTAACACTACTCTCTGGTTCATCCACTATGACATAATTATCCTCATCATCATCAATGATATCAATCACTGGAGATGATGCTGTGAGATTCACGTGTTCACCAGAACCATCATCAGTTACAGCAACTGTATCTGCTGTTAATGCAGAACCGTTGCTGAAAGTACCGACAACATATCGTGGCACTGACGGAGAAGACTGCTTGTCATCATGACTGATGTGTGGAATCTGGCAGTAAGATTCAGCAGCTGTGCTACTGATACCTGCAGCATCACCACTGGCAACTGTTGGCCTGTTCTCATCTACTGCAATACTGTCACTCATTGCATGCTGGTCCAACTCTTTAGCATCACACCCAGCAACACTCACTGAAGCTTGGACTTCAACATTTTCAGCAACTGCAGACAACTCTGCTTCAGCAACACCTTCAGGCTGCTTTGTACCAACCGTCTCATCTGCAACACACTCACTGATGTTAGTCAATCACAGTTCCATATTACTCTGTGTGGCAAAAATGAACTGATTATGATAATTTTTGGTATACAAATTTGCTCATTTCATCTATAAACTGTGGCTGCATTACCTGGAGAATAGCAAAAACATTGACAATATTACTTATTATTTAATTAATAACTAAATACAAGAAGTTCAGCTGTCACATAGAGGATGCGCAATGCTACATGTTGTTACGCGGGAAATGTAATGCTAGTATGCATTCTGTCGGATATTAAGTTCTTTGTGTGTCTGTTTATCTGTGTCGCAGATATCTCTGTGCAGCTGCTACCAATCAGCATGAAATTTTGCATGATGGTAGAGCTGTGTGCTTCTCCACTTTTGGTGGCAATTACTTTAGGGGTATCTAAACGTGGGGCCAAGAAAGGGCGAGGTATTTGGTTTTGGGGCTTCTAAAAAGCCATCTATCAGTGAATATCTTGAAAACGATAAGTCGCAGCATACACGTCAATTAGAGCTTAACATCAGCTCGACGAGAGCTTTCTAAAAATGTAAGTCACGGGCGGTAGCCCCAAGGAGTCCATTATGAGCAAAAAAATGTTGCATTTTTTAGTATTTTCTCAGCATTATCTGTTATAAATGAGATCCACTGATGCAAAGGGGGTGAGGATGTCGTACATAGTTTTAACTGCACCCTCGTTTACCAGATACCAGTATGCGCTTTACTGTCGACGAACCTGTAAGAACTGCTTGTACCTTTGTGCAACATCATAACAGTATACAATATTGTGGGCGCGTCTGTTTGCAGAGCCGCTACGCCTAGCAGCCTAGCTGCTACACAGCTATCAAAGCAGACAGCCGCCGGTACGGTAATGCTACTGATAGCTGCTATGGCGCTAGCCTAGCAGCATTTTAAGGCGCTAGCTGGCGACAACATGGCGGCGACTGCACTATCGGAAGGTGAGTAAAATGTAATACTTGACGCATTAACACTAGTGACATGCCTAAGTTGTGTTACCGCTAGTTTTTGCATACCAATTCGAGTATACCAATAATTGACATGGCAGCAATGGCAACGGTGTGTGTAATGTCCATAGTGTTCACAACATCCAATAAAAGCTGCTCGCCCGTGGTTTCATCCATTACTTCATCAATTAAAACGGGAACAAAAGTCGCTAAAACCTTCGACAACGCCCCCTCCATGTTTGTTGACACATGCACACTGCACAGCGCGAGTCTAGCATGCTGTCTGGCTCACACGCAGGGCTCTTCAGAGCGGCTAGCTCTGTCTGCAGAGCAGCTGCGGCTAGCAGCTCTGTAATCAGACACGCCCCGTAACACAGAGACAGTTTTTTGTCAATACTGCCCTTCCTCCAGATCAACATCACATCCCAGATGTGGCCAAGTGGAAGTAAACGGGGTTATTTCAAACTGAAACGAAAAAAAATTCTGTATTTCACAATGTAGGGTTGCAACATTTTTGGTGAGTGAACAAATTCAAAAGCATTTATGTTAAATTTCCTCAGGATTCTGTGCATGAAGCATTATTGAAATCGATATGTTTTCACAGACCATATACGACTTTCTATTGGTCGGCCATTGTAACTATAGCTCTATCTTTATTGTACCGTTTTTGAGTTAGGTACAGGTACTATTCGAAAACCTGGGTACAGTTTCCTATTCGCCTTCCATATCTTTAGCCGTTTGTGAGATATTCATTATCAAAGAATTGCTAGACCTTGAAAATTGGATTAGGGGTCATTCAAGGTCATTGAAAATAGTGCCATTAGATAGACCATATAAGACTTTCTATCGGTCGGGCATTGTAACTATAGCTCTATCTTGTACCATTTTCGAGTTATTTAACGTTGAATAATATAGTGACCTTGAAATCTGGGTTAAGGGTCACTCAAGGTTATTCGAAGGCTTGGGTGCAGTTTCCTATTCACCTTCCATGGTAACTATGGTGCTATCTTGTATCATTTCCCAGATATAGCGAGTCATTGGTCGAAAATCGGTAATTTTTATACCCTACCTGTATTTAGCACCCCACAGGGGGTGATCCAGTCAGAATTTTGCAAAGATGTTTGATGCTAATAAAACATAGAATGATTGGGCTGTGTAGTCAAACAAACTGTGACAATCTCTCAAACAATACCGGAACGTAACGGACAGACGGACACAATTGCTATATCAACATCGCACGTTAGCACACTGACGCACGATAAAAATTAAATGGGGGAGGCATGTTTTAGAACTTTGTTACTTTTCAGCTCACTGTCAATAGCAGACAAAACTTTGCCACTCTTCAACATAGTTCTGTGATGTGGCAGCTGGCACAGAACTCAGAACTGTCACACCCAGACCATTATGCACACTAACTAAAGGCACTAAAAGTTCCTCAGTATTGTATTATGTATTATCATCATTGTCGATGTCATTCTCATAATAACAAGCTCAGCTGTCGCAGAGAGACCATCATGTCTGTGAATATTTCTCTAAGTCTCTTGAGGCTACTTAAGGTTATTCAAAAATGACACCCTTGAGTACAGCATGTATTCAAGTCCTTATTAGTATTCCATTGTAACTATGTCTCTATCTCATACCATTTCTGAAATATTCAGTGTCAAACAATGGCACAGCCTAGAAATATGGGTTAGGGGTCATTCAAGGTCACTGAAAATGGTACCATTCGAAAGTTGGGTAGGGTTTCCTATTTGCATCCCATAGTAACTATGGTTCCATTTTGTACAACTTACGATAAAGCAAGATATTGACCGAAAATCACGATTTTTCATACACCCTGCATTCGATGCCCCTGTTAGCGGTCCCTATCAGAGTATTGCCACATTGTTTTACATAGAAAAATTAAAATGGTGTGGCTACCTGATGGTGACAAAGTCTGACGACACACTTAGTTGTTTGGATAGAATACTGGCATGCAACAGACGGACGGATGGACATCTTGTGACAGCACAGTCCGTGTTACGCAGAGCACTGTGCAGCAAAAAACTGCTGTCTACTCTTGGGCTGCTAGTGGTAATGACAGGCAATAGTTGATAGCATCCATTAACCACTACAGTGTCACTGCTGTTTGTGGCATCTGTTGAAACAGATAGTATCAAACTAGAAAATCTGTTCGACCCAAGGGGCTGGAGCATGAGTCCAACGCCATGCCTCCAAATCTATCTTTGTCCTCATGTGACCTCGTGTTTCACGCCCTGGTGACGTGTATCATTTGTGCCAATTGGTATCACATCATGTTCACAAGGTAGGTAAGTAACAGAACGGACAAATGAATGGAAAGCTTTAGAACACTATGTATCTGCCTGCCAACGTGGCTTAGCAGATGCGCAAAAACTGCTCAAATATAGTAAATTTAAACGTGTGAAATACCTGCACAATGCAAACTACTGCAAATGTAATGTAAATTACGCAATAAAATAATTCCATAATGTTTAAGAAAATTAATTTGCTTTACACAAGACAGCTACCTCACTTAAATCAGCATGACAATACAATCGCATGTCCATGTACTACTTACAGATATTAATGTAAAAAACATCCATAGAAGTTTGACATTTTTGTAACGGTAGAGATGACACATCTAGAACGGCAAAAATTACTTTGTTAAGATAGAAAAAGCATAAATACAACCTTACATATGAGCCCTATGCCAAAATGTCAAGTGCTGCATACTGTAAGGTCGTGTTTGTGATATTTCTATCTTAACAAAGTAATTTTTGCCGTTTTAGATGTGTCATCTCTACCCTTACAATCAAACTTCTATTGAAGTTTTTTTACATTAATATTTGCTGTTTTATTAGTAGGTACAAATTTTTTATACAAGATCTGTTATATGACAATACCTATCTCCCTTTTGAAGTTAAACTTCCCACCTCTGACAGTAAGAAGATAACAGCGGGTGGTCCTAAAATTACATTAAGGGGCCTTGTGCCCCAGTCCAGTGGGAAATTTTTTGTACACAAAGCGAGTAATTTGGCATATCTAATAGCGTTTTTAATTTAAACTTTCTAGCTCCAGTTCTTTCCGAAATAATAGGGGGTCCTAAATTTACAGTCACCTGAACACCCTGTAGTGGAAAAATTTTTGTACCCCAAGATAGTACTTTACCATATCTGATTGTCTTTTTAATTACAACTTTCTAGCTCTAGCAGTTTTAAGGATATTAGGGGGGGGGGTCAGAAATTTACATAAGGGGGCCCTGTACCGCCTGCACGCCCTTAGCAGAAATATTTTTTTAGATCAGAAACGGATACTTGTCCATAGCTAATTGTGTTTTTAATTTCAACTTTCTAGCTCCAGTTGTTTCCAAGATAATACTGGGGTTCCAAATTTACATTAGGGAGACCTGTGCCCTCTGGACCGCCTAGCGCAAAAAAATTTGTACCGGAAGCGAGTACTTTACCATATCTAATGGAGTTTTTAATTTCAGCATTCTAGCTCCAGCATTTTCTGATATATTAGGGGGTCCCAATTTTACATTAGGGGGTGAGTGAGTGAGTGTGTACTGTGTAGTTTCTTAACAGCACATCAGCACAAAAAGGATATTTAGTGCCATTCAAGGTTTATATGATGGACAGGATATGAAAATAACTTATAAGATGCTAAAACCTATGAATGTAAGATCAAGGCTAGAATAAAAAACAAATAATGACCATTAATATGAGAACATTAAAGTTGCTGATAAAAACGAGTTTCTTTAATAAAATCAATGATTTATTGATTTTATGTGCTTCAATAGTATCAAATAAATCCTTAATGGAAGAAGTAACAAAGTGTTTATTTCGTACATCTTTAAGATCAACACATTCAACCAGAATGTGTTTCACTGTTAGTGGGCACTGACAAGTACCACATTCAGGTAAGTCATCACCTGAGAGTAGAAAAGAATGCGTTAAACGAGTATGACCAATATGCAGTCTATTTAGCAATACTGAATCACGGCATGATAAACATGCTTTCTGTTTGTAGTCACCTACAGTAGGTCTAATAGCATGTAATTTGTTTCCAGTGCAGCAATCCCATACTTCCTGCCACTCGTCAAATATCAGCTTAGTTATACGAGGATACATGTCTGTGGCAGGGAGCTTCATACGAGTGACAGGTAAGGAGAGTGCCGACTTTGCAGCTGCATCTGCTTTTTCATTACCGAGGATTCCCACATGACTTGGAATCCAACAGAGAATAATGTTTTTGCCATTTTTTGCTAGGACAGTGTAGGGGGACAATAGGGGAACCTGTGCCCCCTGGATGCCCCTACCGGAAATATTTTTGTATCAGAAACGAGTACATGTCTATGGCTAATTGTGTTTTTAATTTCAACTTTCTAGCTCTTGTAGTTTCTGAGATAACAGGGGGCCCAAATTTACACTAGGGGTCATAGCACCCCACTAGCGGAAAAATTTTGTACCCGAAGCTTGTACTTCACCATATCTGATTGCTTTTTAATTTCAACTTTCTAACTTTTGTAATTTCTGAGATAATAGAGGGTCCCAAATTCGCATTATGGGTCCCTGTGACCACTGGATGCCCCCCGAGTGGAAAAATTTTTGTACCCGAAGATAGAGCTTCACCATATCTAATTGTGATTCTACCACATCTAATGATTCAAACTTTCTGTCTCTAACAGTTTCAGAGATATTAGGGGGTCCCAAATTTACAGTAGGGGGCCTTGCACCCCCAGACGCCCCTACCGGAAAAATTTTGACACACACCCAAGTACTCACCTATACCTATATAACTTTGAAGTTTCAGCTTCGTAACTCCATTAACGTGCGACTTACCGAGAGCTTTCTCTGCTATAGGTTTTGCATTGAAAGGTCCCCCAAAATGGGTTTTTTGGAGACAGGGGCGAAGATATTTGGCGGATACCCCCTACGAATGCAATGACCGCCGATCCACATCGTTTGGTGAAAAAAATTGTGGAGACCTTCTAAATACCGTAGTTTGTACGTGCTGCAAAGAAATTAGAAAAAAAACATTTAAAAACTGGTATGTCTACACCGTGAGGGTTACATTTCACCCCTGTGCAGTGCTTACCCTCTAAACCCCTAGTTACCTGTGGTGCATGTGGGGTCTGATTGGCAATGTAATCACACATGCACAATTTCAGCTCAATCGGTGCAGGGGTTAGAGAGATACGGTAACGGTATGGTATAGTAGAGTTTAACGTCCCACTCGACACATTATAGGTCATTTTGGAGATGGTTTTACGAGTCACATGACCCAACCAACAGTGTCATAGCACAGAAGGATGATGGTTAGTCAACCATGTCAAGGGCCAATCCCACCAGGCTCAGCTCATTAAAAGATAAAGAGAAGGATGTAAGCAAAAAAATTTTTTTAGTATCTATATAGCACCATTAAGACTGAAGACACAGAGGCGCTTGGAAGACAGAGAGCTAAACCACGCACGATCAAAGCACGATACAGTCAACCGACCTGTAAGAACTGCTTGTATCTTTGTGCACCATTATAATAGTACACAATACTGTAACACAGGGACAGTTTTCATTTATGTTCCCCTTCCTCCAGACCAACATCACATCTCAGATGTGGCCAACTGGAGGTAAGGGTGGAGAATAACACCCCCATTTCCCTATTTCCTATACATAGCGATCATGACCCTTACAACAGTTATCACTACCGTGCTATACTGTGATTATCAGTCTTTTTAAGTGATTCTTTTTCTTACAGATGCACATTAAAGCACTAAAATTCAGTGAATTATAAATAACTCAGCATGATGCAAATAAAAATTCCTGTATCTAGACCATTCCACAACGTCCAACATTACCACAATCTAATAAAATCTTTCATGTCTCGAAATTTCATATTTTGAGTAATCCAACTTAGTGACCAACAAACTAACAAACAGAAGCATAAAAATAATTATCTATCACCCATCAATGCCATCATATAACAGAACACATATGACTGCTGATGTAGTAAACATGACGTTATATGGACCTGTGGCAAAATGGTGCAGACTGTCTGGCGGACATAAAGTCAATGTAGTAATTTAATATTAACAATATCAGTGGTCAATATGTCTCTAATGTTACCTTCCATGTCATCAGTCAGCATCCCATCAAAATCTGACAACAGTTTCTGACTGACAGTCTCGCTGACACTGTCGTCATCACTGTTATGTTGACTGCCGATGCTCTCATTATTCTCCTGAAGATCAGCAAACTTTCTGACGATCTGCACCACAAAACCTGCTAACTACAATATCGACGTAATCACACATGCACAATTTCAGCTCAATCAGTGCAGGGGTTAGGGAGATACAGTAACCCAACCAAACCCCACTTTTGCCCGATGGGTTTTCATGACATTGAGGTGGAGAGGCAGTTCCCTCTCTGCACTGGGAAAGGGCATACCTTCTGTGCGCAAATGGTGCATTCAAACACAAACACACAGCATCCTCAATGCATTTCCTCTACTCACATTCACGATGCACTGCAGGCTGCTGGCAACTGAGGCATACATACTTACATGCAGTAACGGTAACTAATACGAAAACAGAAATAATTGGTCATCGTTTTATGAAACAAAAATGATAGTAATAGACACAAGAAGCTCAGCTATCGCAGAGAGGCCGTGCGATGCCTCATGTTGTTGAGTATTTTCGTTAGTCGCTGAAGGCTGCTCTAATTAGAAGGATAATATGGTGACTTTCGCAAATGTAGGCTCCGTCCGTCTACCAAGTTTGAAGTTCGTAGTCCTTCGCGTTCGGAAGATACGGCGCATTCAATGTGTCAGCTGTCTATCTACAACAGTTTCCCAGTTATTCGAACCACAATTGCAAAAAATCGTCATTTTTACGTACCCAGGCATTCATTTTTTGTTTGCCCTGGGGATGCCCCTGCGGCAATCACGCAAAACGTTGCATGAATGAAAAGACAATTCAGTGCTTGCCAAACCCCTCACAGCATGTACCCATCTATCTTGAACAGTTTGCCAGTTATTCGAACCGCAAGTGCAAAAACTCGCCGTTTTCACATACCGCAGCCCACATTTTTGTTTCCCCTGGAGACGCCCCTGCGACTATCATGCAATATGTTGCATGGATGGAAAGACAATACAATGCTTGCCAAACCCCTCGCTGCAGCTGCATGTACCTATCCACCTTCAATAGTTTTAGAGTTATACGATGCTTAAGTCAATGCGTAAGTCCAAAAATCGCTATTTTTACCATATTTTGGTTTCCCCTGGGGACGCCCCTGGGGCAATCACGCTAAATGTTGTATGGATGGAAAGAGAATTTGATGCTTATAAATTGTCTCGCTGCATGTGCCCACCTAACTATAACCGTTTC
>Ga0209149_1001732_pt1 | contig 11475 bp, 7 predicted proteins | sample WorMetTyACAVOLI2_FD_187423 | JGI IMG/M metagenome (GOLD analysis project Ga0209149, IMG submission 187423) | Marine gutless worms symbiont microbial communities from Max Planck institute for Marine Microbiology, Germany - Olavius algarvensis... ...
CCTAGTTTTAATTAGCTTCTAGTTTAACTTTTATTTCAACTAGTTTGTTTTTATCGCTATTTTGTAATCCGCGCTGGTCACGCTTTTTAGCTGTAAGCGTCAGAACTTTATGAACTTTATGAACTTAACAACAGCAAGTGTATTTAACCATCTATAGCCAGTACCATGTGGTAGACTAGGCTGGCTACCCGTCAGCTTTTTACTGCACGTTAAATACCCACTATCGTATCGTATCGTACTGGTCACACAGCCTAATCTTGTACAGAACTGCCATTCGATCCCTAACACATGGCTGAAGTTAATGTACCCACCCACGAAGAGAAGGCCAGGCTCAGTCAGCTTGGATGGCTGGTTACAAAGGCAGATAACAGTCATAAAGTGCCAAGTGTCAGTAACAGTGGTTAGCTGCGCATGGTTCCTGCTGTTGTACCTGCAGAAAGAAATGGTGACAAATCTGTGTTCGTGTGGCAAGATCCAAACGCTGTTCCACACCGTCGACTCCCGCCTGGCACCCACTGACAAGGCAGAATGACTCATCTCCACTACACTCAGCAGATATGATGTCATCACTTGGCTCACCAACTATGGCACTTCATGCCAACGAAAGAAATAATAAATGAACTTAATGTACAGCGACTGTTGTGATTTCAAAAACAACGCATTAACTCTTTGACAAGCTGCCATTGGTCCGACACAAAGGTATGCGAATAAATGTTCACCTTGTGTTATAGTTAGAATCATCCAGAGACCACCCAGCCATGATCTCCTCGTCATACAACAGGTTCTGACAGTAGCCGCACTTTGATGTACTGCAAATATCTATTCTCTCAGCAATGTCAGCGCGGCCTGCACCGACCACCGGCTGAAGTCGCCAGGGTTGGTCTGACTCCGTCTCACTGTTCTCATCATCAGCAGGCACAACCTGATCCAGCCCGGAGTTCGATGTAGCTGCACAAACAATACAGGTAAAACTACTTGAGAGGCATAACATACACGTGCCTGCCTCAGTTTCATCACATTACACAAAATTCTGCCAATCTGAGTGGCATATACAAACAGCAGTACTACGTTTTGAATTACTGAAACTGTTAGTTACAGTATAACAGTTGTTGTCATCACTAACATCAACATCGTAATTATTTTCTGTTGAGACAATTAACACAGAGTAGTAGCGTGCTGACCGAGATTATCTGACGACACTCTGTCAGACCTTGACGTCAATTTGTCTTGACCGCCATCTCTGACATCATTAATTAAATCAGCACTCGCAGCCTTCAGTGAGTCACGCAGGCCACGATAGTGGACGGCAACAGCAGCAGCAGCCTTAAATAGAGTTCCACTGAACGACCGCCGTCGAGAAAGTACTCTACTGTCCTCCATCCGCAGCCTATCAAGCTGCGGCAAAGTCCCAGGACGGTTTTTCAAGAGCGACTCAGTCGATCTGTGGTGTGGTGATAGCACTTCCGGCTGTTTGGTAAGATTCTGAGCACTTCGACTTTTTTGAGACAACGTATCAACCACGTGATCGCCTTGCCCAGAGTGATAAACAGCTTCTACAGTGAGACAGTGACGACCATCAGGATTATCAGCAGCCGCATCATCTTTCAGTGAATGTCTTTTGTCTTCTGGTGACAACACGGCCAACGAAGAACTGCAAACATCACGACTGTCTGAAGTCACGTTCTTGGATTCACGAGCGTCCTCTCTAGTACTGTTTTTAGTGCTCAATTTCTCTGTGGTATTCTGAGACGTATTGTATTCCAGGATCTGTTGCCAAGATGCTGCTTTGCCAGCTTCCACCGACTTACTCTCAGGCTTCTTGATCTTCGCCAGTGCCGAGCAACCATCTGTAGACAAATCACAATTACACACGACATGAACATCAATATTCCTCCTCTTACCACAAGCAGTTTACGATACACAAGGAAATTAAAAGAAACATTTAATAACAAAACAAACGTCACCAGTGGAATTTCCAGCCAGACCGACTGCCGCTGCTGCGGGAATTTCGGCAGCGCGGACGATCAAATTGTCCGACGAAGGTTGTACTTCAGCTTGCACCATAGAATATGCAGCACTCTCTGTGTTTTACAAATCAGCACAGCTACAGTCACAACACTGCTGACACTGATCTAATCTACCACTTTCCTCTCGTTGGATTAGTAAATATACTTTAAAATAGAACGGCACTCGGTAGAGCGCATGTGCCTCCGACAAAAGTGATCTGACAGCTCAGTGAATAAAACCATTTTACAACCACACCTCACTGCAGCATCAGGCCGCCGATATGCACCTCACTGCAGCATCAGGCCGCCAATATGCATACGCATTATGCCACGCTAAATTCACCAATCATCATTGTTGGTTCAATGCGTTAGCGTTAATAATGCAAACTGGATACGAAGTCAGTAGTCTTTCAGTACCAGTAATTAGTCGTATCAATGACTGGGCCGGTGGATCAATCTCCTTAGATCGCTGAGGTGTTTGAGTGAATGTCAAACATTGTATGCTATAAAAACCACTTGGTTTTATTAGTGATTGATTACATGTTCAAGGAATAGCTACCTCTTTTTATATGTTCAAGGTGTAGCTCTACCCCTTTTTTACAATGGTGGCAAGGGGTAGCACTACACCTTTTTTCAGAGGCCCAAATAAACCCTCAACATGCGTATAACACTCTATACATATATAGCAGACAAAGAACACTGCACATACCAAGACTAGAACTAGTAATACTGGAACAGTGATCAGTCTCGTCAGTGTCAACAGATTCATGTCGACATCGGACACCAGAATAAAACACAGCTATCGCCGTCAGACAGTGTCGTAGTTTACGCCAATGTGTGCTTGAGTTACTCGACGGCCATCGACTTTCCAACATCACCTGTTAATGTCAAATTATGTCACAATGACGATGATGATGATGATGACAAAAGAAGACAATGATTATTATTATATTACAAGTCAAAAGATATTCTGAATTATAGTTTAGCACTTTTGACAAATCTGCTCTTAATGCAAAAACAGAGGCTAAATGGTCTTTTCTCGTCTTTTTCCACACACACATACACACACACACACACACACACAGATAGCTCCTTCGACAGATATCTTCAACAGCTTTCACAGGTGCTTCACTATAATGTGTAGGGCCGAGATCATCACACCCTCTCACAAATCTGTGACAAACTCATCCCACTTCCTGGTCTTAAGCCGACAGTGAAGGATAGTATGGATACTAGACCACACCTCCCTCACAGTCTGCTATTACCTCCTAGCTATCACACCGGTATCAAATTATACTGCTTCGCAACGCAGGCACAAGAGTGCAAACAATTTGCCCCACGTCGTTATGCAGCAGCGTTCTGAAATAACCTACTATGTGTCAAGTGGAATGTCAAACCGTACTCACTGAGACTGCTAGTGAAACACATGATTTCTTCATTGCAGTCCAATATCCAGAGTCATGCTATCTCACCAGAACGTACTGCCGTATAATATCAGAAGAAATACCTTGTTATAAACTCCGTACGTGACGGCGTTAGGTGTGATATGGTGGCGCTGCATTTCCACCAGAACACGGACTGCCAGTGCAGGTTGGTTGAAGTGTCCACACTGGTGCATCAGCACACGATAGCAAACCTACACATAGGCAGACAGTGGGTGACTTTAAGTTTCGCTAAAACCTAGTTCTTAACTTTGGTTTTAAACCAAAACTCGGCTTAAAACCAAAGTTATGCAGAAACTTAAAGTGGCTCTGAAGTTTGGTTTTAAACTCAGTTTAAACTCAAGACCTTGCGCTAAAACCAAAGTTAAGTCGTCATCCTCGTTTCTGACATGCAACTCTAAGATTTCGTAGCACCATATGTTGATATCATCCTTCACAGAGGCCGGTTCTGAGCCAAATCTGCTGCTTCAGGGAGCGTAAGGTGGTGGTGTTTCACATCCTGATTGACAGTGCTGAGCCACGTGATGCAGGGACGACCTGGTTGTCTTCTCCAGTCCACCTGCATCTGCATTGTCGTCCATGCACATAATATGTCCAAACAAGGTAAGTCAGCATGACTGGATTATTGCAGTGAGTTTGGGTTGCTTTGTTAGCCTCTGTACATCATCGTTCTGGACAAATTGGTACCATTTGATGCCAAGCAGCATACACAGACACCACTGGTCGTGTGCATCAATCCTATGTGCGTCCATCTTTGATAGCGCCTGGCAGTCCAAACCATACAGAAATACTGTGCACATGTGTACAACTTCAACTTTGTTGAAGTAGCAAGCCATGACCTTCAGTTACGTCGTCGTCGTCGTTTTTGGCATGCAACTCACGATTGCGTAGCGCCATACGTCGACATCATCCTCCACAGAGGGCGGTTCTGAGCCAAATCTGCTGCTTCGGGGAGCGTAAGATGGTGATGTTTCAGATCCTGTTGGATGATGCTGAGCCATGTGATGCGGGGACGACCCAGTTGTCTTCTCCAATCTGCCGGAGTAACTTAAATTCAAAACTGTAAATTTTGGGAATAATGTCGAACTTTATAGTAAAAGAATTCTCTCTGGTTACCTTTCTATCTGCAGTCCATTATTGTATCACGGCTAGTACCAAATTACAGTCGTTGGGGATAGAGGGACGTCTGTGAACAGAGTGCACAGAGCTATAACGGTGCAATGGCAAGGCAGGGAGTCAAACACACGACGTCTTAATCGCTAGTCTAATGGTCTAAACATTACAACACTGTGCCACATGTATCACTCAGTATAAACTTTAAAAAACTCGTTGCACCCGTTGCTGTAATGCAGAATTACAACTGACAATACATAAAATAGATCAGCATACATTAACTGTGAATGAAGACACACCTACCTCATCTAGTGGTGGAAGACCAAGCTTGTGCATTCGCTGAAGAACGGCAAAAGCTTCGTGAAGTCGGGTTATGGATTGACGGACATTGGAGGCCAGGTACGAGGGCAGTAGTAGATACCACAAACTGTACCCATACCACGCTAAGCACCTGCACAGCACACATCAGGGCAGTTGTAGATACCACAAACTGTACCCATACCACGCTAAGCACCTGCACAGCACACATCAGGCCAGGTATGAGGGTAGTTGTAGATACCAGAAACAGTATCCATACCACACCAAGCACCTGTACAACACAAGAGGACAGTCTCCACTCTTCAGTATATGTTTCGTGGCTGACCAATTATGGTAAATGACACGAATACGAGAAGAAGAAGAAGTATAGGAATAAGTCACAACCACTCCCAATGAGCACCATATCAGCGTCAACATTAACAATCACTGACAGTAAGTAAGTAAAAGTTATTAAGTCGACACCAAACTTGCTGTGAACAGTCACAACAGCGCCAAATGAGGTGGCAGAGCACACAGTATTGGACTTGTAACTCAGAGGTCGCACGAGTCCACTGCAAATAACATTATGCAAATTGATAAACTACTTGCATCAGGACAACTCAGCCTCCTGTCCTCAGCGGGACAAAAATGAGACTAGCTTACCTAATATGGACTACAGGGGAAGACCTTGTGTGGCTGACTGCAGCAGAGTATGTTGGTGAAACAACGACATTGAAGATGATTTTAATTGTGTTCATATTCACATACTGGACTGTGTAGCAGTCACATATTAGTCCAGTTTGCTCCGAGGGTGGAGAAGGCAGCGCCCACCTGCTGACCTATGGCGAGCAGCCATCCAGCGTGGTCACACTGGAGCGACGCTACGGTCCTCGACGACTACGACTGTGTAGCACACATTAACATATAGCACATAATGTATACAAAAAGCTGAACTTAAAAATGGACTCAAAAAATCAAAATAAGTAACTCCTACTTTGCCCACAAGTCTGGCATATTTGCATAGCCGAGAAGCATTTTCTCTGAGGACTTTATTTCCTGCTTCGTGCGAATGCGGAGGTAACTGGTCTGATATGCAGCGCCACCTCCACCAGTAACTGATGCAACTGCACCGCCAGCATCGGCGTCAGGTAGAAAATATTCCGGACGAAGTCTGTCAAATCCGTTGAAACTGTGTAATACACATATTAGACACATATTCAAATGCAGTAATTTTACCACGAATGATATGATTTATCTTAAGTTTATTTATTGTTAAGTAAGTAAATGATTTATAAAGCACTGTAGTCAAGTAGAATCGAGGTGCATGCGGGTTAGGTGTCAGATGGCAGAGAAGGCAGAACTGAAATAGTGTTTTGAGGTGGTTCAGAAAACTAGCAAGTGATGAACAATCACAGACATTCTATGGAAGTGAGTTCCAGGTGGTGGAAGCAGAAATGCGAAAAGCACGTGAGCCGAGTGAAAAATTATGGTGCGGAACTGTAAGTAGTTTAGTGGAGGAAGAACGCATGGTTCGAGGAGGGCTGTAGTTGTGGAGAAGACTTGCAAGATATGGAGGACGACCAGAGCCCAGCACATTGAATGTTATTGTAGAGAGTTTGAAACTGATACATTTCATTGACACTGACACTACCACGTCCCATTAGTATCATTTTCAGTGGCATGTGTTTGTCATGTGGTAATGGTGAGTGACATCATTTGGCAAATATCAATAAAATGTTGTGTGGGGCGAGGTTTGTTGTGGCTTGCACCACGACTTGTTATAGCAGTTTCACACCAGACTAGACGTGTGCAGAGGTATGCATGGGCCAGGTCATCCGCGGGCCGGGTCGTCCGCGGGCCGAGCCTAGAAATTCACCTAGTACGAGTAGATGGGCCGGGCCAGGCATGGCCAAAACGTCTAGGCTTGTGTGGTCAGCAATTACTTACCAATTTACATAGCACAGTACAAATCCATGTGGAACATAACGGTACTTTATGGCAATATTACTAGTATGGCCGAAAATGTATGTGAGCCTGACACTGGCACCAGACTAACTGTCAATTGTCAGCTAAGAAGTAGGAGGACCCAACCAACAGTGTCATAGCAATGAAGGACTATGGATAATCAACCATATCGAGAGCTAATCCCACCAGCCTCAGCAGTAGGAGGACCCAGCCAACAGTGTCATAGCAATGAAGGACTATGGATAATCAACCATATCGAGAGCTAATCCCACCAGCCTCAGCTTACTAAAAGGTAAAGCAAAAAATGTAAAAATGTGCTAGTCGTAAAATTGTAAATTCATGTGGTGGAAATAAACAGACCGAGCCAGGCTGAGCCCTGATGTCAACGGGGCTTGCTAGGCCGGGTCTAGCAATCTTCTTCTTTTTCTCGTATGCGTGTCATGAACCATAATTGGTCAGCCAGGAAACAGCGTCTTCATCTGCATGGCATAGCACTACAGCTAATAAATGGGCCAGGCCGGGCCGGGCCGAACCGAGCCAAGTTGGGCGGAATATTCAGCGGACCGAGCCGGGCCGGGCCTTAAAACTGAGGCCTGTGCACACCTCTACACCAGACAGCTATGAACTGACAACGAATGACTAACTCACTGACAACGCTACAGAGCTGTCCTCCATATTTCTCTATATTTGCCTGTGATACAGAATCTGTGACAACAATAAACAGAACCTGTAAAGTGTGTCTCCTTCTGCTTCAGGCGGCATAACGACCACGGTGAGTGGGCTGTATACATAGACACAGACACAACACAACACATCACATTCACACCAGACTATCAAGACCCTGCCACGAGGGTCTTTACGCATCGGCGAAGTCCATCTGTTTGTCTGTCACCTCGGCCGCAGAGTGCACGCAGTAGCCACCATCAAGGGTGTCACAGATGTTTTCTCCCATGAAAAACTTCACCCCAGTGAAATTTATGCTTGTGGTGGGGGCTTACACATGGCACCCATAAACGTGCCACACTGGTTAACATGAGGCGGCTCTGCTCAACAACAAATAATGGAATGCTCACAGCTCGGAAACAGTCCATCAATGTAACCACATTTCCGAATGAAAGATAATGAAAGGAAAAACCGCAGGAATACATTTTCCATCCAACCTGCTGCAACTGATAGGGTTAATGTTCATGTAAGCATTTTCATTTTTTGTCTTTTCTTTTTTTCTGTTGTTTTCATTCATTTCTATTCATTAATTCTACCCGGCTTAGTTGCAGATACTGCATGTCAACAATGCGATTGGATATGTACAGTACACACTGGGTTGGGCCAACATAATATGTGATTTTGTTGCATATCATGCGACTCAACGTGAACCAATGAGAGTGGAGTATTCTCGTTAGTCATACGACAATGGACCATTTCACTTTTTGAATTAGTCTTTTGCTCAGACCAAAGACAAAGACCAAACCGCTCAATTTTGGTCTCAGTCCGGAGTTGAGATTAACCTATCACTGCAGCGCACATCACTGCTCACTCCACAATGTCATCGCTGACGTCGTCGCTGATATCTCCGTCACTGCAGCGCACATCACTGCTCACTCCACAATGTCATCGCTGACGTCGTCGCTGATATCTCCGCATTTCTTTGTTTACTTATGAATTAGCAAAAAACTGAAGCGATTTTTGCTCATCAAAACTTAATCTCCAACTGATCATCGTATCTTTTGCATGCAAAATCAACTGGTGAGTTAATTAGCTTCTGATTCAGTGATCACTCAGTCCGAAGTTTGGTCTCAGTGAAATGCTCAGCTATTAGCTGAGACCAAATGTAAAACGACTTCACTTTTTGGCTGATCTTTGGTCTCAGTCCGAATTTAGGATTCAGCAATAGTCTCAGCAAAAGACTGATAGACTGATCCAAAGAGTGAAATGACCCAGTACATCATGAAACAAGTCGGTGTGGGCGACACAACCAGCCCCCGCCGCTATCAGTACATGTTTCAGGCAACAGACAAATGAACAAACTAACAGAAAAACAGGACATCACCATCAAAGAGCTTAAACCGAGGCATGCGTTATCTACGAATCGAATAATGACATCTCACTGAATAGATTCAATCTGGTTGGAAGTTAACTATTAGTTAAATTCATCAAACACAACCAAAATTATTACCTAAAAACTTGACGTTTCGACCTCTATCAGAGGCCTTCATCAGAAGAAGCTGGTGCTCCGTTCTTCCGTTTCTTGACACGACATTAAGACGCCTCGTCAAGAACCGGAAGAACTGAGTACCAGCTTCTTCTGATGAAAGCCTCTGATACAGGTCGAAACATCACGTTTTTAGGCAATAATTTTAGTTGTGTTTTAACGAATAATGACAACAGTAACAACATGACAAGTATCCAGATACAAAATCTTACGTGATTAACAAACTTTTCAGAAACCTTGGCGGGAGGACGTCGTCAAATTCAATGAAGCTCGTCTCGCAGTCATATTCGTCTATTCGCTGAACACACTCGTCAAAGAATGCAAGATCTCCAGACCGACGTGACGTCAACGTGCCAAGTCTGTCACAACCGAACGATCGTTCTTCTATGAAGTGACAGAACGCCTGGGTGCCGATCAACAGACGATAAAACTGCTTGCATGATCGGTCGATGCTACGAAGATAACCTGCATTCCAACCATATACGAAAATCTGTTCATTAGTACAATGACGCAACGTAGCGTTGTCAGCGTTTCTTTGACATACAATGCCACGTGGGTATGTCATGCACATAACGTCCTCATGTGTGAAACAGTAAGCTAACCAGACACAACAAACATCAAGTTAAACTAACCGACAAGTGATGTTCGTGACAACTATACTTTACATACAGGTAAGTTACACTGTGCCTATCATGCCATATTAATTTTGTATTGGGCGTTAATGGGCGCCATGAGTAAGCCCCCGCCACTAGCAAAAATTTTCCAGGAGGTAAAGTTTATCATGAAGGAGGAAACATCCGAGACACCTGTACAACTGTGGAGTGGCTGCGGCGTTGCTGGGCTACATCAGCACTGCAGCCAGGCCAATATGCATTTCACACGACACACTTCTGCGGCAGTCATCGACAGACTGATGTTCTGGCAAAGTTGTCATCGTGGCTAGGCGGATGATCCCCCTTTTGCGGGGACAACGGCAGGCACACAGCGCAAGTGCGGGAATGGCGGAGTCTCAGATGCTGTCACGTCTGAGTTGGGGGATAGGCAGAGTAGCCACCCTGTTAAAAACCCTGCTTCAATATTTTGGCAAGTCTTTAGAGGCGTTGCCAGGTGTTGCCTACCCCGGTTTCAGGGACAACTGCAGCACCTTAAATACCAAAACCGGATAAAAAAACACCAATGAACAAATAAACAGAGGAACTGACAAACATATAAACAGCACCATTGCATAAAGCCGCACTTTTGTGGCGGAGGCTTAATAAGTCAGTATGATTTATTGATTGCTAAAATCAGGACAATAATTAAAGCATAAGTAACTTGTTGATACATATGCATACAATAGATATTAATGTCATGTAGAAAGTTTTATTTTACTAAGAAAGCAAACAACAGATAGACTGAAAACTTTAACCATACATATGGACACAAAAGATATTAATGTCATGTAGAAAGTTTCATTTTACGGTGAAAACAAACAACTGACAGACCGAAAGCTCTACCCACGCCAACGACAGCTTCCATATAAAACGTGTACTTGTTGATAACAACAGTTACTAAATGACTTGCCGTCAATGTCAAAGAGTGATCTGACGTTTGTCGTGGTCGCGGTCGGCGCAGCTGTGATCGGCAACAGACAGCTTGCATAGCCTTTCAACAGTGAAGCCATGAAGTGTAGGAACGCTTCTTGTATTGACGTCTCCAGTACTGTCTGTCAATCATTTCACAGCATACATGACCCAACGTGAAACAACGTATCTCAATGTCGTGTACACCCCGTTCAAAGCATCTCTAAGCTGACTTAATATGGCACACTGCAGCAATTGTGACCATATACCCCTCCTGATACTATCAATGACATGTCAAGGTGAAAGTCAATCACCACCAATAATAAGCCACATCTGCTCCTTATATGCCACAAGATAGATAGCCACTAATAGCAGCAGCAGCAGCATCACTAACAGCATCACTGTACTCTTCATCTAAAGCTATCCTGGTTGCTTCAGCTGCACTTTTTCTGTGCTCTACAAGTCCTGTCGTTTCGGTTTTGTATTGTGTCCTAGCAGTCTTCGACAGTATGCCAACTAAATCATTTCATTTGTAATAAAATAATAATAATAATAATTAACATGAAATCGTTGTTGCATCGGCTCTGTGACTAAGCATCTTAGCATTCATCTGCGGGATCAGCTGCTAGCAGACGACAGGTCACATGTCTAGATATGAACAGAAAGAGTGATGCCTGCACTTATCTCCCTTGGTACAGCTGGTACTTAAGACCGTGAGAGGTTCCTTCATCTCCGCTGGTACAGCTGGTACTCGGCAATCGTTCGCCAGCGTACAAGAAACAATGGCGGTCCGAATTCCGGCGCTACCGCCAGCTCACTCGCCGAAAACGAGCTGAGTTCTGGCGGACATCCATCGACGACCAGCGGTCGTCACCTCAACG